>ULXZ01065085.1_pt1 | contig 23634 bp, 20 predicted proteins | sample 1961701 | NCBI WGS metagenome assembly ULXZ01 (sample SAMEA4835850, study PRJEB28245) | human gut metagenome | biome: gut microbiome; material: fecal sample | place: Denmark | collected 2008 | reverse complement strand
GCTGCCGGGCCGCCGGAGATAACTGTATCGGTAGGTGCCTCAATTCGCCTCCGGAAAAGCGTGGCAGCTGCGGTTTTGTCGGTAACTTCGACACCGGGCTACCGCAATCACCGTATTCGTAGCTGCCTCAATTCGCTTCTAAATAAGCTTCGATGCCTTTTTTGAGCAGCTCCATGCAGCGAGTGATGTCCTTTTCGTTTATGACGTAGGCCATGCGGATCTCGTTAACGCCGGTGTGCGGAGTTTTGTAAAAGCTCTCGGCCGGGGTGAACATCAGGGTATCGCCGTTGTCGTCGAACTCTTCGAGCATCCAGATCTGGAACTTCTCTGCATCGTCAACGGGCAGCGCCGCCATAACGTAGAACGCGCCCTTCGGCTCGGAATACACAACGCCGGGGATCTTCTTGAGTCCCTCAACGAGCGTATCCTTGCGCGCGCAGTACTCCTTGCGCACGGCGTCAAAGTACTCGGGGCCGACCGAATACAGCGCCGCGGACGCGACCTGGTCGATGGTCGATGCGCAAAGGCGGCCCTGGCACCATTTCATTGCGTGGTTATACAGCTCCTTGTTTCTTGTGATGACGCAGCCGATGCGCGCGCCGCAGGCCGAGAAGCGCTTGGAGACCGAGTCGATGACAACGACGTTATCATCATAACCCTCAAGCTGGAGAAGGCTCATGAGCTTTTCGCCGCCATAGACGAACTCTCGATACACCTCGTCGCCGATGATGAACAGGTCGTGCTCCTTGGCAATGTCGGCCATGAGCTTCAGCTCTTCCTCGGTGAGGATGGTTCCGGTCGGGTTGCCGGGGTTTGTGAACAGTATCGCGCGGGTATGCTCGTTGATGCATGCCTCGATGCGCTCGCGCACGGCAAACTTATAGCCCTCCTCTGGCTTTGTGGTCACAGGGCGGATCGTCGCGCCGGTGAGGGTGACAAAGGTCGAGTAGTTGGGGTAAAACGGCTCGGGGATGATGATCTCGTCGCCCTCGTCGAGGATGCAGGAGAGCGCTATCTGGAGCGCTTCCGAGCCGCCGGTCGTGATGAGCACCTGCTTATTGGTTATCGGAGCATCTATCTTGCCGTAGTAATTGACAACAGCATCGATCATCTCGGGAACGCCGTCGGACGGAGCATACGCCAGAACCGGCTGCGAAAAATTCTTCACTGCCTCAAAGTACGCCTCGGGAGTCGCTATATCGGGCTGGCCGATGTTCAGATGATAAACCTTTTTGCCCTTCTTGACCGCCTCCGCGGCGTAGGGCGCGAACTTTCTCATCGGAGAAAGGCCGCATTTTTCGATCTTGCTTGAAAACTTCATTTTTCTTTCCATCCTTTCCGAAATCGTAAATTTGCCAATTAATTGCACGTTTTGCCGAGCAAAACTCTCTTTTGCTTTGCGCAAATGTGTTGAAAAAGCGGCAGTTTAGAGACGATATTTCCTCACATTGTTCAAAACTGCACTCACTTTGCAGCAATATTGTATCACTGCCGCACATTATATTCAACCGTTCGCACGCAAAATTCCTTGACAACATTTCTCCAATTTTTTAGTGGCGAATTAACGCACCTACGGATACGCATATTGCGGTGACCCGACCGGAAACAATGGGATAAACCATAGCGTTTCGCATCCCGTTAGTACGGCACTGAATTTTTCGCCGCACTCCATTGGCTCTCAGCTAACAGCTAACAGCTATCAGCTACGGTGAAACAGTATCCGTAGGTGCGCTAAATCGCCACTAAAAATATTGATTGTGCAATGGATTTTGTGATATAATTTCAAAAACGACTGCACGGAGGTGGCATATGCCCTATAAAGCGAAAAGTGACCTTACAAAAGCGGCCATAAAAAAGAGCTTTTTAGCGCTGCTGAACGAAAAGCCGATAAACCAGATCAGCGTCCGTGACATTGCCGAGGGCTGCGGCTTCAACAGAAACACGATCTACTATCACTATGACGACATTCCCTGCCTTGTCGAGGAGATCGTCATCGAAACCGCCGAAAAGATCATCAGCGATTATTCCGACTATCACTCGCTTGAAGCCTGCATTGACAAGATGGCGGAGTTTGCCCTTGAGCACAAGCGCACCGTTCTTAATATATACAACTCGTCAAACCGCAGCGTGTACGAGCTGTATCTTATGAAGGTCTGCGGCAGCGTTGTTGAAAACTATCTGCACACGATGTTCGGCGATGTAAAGGCCGATCCCGAAAGCCGCGAGATACTCGTATGGTTTTATAAGTGCGAGTGCTTCGGCCAGATCATCGACTGGCTCAACTGCGCAATGAACTACAACATCTCCGAGCAGTTTTCAAAGCTGTGCAAGCTGCGCGAGGGCTTCGTGGATATTCTCGTCGAACGCTGCCGAATCGAATAATAGCCGACGCTTTTTCCTGATCCTGTTGAAATGCACAAAATTTCAACAGGATTTTCGTTTATAATAGCGCATTTACAAGAAACGACCGTTTTTTGTAAAATTATTCTCAGCAAGGCCAAAAATGCTATTATAAGGGAGATAAACGATGAAAAAGCGACTGCTAAGCATACTGCTCGTGCTGCTGACGGCGTTAACTCTTTTACCCCTCGGCGCATTGGCAGACGACAACAACAAATGCGGAGAAAACCTGACATGGAAGTTTGCAGACGGCATACTGACTATCTCGGGAACGGGAGAAATGTATGATTACAGTAGTGCTGATCCTGCTCCATGGAGCGCAAAAAACAGCGACATTTGCGAAATAACCGTAGGGGACGGCGTTACAAGCATAGGCGATAATGCCTTTCATTCTTGCAAGGAATTATCTATGGTCACTTTTATGGGTGGCTTGACGCGCATAGGCAGTGGCGCATTTGCCGGATGCGAAGCACTTAGAGACTTTGACTTTCCGTATAGCCTCGAAACCATCGGCGCAAATGCGTTTTCCAATTGCAACAATCTCATTGATGTTACAATCCCCGACAGTGTTCAGTCCATAGGCAGCCAGGCTTTTTCTTGTTGCGAAGGGCTGCAATCGGTTTACTTACCGCAAATGCTAACCATAATCCCGGACGGGATATTTACAGACTGCAAGCAGCTTAGCAGCGTAGACATCCCCGACACCGTTACCGAAATCGGCGCGAATGCGTTTTTGAGGTGTACGGCATTCATCCTCGAAAAGCTGCCGGCCGGCATAAAAAGCATAGGCGCTGCCGCATTTGAAGACTGCGGAAGGATAGAAGAATTGGTTCTCCCGGAAACTTTAGAGCACATCGGCGAGGCTGCGTTCAACGGCACGGCAATCGACAAAGCGAACTTTGCCGGAACGCCGGAGAGATGGACGGCTATCGGCGGCAATGCCTGCTGCATTGCTCAGGACAAAATAGATTTTCTCGAGCACACCTGCGATTTCGGCGGCAGCTGGCAGTACGACACACAGAAGCACTGGAAGCAGTGCTCCTGCAATAAAACGCAAAACGAAGGAGCTCACACGGGCACCGGAAAGACTTGCGATGTATGCGGTGCTGTGCTGTCGGCAGCTTTGGACAGCGGAAGCATCGGCGACGGTCTGAGCTGGTCGCTTTCGCGCAGCGGCGCTCTCACCATAAGCGGCAGCGGCAAAATGCCCGATTTTTCATCCGTCGCAAACGCGGCGCCATGGGATAAGCAAAAGGACAAAATTCAAAGCGTCGTCATCGAAAGCGGCGTGCAGAGCATATCGGGCGGCGCGTTTTCCGGCTGCACGGCACTTGAAAAGGTCGGAATATCCGACACGGTAGCACAAATCGACCTGAATGCATTTGACGGCTGCACGGCTCTCGCGGAGTTTGAGGTCGCAGCGGACAACAAGGCGTTTTCGTCGGTCGGCGGAGTGCTTTTTTCCGCCGATAAAGAGCTTCTGCGCTGTCCGGTCGGCAAGTCGGCAGACTACACCGTTCCGAGCGGCACCGTCGCCATTGCCGGCGGCGCATTCAAAGATTGCGCAAAGCTTGAAAGCCTTGTCATTCCCGATTCGGTGACGGCGATCGGCAAGAGTGCGTTTGAAAACTGCGCGGCTTTAAAGCGCATCACGCTTCCGAAAAGCATAACAAAGCTTGAAACATTGACCTTTTCCGGCTGTGCCGCGCTTGCGGAGATCGCGCTGCCCGACAGCGTTAAAACGCTCGGCGAAAAGGTATTTTCGGGCTGCGCCGCGCTCAAAAGCGTGAAAATTCCGGCCGAGGTGACCGTCATTCCGACCGAGGCGTTTTTCGGCTGCTCATCGCTTGAGAGCATAACGATACCGAAAAACGTCAGCCACATAAACGAGCGCGCCTTCGACGGCTGCACGGCGCTGAAAAAGGTAGACTATCTCGGCAGCGACACGGACTGGAGCCAGGTCACGAAAGAAACCGGCAACAACGCGCTCGACAATGCCGAAAAGAGCTTTACCCGCACAGATCACGAGCACAAATACACCGACACCGTTATCCCGCCGACATGCACCGAGCGCGGCTGCACCGTGCATCTGTGCGCCTGCGGCGATAAGCGCGAGGACAGCTACACGCCGCCGCTCGGGCACAGCTACAAGGGCGGCATATGCGTCCGCTGCGGCATACTCGACCCGAACAAGGACACCCAGCACAAGCACGATTTTATCCCCATCGTCACAAAGCCTACCTGCCTGACCGAGGGATTTACGACCTACACCTGCTCCTGCGGCGAGTGCTACACAAAGGACTATGTCAGCGCCGTCGGACACAAAACGCAGCTGCAAAACGCCAAAGCCGCAGGCTGCCTGACAGGCGGCTACACCGGCGACGAGGTATGCACCGTCTGCGGCAAGGTGTTCAAGCAAGGCAGCGTCATATTCGCTCTCGGGCACGATCCCCAGCCTGCGCGCGTCAAAGCGCCGACATGCACCGAAAGCGGCTACACGGGCGATCTTATCTGCATGCGCTGCGGAGACATGACACAGATCGGCAAGACCGTTGCGGCAACGGGGCACAAATTCTTCGGCGGCGTGTGCTCGGTCTGCGGCACGAAGGGTGCGGAAGCCGTGCCGGAATTTGACGATGTTAAGCCCGGTGCGTTTTACTTCGACGCCGTGCAGTGGGCGGTGGGAAACGGCATAACAAACGGCACGGGGAAAAATACTTTCTCTCCAAATGACGTCTGCTCACGATACCAGATAGTGATGTTTCTCTGGCGCGCGGCCGGGCAGCCGGAGGCCAAGGCAGCCGTTAGCTTTGCCGACGTAAAGCCCGGCGACATTTTCTATGAAGCGGTGCAATGGGCTGTCGAGCGCGGCATAACAAAGGGAACGAGCAGCACGAGCTTTTCACCATTCGCACCCTGCACGCGCGGACAGATAGTCACGTTCCTGTACCGCTCGGCAGGCTCGCCCAAGGTAAGCGGCGCATGCAATTTTTCCGATGTTTCCTCCGGCTCGTTCTGCCATGACGCTGTTATTTGGGCAAGCTCCGAGGGCATAACCAATGGCACAAGCGCCGGGCGCTTTTCACCGAACGAAGGCTGCACGCGCGCACAGGTCGTGACCTTCCTCTATCGCGCGTCCGGAGGCAAATAAACGATCTTATACAAGCACAAGGCTCTCCCGAAAGAGAGCCTTTTTCATATTTTCGTGACAAGCGGCGGCGGATTTGGTATAATATAATGTAAACCAAAAATAAGGACTGATAACAATAGAGACTAACGATATAAAAATCGAGCGTGCGGTGCTGGCCGGACTTGCGGCGGCATCGATGGAGCAGTCGGAGCGCTCAAGCGAGATCTCGATGCAGGAGCTTGCCGCGCTTGTCGAAACGGCAGGCGGTCAGGCCGTCGGCATGATGATACAAAACCGCCCGACTCCCGATCCGCGCAGCTTCATCGGCGACGGTAAGGTTGCCGAGCTGAAGGAATTTATAGAAATGAACAACTGCGACCTTGCCGTTTTCGACAACGAGCTGTCACCGTCGCAGATGCGAGTCCTCGGCGAGGAGCTTGGGGTCAAGGTGCTCGACCGCTCGGGGCTTATCCTCGATATTTTCGCCCAGCGCGCACAGACGCGCGAGGGTCAGCTTCAGGTTGAGCTTGCGCAGTACAAATACCTGCTGCCGCGTCTGACGGGTATGTGGACGCACCTTGTGCGCCAGACAGCCTCCGGCGGCTCGTCGCCTATCGGAACGCGCGGCCCCGGCGAAACTCAGCTCGAGACCGACCGCCGCCATATCCGCAGGAAGATACAAAAGCTTGAAGAGGAGCTTGCCGCCGTGCGCAAGGTGCGCTCGACACAGCGCCGCAAGCGCGAGAAAAACGACGTTCCCGTCGTTGCGCTCGTCGGCTACACAAACGCCGGAAAGTCAACGCTTTTAAACTGCCTGACCGATGCCGGCATACCGGCAAACGACCGTCTTTTCGACACGCTCGACACCACGACGCGCAAGCTGCGCATCGATGAAGTGACCGAGGTGCTCATATCCGACACCGTCGGCTTTATCCGCAAGCTTCCGCATCATCTGGTCGAGGCGTTCAAGGCAACGCTCGAGGAGCTGAGCTACGCCGATGTTCTGCTGCATGTCATAGACATTTCAAACCCCGACTGGGAGGAGCAGGCGCGCGTCGTTGACGAGCTTATCTGCCAGCTCGGAGCCGAGCAGACGCCGTGCATCCGCGTTTTCAACAAGTGTGATGCATACCTCGGCATACTGCCGCACGGTGAGGACGTCATTTGCCTTTCGGCAAAAAGCGGCGAGGGCGTACAGGAGCTGGTGCAGCGCCTGTCGGCTCTGCTCGACCGCGGTAACCACAAGGTCACGCTGCGCATACCGTATTCCGACGCCGGGATCATGGATCTTTTAAACCGCGAGGCCGCAGTGACGAGCCTTGAATATCTCGACGACGGCATCAAGGCCGAGGTCACGGTTCCGCCCGAGGTTTTCGGCAAGGTAAAGCGGTATATACCCAATTACACCGAGCCCAAGGAGGACTGGGAGGATTGAGCGAGTATTTCGTGCCTGCCGGCAGCGGCGAGGCTGAATTTGTCGAAAAGCGTTCAAGCTTTCTCGGCCATGTGCGCTTTGTCGAAACAGAGGACGCCGCGCGCGACTTCATAAACGAGATGAAGAAAAAGCACTATGACGCACGGCACAACTGCTGGTGCTATATAATCCGCGATGGCGCCGTGCGCTACTCCGACGACGGCGAGCCGCAGGGCACGGCAGGACTGCCGATGCTCGAAGTGTTCAAACGCGAGGGCGTTGAAAACGTCGTGTGCGTCGTCACGCGGTATTTCGGCGGAGTTCTGCTCGGAACGGGCGGACTGCTGCGCGCATACACGAAAAGCGCGAAGGACGCGCTGGACGCGGCCGGGATCGCCGCCGTGCGCCGCTGGGTGAAGCTCGAGGTTGGCTGCCCGTATTCGCTTCTCGAGCGCATGAAAACGGAGTGCCTTTCGCTTGACGGGGCTGTGCAGAACGTTGACTACGGCGCGGACGTGCTGCTTTCGCTGCTGCTGCCGGAGAATAACGCCGAGGCTTTTTCCGCGCGCGTTACGGAGCTGAGCGCCGGAGCGTGCAGCGCGCAGACTGTCGGCGAGGAGCTTATGCCGGTCAGAATAAAATAACTTTTTCGGGGGTACAGCCGTGCCTCCGAAAATTTTTTCGAGAAAATTTAAAATAAATTGCAGGGAAATGCGAATTTGCGTCGTATAAAGTATTGAAAGAAAATTTGATGCCTTTTTTGATTGGAGGGAAATGCATGGCGTGTCCGAGAGAAAAGCGCGAGATAATCGAGCGAACGCTCGTCGGTGAGTTCGGCGTCAGAGCCGAGAACTCAAAGGGCCGGCGCACACCGGAGCCGGAGTGCGAGATACGCACCTGCTTCCAGCGCGACGTTGACAGAATAACGCACTCCAAGGCCTTCCGCAGATTAAAGCACAAAACGCAGGTGTATCTGCGTCCGGAGGGCGACCACTACAGAACGCGGCTTACGCACACGCTTGAGGTATCGCGCCTCGCGCGCACGATAGCCAGAGCGCTCGACTTAAACGAGGATCTTACCGAGGCAATGGCGCTGGGTCACGATCTGGGACACACACCCTTCGGTCACGCCGGCGAGCGCGCGCTCAACAAAATATACGAAGAGGGCTTCAAGCACTATGAGCAGTCGCTGCGCGTTGTCGATATCCTCGAGCGCGACGGTCGGGGGCTTAACCTGTGCTATGAAACGCGCATGGGCATCCTGCATCACACGCACGGCGCGCCGGACGACACGACCGAGGCGACCGTCGTTCGCCTTGCCGACCGCATAGCGTACATAAATCATGACCTTGACGACACCATCCGCGCCGGAATACTCCGCGCCGAGGACGTTCCCGACATGATCCGCACGCGCTGCGGCGAGCGCAACAGTGAGAGGATTAATTCTATCATGCTCGACCTCATTGAAAACAGCGGCGGCGGAAAAATTCAAATGAGCGATTACATGCAGGAGGCGGTCGATTTCTTCCACGCCTTCATGTATTCGGACGTGTACACCAATCCGATCGCCAAGGGCGAGGAGGGCAAGGTTGACGGCATCATCGGCTCGCTTTTTGACTATTACCTCAAGCATCCGGATAAAATGCCGGACGAGATGCAGCTTATCGCAAGCCGCGAGGGCGTTTCGCGTGCCGTTTGCGACTATATCTCCGGCATGACCGACGGCTACGCCATGGAAAAATTCAGCGAGATATTTATCCCCATGTCGTGGACGGTAAAATAAAATTAATAATGAATAGTGAATGATGAATAATTAATGTGTGCGCAAGCGCATTTTTAATAGTGCATTCACATTGTGCCGATACGGTTTTTGCGGTTGCTCGACCGGTGGGTACCGACGAAACCGTGCGGCTTTGCCGCCGCTGTTAGCTGATAGCAGTGAGCTGATAACCATTGTGTGCGCAAGCGCACGGATTTAATTCAACCCCTCGGCAGCAAAGCTGCCTGCTCCCCTTAACAGTGGAGCCAATCAGGTGCGGTGAAAAATTCAGCAGCGCACGAACGCAGCACGAGGCAAACATGGTTTCCTCCGTTGTTCCGACACCGGGCTGCCGCAATATTATGTATAGGTACAGCGCTAAAGCGCTACTAAAAAAGCGGAACGGATAAATCCGTTCCCTACAGGGGCGCGGCAAAAAATCCAGCAGCGCACTGCTGTAGCGCGAGGCAAACGTGGTTTTCTCCGCAGTCTCGAACCGGGCAACGGCAATAAGCGTATCCGTAGGTGCGCTAAAGCGCCTCTAAAAGAAAGGATGGGTAATGGCTATACCGGAGAGCTTCCTTCAGGAGCTTGTTGAAAAAAACGATATAGTAGACGTTGTGGGCGAGTATGTGCGCTTAACGAAGCGCTCCGGCTCGAACCAGTTCGGCCTGTGCCCGTTCCACAGCGAAAAAACGCCGTCGTTTTCCGTGTCGCCGGACAGGCAGATATACCACTGCTTCGGCTGCGGCAAGGGCGGAGGCGTTATAAATTTCATAATGGAGATAGAAAATCTCAGCTTCCCTGAGGCCGTTGAGTTCCTGGCAAAGCGCGTTGGCATGACAATGCCCGAGCAGGAGGATAGCCGCGAGGCGAAAAAGCGCCGCCGGCTTCTGGACTTGAACCGCGACGCGGCGAGATTTTTCTACTCGTGCCTCAGCAAGCCCGAGGGCAAGCCCGCGCTTGACTACATGGCGCGGCGGCAGATAACACCGCACACGGCAAAGCGCTTCGGCCTCGGCTACGCGCCGGACACATGGGACAGCCTCATAAACGCTATGAAGGCGCTCGGCTACTCGGAATATGAGATGTTCGACGCCGGACTTGTCCGCAAGGGCAAAAACGGCGGACACTACGACACCTTCCGCAACCGGCTCATGTTCCCGGTCATCGACGTCAGGGGCGATTTCATCGGCTTTTCCGGCAGAATACTCGGCGATGGCGAGCCGAAGTATATGAACAGCCCGGAAACGATGGTGTTCAACAAAAGCCGCAATCTTTTTGCGCTTAATCTGGCTAAAAAGTCGAAGAGCGGACATATAATACTTGCTGAGGGCAACGTTGACGTCGTGATGATGCATCAGGCCGGCTTTGACGGCGCGGTCGCGTCGCTGGGCACGTCGCTCACGCCCGAGCAGGCGCGGCTGATCTCGCATTACACGAACGAGGTCATCATCGCTTACGATAACGACGGCGCAGGCAAAAAAGCCTCGCAGCGCGCCATCGGGCTTCTTGAAAAGCTCGATCTTAAGGTCAAGGTGCTGTCGATGAGCGGCGCAAAGGACCCTGACGAGTATATAAGGACCAAGGGCGCAGACGCGTTCCGAAATCTGATAGACAAGTCAGAAAACCACATCGACTACCAGCTGCAAAATGTGACGGATAAATACGACCTGAGCATCGACGAGCAGAAGGTCGCATTCTTGAAGGAAGCCTCGGATATGGTCGCGCACCTGCCGGGCAGCGTGGAGCGTCAGGTCTACGCGATGCGCGTTGCGTCAATGGCCGGTGTTGCCAGCGACGTTGTCGCGCAGGAGGTTGAGCGAAGGCGCAAGCGCCTTGTGCGCACGGCCCAACGCACCGACGCAAAAAGCGCCTCACATCCCGAGCGGCAGTTTCAGCCCAAGGCAAAGGAGCTGCACTATGAAGATCCCGAATCCGCCGCCGCCGAGGAGGGCATAATAAGGCTTCTGTATCTCGATCAGGGCATCTGCCGCGGCAAGGAGCTCCCGCCGCCGGAGATCTTCTCGTCGCCGGCGCTGGCACGGATATATTCCGTGCTCAAATCAAAATTTGAAAACGGCGAAATAATCAGCATGGCCTCGATGAGCGCAGTGCTGCTTCCGCAGGAGGCGGCGCTTTTGGCCTCGGTTCTGCAAAAACCGGAGGCACTGCGAAACGGTGACAAGGCGCTTGCCGATTACATAGAAAGGATCCGCTCCCGGCACGAGCTGAAGCAGTCGGGCGAGGACCTTCGCAAACTTGCAAACAGACTTAAAGAAACCAAAGGATATGAGGGGTAAAACTATGGATAAAGACATTGAAACCATGACCACGCAGGATCTCGAGCGCGCAACCGACGAGCTGCTTGCGGCAGACGCCGCAAAATCGGCTCCGAAGAAAAAAAGCACGCGCCGCACCAAGGCCGCCGAGGAAAAGCCCGTCGAGGAAGCGGCAGAGGCGAAAACCACCGAGGATATCCTCAACGAGCTCATGGAAAAGGCGAAGAAAGCCGGCAAGATCACCACAAAAGAAATCGCAGCGCTCGAGGAAAAGGGCGTTGACGCCGACTCTATCGCGAAGTTTTACGACGCCCTCGAAGCCAGCAAGATAGAGATCGACATCAGCGACGACGACGCAGTCACGATCCTTGACGATATCGACATGCCGGAGATCGAGGAGCTCAACGAGATCGAAGAGGTCACCGAGGAGGAAATGGCCGACGTTAAGGTCGATGACAGCTACAGCACCGACGACCCCGTCCGCATGTTTCTCAAGGAGATCGGCAAGGTTCCGCTTTTGACCGCCGAGGAGGAGGTCGAGCTTGCGATAAGAATGAGCCAGGGCGACGAGGAGGCAAAGCGCCGCATGACAGAGGCAAACCTGCGCCTGGTCGTTTCGATCGCAAAGCGCTATGTCGGCCGCGGCATGCTGTTCCTTGACCTCATTCAGGAGGGCAACCTCGGCCTTATAAAGGCAGTTGAAAAGTTCGACTACACCAAGGGATACAAGTTCTCGACCTACGCGACGTGGTGGATCCGTCAGGCGATCACGCGCGCCATCGCCGACCAGGCCAGAACCATCCGCATTCCCGTCCACATGGTCGAGACGATAAACAAGGTCATCCGCGTATCGCGCCAGCTGCTTCAGGAGCTTGGCCACGACCCCAGCGCAGAGGAAATAGCCGCCGAGATGGGCATGCCCGTTGAAAAGGTGCGCGAGATACTCAAGATCGCGCAGGAGCCGGTTTCGCTCGAAACGCCTATCGGAGAGGAGGAGGACTCCCACCTGGGCGACTTCATCCCAGACGAGGACGCATCCGAGCCGAGCGAGGCGGCAAGCTTCTCGCTGCTCAAGGAACAGCTCATGGAGGTGCTCGACACACTCACGCCGCGCGAGAAAAAGGTGCTCGAGCTGCGCTTCGGCATAGTTGACGGCCGCACCCGTACCCTCGAGGAGGTCGGCAAGGAGTTCAACGTCACCCGTGAGCGTATCCGCCAGATTGAGGCCAAGGCGCTGCGCAAGCTCCGCCACCCCAGCAGAAGCAAAAAGCTCAGAGATTTCCTCAACTGATGAAAAAGCCCTCCGGTGGCCGGTTGACACAAGAAAACATACGGTTTTGAAACGATCTTTTTCGCCCCTGCGGCGTACAACGTCTTGAGAATACGACAGCATGCTCTCGGGCTTTGTCCTTGCAGGAGCAAAAAATCTCAGCTTCAAAACTGCAAAGCATCAAAAATGACGGAGCAAGTGCGAGGTCAAGGCGCGGCGGCACAGGCATACTTTGTGTATACCAAGCCGTCGCAACAAAGACATTCGTGCTTGCTCCGCCTTTTTTGGCGTGTGTTTTCTTGTGCCAACCGGCCAAAGGCCGGAGGGCTTTTTCATAAATTGTAGTGGATTATTGAAAAAATTTGATCCTTTTTCGAATTTCAGCGTTTATATAAGCAGAGGCAGGAGGCGAGCGCGTGGAGGATGCACTACTCATACGGCGTATAAAGCAGGGCGACGAGGCGGCGTTTGACGAGCTTGTTCGGCGCCACTACGACAGCATCTATGCCTTTTGCTACCGCCGCTGCGCAGACCGTTCCCTCGCCGCCGATCTGACTCAGGAAGTTTTTCTCAAGCTTGTAACCGCCGTTTACCGCTACTCGGTGACGGGCAAATTCACAAACTATTTATTCACCATCGCAGTGAACGTCTGCAACGACTATTACAGGCGCAAAAAGCCCGACAGCGCCGAGCTGAGCGAGGACTGCGCGGCGCTCGGCGGCGCGGAGGAACAAATGCTCCGGCGCGACAGCGGCAGCGTGATACGCCGCGCGCTCGACGAGCTGCCGGACGAGCAGCGCGACACCGTTATCCTGCGTTATTGGCACGACATGAAGCTGCGCGATATTGCCGCCGTGACGGGCGTTCCGACGGCAACGGCAAAGTCACGGCTGCGGCTCGGAATGGCGAGGATGCGAAAAATTCTTGAACTGGAGGGAGAAGGCCTTGAATCTTAAATATGATGTTCCCACGCCCCCGGAGGGCGCAAAGGAGCGCACCGTTGAGCTTGGAAAAATGCGCATGCGCACTCTGCGCCTGTCGAAGATGCCGCTTGGCCGGCTTATCGCTCTGCAGCTCGGCAATTTTTCGCCGACATACTGGCTATTTCAGCTTTTTACGATCATCGCCATACTGTGCGCAGACGGCATTATCGTTTCCGAAGCAAGCGCCGCGCGCCTTTTGATATTCGTCTATGCCGGGGCGGCAAGCACCCTCGCCTGCCCCGAGCTTGTGCGCGATATATCCTGCAAAATGAGCGAGATCGAGCCGAGCTGCCGCGTAAGCGGCGCAGACTTGCTCGCAGCGCGTATGCTTATCATCGGAGCGGCAAACCTCATCGGACTTGTGCTGACTGCGGTCATTGCCGCGGCAAAGTATAGCGCGGACCTCGCCGTTTTGCTTGCAAGCGGCGCGGCCTTGATGTTCACATCGAGCCTTCTGACGCTGCTTGCTCTTCGGGCGCTGCCGATGATAAAAAGCAGAGCCGGGGCATTGTCGCTGTCGCTTATCTCGGCGGTAGCCGTCGAAACGGTGTGCGCAGGCATACCGTGGAGCGCAGGCTTCTGGTTCATATTTGCCGGCATAAGCTTTGGGCTGCTTGCGCTCGAGGTCTGGCGCGAGCTTAGATGCACGGAACACAGAAAGGGAAAAAGCATATGGAACTATCTTTAAATTCCGTTTCCAAACAGTATAAGGATAAGCTCGCCGTGAACGCGCTGTCGCTGACTATGCACAACGGCATCTACGGCCTGCTCGGCCCGAACGGCTCGGGCAAAACAACGCTCATGCGCATGATATGCACGGTGCTCCGACCGAGCGGCGGCAGCATAAGCCTCGACGGCGAAGATATCATCGGCCTCGGCGAGAGCTACCGCGATGTGCTAGGCTATCTGCCGCAGGACTTCGGCTATTATCCGAACTTCACCGGCCGGGATTTTCTGATGTATTTCGCCGCGCTCAAGGGACTTACCAAATATCAGGCGGAGGAAAAGTGCGGCGAGCTTCTTGAACTGACCGGCCTTTCCGATGTCGCCGGCAAAAAGCTCAAGACCTATTCCGGCGGCATGCGTCAGCGCATCGGCATTGCGCAGGCACTCATAAACGACCCGAAAATCCTCGTTCTTGACGAGCCGACAAGCGGACTTGACCCGGCAGAGCGCGCAAAATTCCGCAATATAATCGGCGGCCTGTCGAAAAACCGAATCATTCTGCTGTCCACCCATATAGTGTCCGATATTGAGTACATCGCCGACCGCATCGTTCTTATGAAAAACGGCGAGATATCGCTTGAGGGCGCGGCCGAGAGCATATGCGGCAGCATGTCCGGCATGGTGTGGGAGTGCGCGGTCGCGCAGGCCGAGGCAGACGAGCTTATCGCAGAGCACGTCGTAACGAATCTGCATAACACGCACGGAGGCGTTGCGCTGCGTATCGTATCCGAGGCTCGCCCGACGGCCGACGCCGTCTGCGCCGAGCCGAAGCTTGAGGATCTGTACCTCTATCATTTCAGACGGGAGCTTGGAAATGAACCTTACAAAGCTTGAATTTAAAAAGATATTCACGCCGCTGACGGTGATCGCCGTCGTTGTCATGCTGCTTTTGAATCTGTACATGACGTTTGATTATCGCGCCTACTATTTGCTCGAAGCGCTTGATCCGGACAGCAAATCTAATCCGATAGAAACGCTCAAGAGCGAATACGCCGAAAAGCGCGGCGAGATAACCGACGAATGGATAGCCGCGCGCAGGAGCGACGTCAAAAACATATTAAACGACCCGAAATATCTCAAAACCGAGGACGAGCTGGAGCAATATCTGAGCGATCTTGCCGTGCAGGGATATTCTGCCGAGGAGATCGAGCGGCTAAAAAGTCAACCATACACGATACTGAACAACAACGGCATAACGGCCTATGAACACACCGAAAAGTTCACATATGCAGCGAGCTTTTACGATAACGCCGAGGAGGAAAAGCAGTATCTTCTCGACGAATACTCATCCGATGCCGGCATCTGCGCGGATATAAGCGCGCGCTATGACTCGCTTATAAACGACTATCGCGCGTTCTGCGACTATGACCTTGCCTACACGTCGATACAATATGTCATAGCCAATGCGTTTCCGTTCACGGTCGGCGTTCCCGTGCTCATCGGCCTTGCTCCGCTGTTCGCTCGCGAACGCGCGCGCAAAACCGACGCGCTTATCCTATCGTCAAAGCGCGGCCGGCGCGATACGGCTCGGGCAAAAATATGTGCCGGAACGCTCTACACTCTGCTTGTTTGGAGCGTCATGGCGATAAGCGCGGCGGCATATTGCTTCATCCTCTACGGCGCGGAGGGCTTCGGCGCATTCTGGCAGTCGTTTACCGGCATCTCCTCTCCGTTTCGGTGGACGATCGGGCAGGCGATCATAGTTGAACTTGCAACAAGCCTTATCGGCACGCTGTTTTTTGCCTGTATCGTGATGCTGCTCTCCGAGCTTACCGAAAGCATGTTCGTATCGGTCATTTTGGGCGCTGCGCTGCTGCTTACGCCTATGTTGGTATCCATCGGTGCCGGAGCCGCAATACTTCTGCCGACCTGCCTCATCCGCGGCGTGATGATCTGGAGCGTCTATATTCCGGCAAAGCTCTTCGGCTCGGTAATGCCGGCGCAGTACCTCGCAGTCGCTGCCGCAGCGGTTCTAAGCATCGCATGCTGCACAGCCGCCGCAAACGTGTTCTGCCGCCGCCAGGCCGCTTAGAGCAGCCCTTCACAAAATATTAAACGCCCAGCGAAAGAATTTTCTTGACAATGAGGGCCGGTAATGCTATTATTATCAGGCACTTAAATGCGCGAGTGGTGGAATTGGCAGACTCGCTAGATTCAGGTTCTAGTGCTCACTCCGGGCGTGCGGGTTCAAGTCCCGCCTCGCGCACCAAGCAAAAGGCTCGAAAACATCGGTTTTCGAGCCTTTTTATTATGCTTTTATTCACAAAAACCTCGCGCCCACTTTTGAGGGCGCGAGGTTTTCATTTTCAGAACGGGAAGCCCATGGGGGTGAGCTTGCTCATTGCCTCGTTGGTTGCGTTCTCGCTCTGCGTGATAGCTTCGTTGACCGCAGCAACGATCATATCCTGAAGCATCTCTACATCGTCGGGATCGACGGCCGAGGGATCGATCTCAATGCTCTTGAGTGCGCGTGTGCCGATCATGGTCGCCTTGACTGCGCCGCCGCCGACAGTGGAGGTGAACTCCTTGCTCTCAAGCTCCTGCTGCATCTTCATGAACTCTTCCTGCATTTTCTGAGCCTGCTTCATCATATTGCCGCCGCCCATTCCGCCGCGGAATCCGCCTTTTGCCATATTAAAATTCCTCCTAAAATATTATACGAAACGTGTTTCTTTGAATTTCCGAAGCTCCTCGATGTCCCTTTTGGGCTTATCGTTATCCTCGCGAAGCTCCGAGATCGTTATTTTAAGGCTGCGCCCCGTGACGGCGTTTGCCGCCTCGCGCAGGCGCATGAGAACCGCCTGATTATTCACTGCATTATAGAAAAATCCGGGCACTACCTCGAGCGCGAGCGTATCGTAGCTCACGGTGCAGCGAGTCTGCACAGGGTTTGTCAGTATCGGGATCACTCCGCGTGGGAGCGACTCCTCGGCATTTTCGACTATCGCCGCCCACAGCGACTCGTTATCCTGCGGCGCATCCGCCGCGCTCGCCGGGGCGTCGGGGTTCAGCTCGACGGGCGACTTTTTATCCAGAAGGTCATCCTCGGGCTGATATTCGGCAAAGTCAGCCGGGTCAAGCTCGTCTGCCGGATCGTCTTCGTATCGCGGCTGCGGCGCAGGCGGCTCATCGAGGTCAAACGGCGGCTCGTCAAGAGTCGAATGGAACTCTTCCTCATCGTCGTCATCCTCGGCTGCCGGCACGGCTGTTCTCACCGGTGCGTGCTTAAGATCCTCCTCGATGCGCGATATGCGCGCGCGAAGCTCGTCAACGCCCTCGGTCAGGCGCGGATCGCACAGCGATATGATGCACAGCTCTGCAGTGAGCTTTGCGCTTTTCGAGTCGCGGATCTTCAGCAAACTGTCCGACACGATATTTATGCGATTTATAAGCTCGGCTTTCGTGAGCTTTTTGCAGAAAACGCCCAGAATGTCGCGGCTGAAGCGCCCCGATATGAGGTCTGCGCCCGCTTTCGGTGCGACCGACAGCATGAGGCAATCGCGCAGGAGCGTATTCAGCTCATACAGCAGCGTCGCCGGGTCCTTTCCGTCGCGCCAGAGGCTGTCAAATAGCTTGAGCGCCTCATCGGTGTTTTTCTTCACCGCGTAGTCGAGCAGCTGCGCCGTGCGGCGGTTGCCCGTAAGCCCCATCGCCGAGTACACGGCGTCGGTGTCGATATCGCTCTCGCCCGAGCACTGGTCAAGCAGCGACAGCGCATCGCGCATGCCGCCCTCGGCAAGTCCGGCGATAAGCTCGGCGGCGCTGCGCTCGAGCCTGAGATTTTCGCACTGCGCAACGTGCTCGAGGTGGTCGGCGATAAGCTGCGCATCAAGGCGCTTGAAGCTGTGCCGCTGGCAGCGCGAAAGTATCGTTGCAGGAACTTTATTAAGCTCCGTCGTTGCGAGGATGAACACAAGGTGCTCCGGCGGCTCTTCAAGAATTTTCAGCAGCGCGTTGAACGCCGCCGTTGACAGCATGTGCACCTCGTCGATGATATACACACGCTTTTTGACCGAAACCGGAGAAAACACGGCCTCCTCGCGCAGCTGGCGGACATTGTCCACGCCGTTATTGGACGCAGCATCGATCTCGACGACATCCATGATGCTGCCGTCCTCGATGCCGAGGCAGGCAGGGCACTTGCCGCAGGGATTGCCGTCCACGGGGTGCTCGCAGTTGAGCGCCTTGGCAAGTATCTTCGCGCATGTCGTTTTGCCCGTGCCGCGCGTTCCGATGAACAGATACGCGTGCGAGGTGCGACCTGTAGATATCTGATTTTTAAGCGTTTCCGTTATGTGCTTTTGCCCGACGACCTCATCAAAGGTCTTAGGCCGCCACTTACGATATAAAGCCTGATACATAAATAATGATCCCGTAACAAATATAATGCGGCCTTTGACAAGACTGCACACCCAACCTCGAAAACTGACATATGCCCGTTACGCCGGCAGCCGGCTCAGAACCGGCACCCTCACGGCACACGAAAAGCACCGCTTAATGCTGCTCGGTTCCCCGCCTGACATGGTTCACGGGTTTCCGTTGCGCGAGACCGGCTCGTCAACGCTGCTTACCGGTGTCAGACGACACATGACAGATCCTATGTTGGGAATTCATTCCTGCTGTAGCGGATTGCAGGTTACAGGGCACCGCTGGCTCCCCAACTAGTGCAGCCTTGTCAAAAGCCGCGAAAGTATTATAACTCAGATTTGCAATATAATCAACAAATATTTTCTTTACTTTTTTGAAAAGTGTGTTATAATACTAAAGCCGAGCAAGGTATGGGCCCGTAGCGCAGCTGGGAGCGCGTTCGGTTCGCATCCGAGAGGTCGAGGGTTCGAATCCCTTCGGGTCCACCAAAGCCAAGACTCCGTTCTCGTTTGAGGACGGAGTTTTTGTTTATATTATTCTTCACATTCAATTATCCGTCCGCTGCGAGCGATCGCGGCGGACTTTTTCTTGCCTGTCGGGCGGCGATATGCTAACATAGGCCTGATAAATCGACACACAGGAGAAAAGCTATGGTACAACAAAATCTGCATTGCCACACGACGTTTGACGACGGGGCGAGCACACCCGAGGAGATGGTCTGCGCGGCAATGGAGCACGGGCTGAGCTCACTGGGCATAAGCGCGCACGCTCCGATGGACGGCGAGGACTGGTGCACGCCCAAGGAAAAAGAGGCCGCCTTCAAGGCCGAGATGCAGCGCCTGAAGGTGAAATACGCCGGAAAGATCGCACTGTACACCGGTCTTGAATACGACGCCGCGGCCGAGAAAAATTTCGACGGCTACGAATATATCATCGGCTCGGGACATGTGCTCGACGGCTTCTATGTTGACTCCACGCGCGAGCGGGCAATTGCGCTCATCGAGCACTTCGGCGGGGCCGAGAAGGCCGCTGATGTGTTTTTTGCAAACTACGCATCTATGGCGCAGATACCCGAGGTTGACATCGTCGGCCACTTCGACCTTTTGACGAAATACAACGAGCAGGGCGCTCTGTACGACACGCAAAGCGCATAGTACCGCGACGCTGCCTTTGCCGCGATGGAGACGCTCAATGCCGCCGGAAAAATATTCGAGATGAACACGGGCGCGATAAGCCGCGGCTACAGGACGACGCCCTACCCCTCACCGGAGCTTCTGCGCCACCTGCACGATATCGGCGGACGCATCGTGATAAGCTCGGACTCGCACTCGGCAAGCAGCATATGCTGCGCCTTCGAGCAGTGCGAGCAGATAGCGCGCAGCTGCGGCTTTGACGAGCTGTGGTACTTCAACGGAAGCGGCTTTGAACCGGAGAAGCTGTCGTAGTTTAATATTTTTTTGACATGGCTATGTTATTTTGCGGCATATGATGATATAATTGCAGCATAACTATCAGGAGGTCTGACACATGGACAGAAAGCAATTGAAAGCGCAGTCGAAAAACCTCATTCGCACTGCCCAACCCAAGCCCGTTGTCACCGCTATCATATATCTTCTCATCGTTGCGGTGCTCGGCTTCCTTTCGTATAAGCTTGTCGGCGGATCAACGTTTGAGCTTCAGTCGATTTACGAGCAGTTCGGCATCGACGGAGCATACGGCAGCATCGATCCCGATCAGTTTGCCTACGCGATCGAGCAGGCTATGCCCTCGCCGGGCGCGGCTCTGCTGAATCTTGCGGTCAGCATAGTGGCGCTTATGATCGGCGCCGGCTTCACGATCTATTGCCTGCGCACAGTGCGCGGCATGGAGGCAAGCTACTGGAACCTTTTCGACGCGTTCGGCATGTTCTTCCGCGTCATCTGGCTGTACATCCTCGAGGGCATATTCATTTTCCTCTGGTCGCTGCTGTTTATAATCCCGGGCTTTATCGCGTTCTACCGCTACCGCCAGGCGCTGTATCTGCTGCTTGAGCACCCGGAGATGAGCGCTTTGCAGTGCATAAGCGAAAGCAAGCGCCTTATGGTCGGCCACAAGGGCGAGCTGTTCTGGATGGATATTACCTTCTTCGGCTGGGCGCTGCTTGTCGGCATTGCCGATTCGATCAGCGAATGGCTTGCCGGAGCAATGGGACCGTCGATCATCGCACAGATAATCGGCGTTGTCGGCTTCGGTGTTCTGGTGCAGTTCTTCGTGCTGCCGTACATGGATCTGACCTATGCCGGCTACTATGTTGAGCTTACAAAGCCCAAGGCCGACGCAGGCTTTGCCGACGGGTGGACGCCCGAGCTGTGAGGTCAGAAGCATGAAGGTAACATTTTTAGGCGCTGCACATGAGGTCACAGGCAGCTGCACTCTTCTCGAAGTCGGCGACAAAAAAGGTGTTATCGACTGCGGTATGGAGCAGGGCAAGGACCTTTTTGAAAATCAGGAGCTGCCGGTCGCGGCATCGGTGCTTGACTTTGCGCTGGTGACGCACGCGCATGTTGACCACTCCGGTCTGCTGCCGCTGCTTTATAAAAACGGCTTCCGCGGCGCCGTGTACGCCACGGGCGCTACATGCTCGCTGCTGGACATAATGCTGCGCGACTGCGCGCACATACAGATGGCCGACGCCGAATGGAAATCGCGCAAGGCGATGCGCCGCGGTGAAGCCGCCGTCGAGCCGCTTTACGATCTTGACGATGTTGCAGGGCTTATGAAGCTGCTGCGCCCCTGCGAATACGGCAGCGAGATCCAGGTGAACGAATCGGTCACGATACGCTTCACCGACGTCGGGCATCTGCTCGGCTCGGCAGCTATCGAGATCTGGCTCAAGGAGGGCAGCTGCGAGAAAAAGATAGTTTTCTCCGGCGATATCGGAAACCTCGATCAGCCGATACTCTGCGACCCGAAGCATATCGACAAAACCGATTACCTCGTAATCGAATCCACCTACGGCAACCGCAACCACTCCGACGAGCGCCCCGATTACATTGCCGAGCTTTCCGCATACATCCAGCGCACGCTCGACCGCGGCGGCAATGTCGTGATCCCGTCGTTTGCCGTCGGCAGGACGCAGGAGATGCTGTATTTTATCCGCGAGATAAAAAATCGCGGCCTTGTAACGGGGCATCCCGACTTTCCCGTTTACGTTGACAGTCCCCTTGCCATCGAGGCAACGAGCGTGTTTTTGCAGTGCGACTCGAGCTATATTGACGAGGAAATGCAGGCCGTTATCCGCTCGGGCGAAAATCCGCTTTGCTTCCCCGGACTCCGTCTGTCGGTAAGTCAGGAGGAATCCAAGGCGATAAACGAGGACAAAACGCCCAAGGTCATAATCTCCGCATCCGGCATGTGCGACGCAGGCCGCATACGCCACCATCTTAAGCACAATCTGTGGCGTCCGGAGTGTCTTGTCCTGTTCGTCGGCTACCAGGCGGTCGGAACGCTCGGCCGCGCACTGCACGACGGTGCAAAGGAGGTTAAGCTCTTCAATGAGGAGATCGAGGTCAGAGCCGAGATATCCTCGCTCCCCGGCGTCAGCGGACACGCCGACAAGCGCGGCCTGATCGCGTGGCTCGAGGGCTTTTCCGAAAAGCCGGAGCTTGTTTTCGTCAACCACGGCGACCCTGAAAGCGCCGACAGCTTCACTGCCTGCCTCAACAATGAGCTTGGCTACCGCGCCTTCGCGCCGTACAGCGGCACGGAATTTGACATTGCCGCAGGCCGCTTCACCGTCGTGACGCAGGGCAGGCCCATTGTTAAAACGCCGAAGGCTCCGTCGGCCGAGCGCAGGGTCAATCCGCTGTTCACCGAGCTTCTGCACGCTGCCGATGCGCTTATGCAGGCCGTGCGCAGCTGCGAGGGGCGCTCAAACCGCGAGCTGCGCGGCTTCATAGATGCCGTGCGCAAGCTTACGGACAAGATAAAGCGCTGAATTTAAAACTAACAGCTGACGTAGAAATTACGTCAGCTGTTTTTTTGCGCAGTTTTATGCAATTGCCTATTTTCTTGTCACTTGAGGCAAATTTGTACGTTGAATTACATAAACTTCGGGTCTATTATGTGGTCAATGAATAAAGACAGCTCTTTTAAGAGCGGAAAGGATCACATCATGAAAACGAAGTCATCAAACAACACATTATATGTTATCACAGCCATTGCATCGGTAGTTGTCATCCTGCTGGCCGCAGTCGGCTTTACAAATGTTGAAGCACAGAAGGTCGAGCGCGTTTCGGTCGACACGAATTTCATAAACCGCGCAGAGACCGCAGCCGAGCTTGCTGCCTCGATGGGTGTTGAAAACGACATGTATCCGGCAAGAGTGCAGAGCGTTGCCGACTATAGCGACAATGATCTTGGCCGCATGGCCGAGGCGCTCAAGCCCATCGCAGACTACAACACCGACTCGGCCGCACTTGACCGCGAGGTAAAATATCTGCTCGGCGGCACCGACACCTATGCCACAACCTACGGCGGCATCTGCGCCGCAGCAGGCGAGGCTTACCGCATGGATCTTGACGCGGCAAACCACGACGCAGCCGTCTGGACGGCAGTCTGCGCAGTCCTCGCCCTTGCAGGCGTTGCCGGACTTGTTGTCTCGGTCACAAAGATCGAGTACGGCAAATAAGCTATCAATTCTCCTTCTTTATACTCCCCATTAAAAAAGGCGAGGCCGCTTTGGCCTCGTCTTTTTTGGCGTTATCAAATATTTTTCTTCAAATCTCTATCTCGCCGAACTCCTTTTCGAAATCTGCTATGCGGCGCTTCATCATCTGCTCGATCTCGCGGTTCTTTGTTCTGCCCTCATATTCGGCAATATAACCGAATTTATCGAGCAATTTGCGATCTATTCTCATCGTATAGCGGACTTTATCGTCATATACCATTTACGCGAACCTCCGTATTTATTGTTGACAAAATTATACCCACAATTTAATATTATGTGTAAACTTTGCGAACATCGTACGCTTGATTTGCGAACCGTGTAGTGTCGTTAAGCGCACAGCAGCGTAACAACTCCGAACTTTAAGGAGGTCATATCAATGTATAAGCAGCTTTACTTTTTCATGTTCAACCGTATAACGGATGCCGCCGAGATGATTAAAGAAGGACGATATAATGACGCACTACTGACGCTGGTGAACACGCAAAAGGAAGCCGAGCAAATGTTCATCGACTGCTCAGAAAGAGAAGAATAAATCCGCAAAAACTCCGGCAGATTGAACCGCATCCCGTCAAGAGTACAGTGAAATAATATAAA
>ULXZ01065991.1_pt1 | contig 23667 bp, 32 predicted proteins | sample 1961701 | NCBI WGS metagenome assembly ULXZ01 (sample SAMEA4835850, study PRJEB28245) | human gut metagenome | biome: gut microbiome; material: fecal sample | place: Denmark | collected 2008 | reverse complement strand
GCACTGGAGACCGTGGGTTCGAGTCCCATCTTCCACCCCATTAATTTTAGAGTCGCTTGACTCTTTTTTTATTAATTAAAAGCCAGTACATTTATCAAATGTACTGGCCACATTGAGTTATTTTTTCTCGTTCTCACTCCTAAGTTTTGCATTTTCGGCTCTTAATTTCTCAATTTCACTATAGAATGATTTTATTTCAAAAATCAAAGGGTGAATCTGAGTTCTAGCTGCATAGAATAAATTTTCATATCTCGGATACAACTGCCTACATTTTTTAAAAAACGGCATATAATATTTTTCCGTTTCAATAGCTTTGCGATAACGAGCTTCAAAAGTTTTTTCTTGAAGAGTCATCATATTGTGCATTCTGTCGGCAGTTTTTATTGTTGCTGCAAACATATCTCGGGAAATGTTATCTAAATATTCCCCAATAACATTTGGATCCTTATAATCTTTTGATGAGTCCTTTGTTACTAACATAACAAATTTTGCAACTCTTGGGTTAAACAACCTAGTTATTGTTTCTTCTGTATAACCTTCAACATCTTCAACAATGTCATGCAACAGTGCTGCACAAATCGCATCTTCATCTTTTACACCAAAAGAAATCAATGTATTTGCTACATCTACGCAATGGTTATAGTAATCTTGTCCATCATCTCTCTTAAATCCTCTTTCCACACACATTTCCTGCCGAACTAAGTCAAGTGCTGTTATCGAGGCTGAATTAATTCCATAGATTGTTGCAATTCTTCTTTCAAGGAATTGGCTGGGCGTCTGATTCAAAAACATATAACTCCCTCCTAGAATTTCAGCATGATTTTCGTGATTCGTTACACACTCTTGACTCATTGTCTTACCTCCTTTTGTTATAACTCAGTGTACATAAAAATATATATGTTGACTATTTTACTACTTTTTCTAGCAATTTGCAATATATATTGTTAAAATTCTTGAAATTCTTGAAATCGCTTAAAATTACAAATCCATATAATAGTAATACATATCTATGCAATGTAAATTACCATCCCAAATTTCTTCTTTATAATTGTCTACAAAGAAATTATATTCTGTTTTATAATATTTATCAAATCCACATTTAACATAAAACGGAATATTGTTTTGAGTTGTTCCGACTATCATTTTCTTATATTTATTTTTATACAATTTTGTTACTTTTTGTATTAATTTTTTCCCGTATCCATTTCCTCTAACATCTTCTTTTGTCGCAATATTTTTTAATTCACATATATTATTATCAACTTTTGTAATAATTATTTCTGCTAAGATTTTCTCATTTTCAAATAATCCATACATTTTTGCATCTTTAATATACTTTTCTACTATTTCTTTATCTGGGTCTGCTTCAAGTATTAAATCCATATATTTTTCTTTTTCAAAAATTTGTTTAATTTCAGCCATTTTTATCTCCTAACTCTTTTTATATATTATATTTTTTATTTGTTTTACTGATATTTTTTCAATACTAGAATATGAGAAATCTTTTGACATTATCTCAACTTTATATTTATTTTTATCTATGTCTAAAATTGTTGCTTTTCTACCATCTGTTAATTCAACAACATCAAATACATTTAAATTCATTATTTTTTCCTCTTACCTATTTAATTAATTCTGAATATATTTAATTAAGAAATATTTTGTTAGTTTTGGATTTTCTTTGTCTTCCCTGATAAATTCAATCTTGAAACCACATTTTTCATAAAACGTTGGTGCTTGAAAACCATAAGTAGTTAAATTTATGTTTCTAAATCTTTTATCCTTATAATATTCTTCAACAGCATTTACAAGTTTAGTTCCAATTTTCTTGTTTCTGTATTCTTCTTTTACAATAAGATCTCCAATATGTACTTCGTTATAATAAGAGTGTCCTGTTAATATTCCAACAATATGCTCATTTTCTCTTGCAATAAAAGTAAATGGCTCATAGTCACATACAACTCCATTTTTCTTTGCGAATTTATTAAATTCATTGTCTATTATATCATCAATCTCTTTATCAATATTATTTTCTAATTTTATTGTTATCATTTTTCCTCCTCATATAATATCTTTTTTTATTGTTCTAACTCTACCTTGTATTCAACTTTATCGCTGTTTACATTAACATCATAATATTTCAAACTTTTAATCTCTTGAGGTGCTGTATCGACAGCTCCTTCATAAATTATTTTATTGTCTGCAATAACTCTTATATCTAACAATCTTGCTGCGCCTATCTGCAAATAAGTTTTTCTCATATATTATTTCATCCTTTTTTATATTTATTTTTTTTATTTACTTGTTTATTGTTTTGGTTTCTTATCGCTATCAGTACCTCATTAATTTGAACCGTTCTGCTAGCATTTTCATAGCTATATTTTTCGTCTTGGAGATATACTTTAAAATTCATGTTTTCTAACTTTATTTTAGCTAGTCTAATAAATTCATCACATTGCTCATTATTTAGGTTACATTTAATTTTTATTTCGTAATATGTAATTCTTATGAAATTACTATTTTCATTCATTTTGGAATCTAATATTATATCTATTAATTGTGTTAAAGTCAAAGTCACCTTTCCTCCTTTTTGCTAAAGATATTCTATCATATTTTTGAAAATATTACAAAAAAATATGCATGATTTATTTTCATACACATTTTTTTAGAGTATTTTATATTTAACAATTTAATATATTTCTATCCCATAATTATTTAATAATTCCTCTAATGGTTCCTGAATTTCTTTCATTCCACATTCCGAACATATTAAACTTTTATTATCTTTTCTAGAAATAGCTGGGTAGTCAGTAAATATCTTTTTGCATCTGCAGCATACTTTTTGACTGGTATTGTCATCCTTCATATTATAATAATATATAATTTTTTCATTATTATCACTATTGTTAATACTATTTTTATTCTTCTTATAAATGCAATATTCACATACTTGTGGATCAGCATTGCAATTCTTACAATTATTCATAATTAAATCTCTCCTTGCATTAATCTATATCTATCTTATCACTTTTTACAATTTATTTCAATTTTACACTATAAAAAAATAGTTTAATTTTGACCATTCAAATATATAGAAATTTCTGAAATTTTAATAAACAGATTTAAAGCCAGTGCAATATTTCGACTGGCTTTAAATTTCTCTAATTATTTATTTTGTCTACAATTTTCAAAGGAGAATATGTACAAATTAAACACGGTCTTTGAGTTTTTATAATTCTTTTAATATAATTTTTGCTTTCTATAATTATGATTATCCTATCAGCTTGAGATACCTCATCAATTTTTTCATATAATGTTTCAACTTCAATTTCTTTTACTGCTATAATGTCATAGTCGAATTGTTCTGTTTGCATCACCACATTTACAGGAAATTTTCCTTTTTTAATTTTAGGATTTCTCTTTAAGTATTGCATAACTACATCAAAAGCTACAACATTTCTATTATTAATTTCTTTGTTCTTATAACTTAATATTTTAGAATTTCTTGCTTTTTTTATAGCGTTTCTTGCTATTAAAAAATTAATATCGTTCTCCGAACACTTGCAAAGTTTTATGATATGTTCTTCCCTTAGTGAATTGAAATCCCATAACAATTTCAATATTTGTTTTTGTTGCTCATTCAACCACATCACTTCCTATTATTTTAACTAAAGAACTATAAATCTTTCGTTTTTCAGGAATTATTTTATAGATTTTTATAATTACATTTTCGCCTACTAGTGGTGGTCTATCTAACCAATTTGGAAGTGTACATACTGTGTCAACACCCTGTGCAATATTAGCAAATATTCCATTTTCACTGTATCCTGTAATCTTTGCTAAATACTCTCCTCTCTCATCAAAATCTTTTCTTATGTTTTTAAATGGATCTTCTAATAGATCCTTAACAGATATTTTTATTGTATGACTCTTTTCATCTATATCTTTTATAATAACTTTTATTTGTTCATTAATCTTATATGCTTTTGAAACATCATCAATATATCCATATTGCAGATCTTTAGCTTTTATAATATAATCAATTCCTAAACATTCAACTCTGATATATTTTTTCCATAACCCTACTATTTGTGCATATATTTTATCCCCAACAACTATTTTTTTCATATTAATTTCATTTAATCTCTCCATTGCTTTTATTCTTGAACCAACTGCTTTTTCGCTTATTCTATCCGCTTCTACTATTATAAATCTTATTTCTGCTCCCATCATATTTCTTAATAGCTTTTTATCGTTATTAAACTCTTTAGATATTTCTGTTGCTGGAATAAGCACTTTAATTCCATAAAAATCAATTATTGCACATACAATTGATTCCAATTTCATTTTTTCAGTTTCAATTGCAATTATTTTTCCTTTTAAAATTTTACCTTTTTCTTTAGATGAATTAATATTTTGCCATACGATCTTTTTTTGTAATTCATCCGTCATAAATTTCACCTTCTTACTTTTTTTAATTTTAGAAATCATCAAAACTATAAAATTCCTTTCTTTCTTTAATTCTATTATCTTCAACTTCCATATTCGTTTTGAATTTTTCTATTTGTTCTTCTACTGTCAAATCTTCTAATTCATTAAAATTTGGATGTTCCATATACACATATTTGTTGCAAACAAATGGTCTTTTCCCTCTAACCATAACAATTTCTTTTGTATTATCCATTTTTAATAATTCATCTGGATTCATTAAATTTCTTTTATTTGTTGATATATTTTCCATACCGTAGGTAAAGTTACCATCAAATCCGTGCATTTTTGCGTATTGCATTCGTCTCTACAGTTGCAATTCCTAAGTATTCAGTTATATATCTTGCTGTCAATATGTCTCCGAACTCCCATACAAATCTTAGTATCACAATTGCCAAGTATCTCTTGCCACACATCATTATCATAACGATTTTTTAATTGAGCAATATTTTGAAAAATCATAAAAATATTTATGCCTCTGCTTCTTGTCGTCGCAAGTTTCTTTTCAAAATCGACAATCCTTCCTATGTTTGTAAACTCATCCAAGATAAAAGATGTTTCTATATCTAGTTTTCCATTAGGATTATTATCACCGACTTTTTATTAGTTTTATGAATAAAAATGAGAAAAATAATGTTGATAAGAAATCAAATGTACTGTTTGTGTCACTTGTAATAGTGAAAACACAGGTCTTCTTTTTCCCTATTTCCTCAAAATTTATCTCATCTTTAGTTGTTAATTTTCTTATTTTATCTGTTTGAAAAATTTGCAATCTAGTTGCTAAACCTGTTACAATACTTTGTTTAACAATATCTGTTGCTTGAGCATAAATATTATAACTTAATCTTGTTGATCCCTCTGTATCAGCAAAAATATTGTCTATTTCTTTGATATTACCACTAGCAAGGCAATCATATATATAAGCTAAGTTCTTATTTTTATTGTTTTTAACATAGTTAATTACATATAATAATAAGGCTTTCAAAAGATTTTGCTCTCCTCTATTCCAAAATTCATCGCCCGAAGATTTTCTATCTAATTGTGTATTTTCAATAACAATTTGACTAAAAATCTGTGCATCTGTTTCATCCTCTATAAAACTAATAAATTTACATCCATTTGAAAGAGTAGGATTTACTAAATTGAATACTTTTACTTCATAACCTTTACTTTTAAGATATTTAGCAAGTCTACGATATAATTCTCCTTTCGGATCAGTAAATACTAAACTCATGTCTCTATTTATTGCATTTTCTATTACATCTCTTTTTATTTCATTCCTTTTCTGAGCCAATCCAAGTTCCATTCCATTTGGTATAGCAAATCCAATGGATTTTCCACTACCACTTGAACCAAAAACTGCAATATTCTTATTTAGATATGTATCTATTGGTAATGTTATTACTTCTTTTTGTTCAGTTTGTCCTAATATTATTCCATCTCTTTTTCCAATACTAAGATATTCTTCTATTTCACTTCTTGTTCCCCAATCAGCTGTTCCATATGTGCCGATCTTTCTTTTTTAGATTTATCCCTTCAACTTCAATTTTTGAATTTTCTTTTGTTATTATAATGTTTTTTATAGCCAGTATAATGATGATATTAAGCATTGTCCATATTAATAATATAATTTTATTTCTAAATATTATTGTAAATAAGTTTAGCAAAGTTATATCTATTGTGTTTAAGTTTATTTGAAAGGATTTTTCTAATAATTTCATAAAATTATTTATCAGTGGAACAAGAATAATGTATGAACAAAGCAAATAAATAATTAGTTTATTTTTAAATTTCTTCATCAATGCCTCCTAACCAATTATCAACCTCAATTATATTTGTGTTTCTGACCAAAATTTCTTTTATTTTTTCTATATTTTCTTTTAATGTTGCTATATATATTTTTCTTGATATATTTGGATTATTTTTATAAAAAACATTTACTTTTTGCAATTTTTCGGTATCTATAAATGGCATTATTAAAATATATTCTTTGTTATCAGTCATATAATCTGCCTTTTTCCAATTGGATAGAAGTATATCTTTTTGTAAGTAATTTTGTAACATAGTATAAAAGTCCAATTGTTCTACTTTTTTTAACAAGTCTATGTTTTTAATTGTTGGAGTAATTAAAAGTGTTGATTTGTTTCCAAATACAAACCTCTGTTTTTGTGTTAATAATTTCATATCTTCAACAAATATTATAATATTCTTATTAGTAGATAATTTACTGATATCATTTATAATTTGACCGATATATGAGAATTGTCTTTTTTTAGAAATATAATAAACAATAAATTCTTTCTTAGGATAAATTAGTTTTCCAATATATTTTCTTGATGTTTGTGTGAAAATTGCATTATCTTTCATATCCCAACTAGCAATAAATTCAATATCACTATTAATTGCCAAACGTGATATTTTTGCAATTTCAGTTATCCTATCAATGTATGATGGCTTTCTACATAAAAAACTATAATTATATCCAAAATCTTTTACCAATTTAGTTCCTTTATCATCTAATTTTATATAAAATCTATTTACTCTTCTTATATATTTTTCATTTTCAAGTATTTTTAATCTTTTGCGATGATAATCATTTGTTTTGTAAATTTCTGCACAATCTGTTCTAAGCATCATTTTATATTTTGCTAAGTGCACTAATACTTGTATATCCCTTCCGACTTAATCTTACTTTCCCATTTTCATCTCTCCTTTCTAACTTCCGTAAAACACATGGCACTATCATTTTTCTTCTACCTTACATGTTTCATCCCCCTTGACCTCCACACAGTCAATTTTCAAATTTTCATTTATTTAGTCATAAAAATAATAAACTAAAAATGTCCGTTTAAAATTTTCAAAAATCGCTACTAATCGGATATCTTCAAGATGTCCGAGTCAACAGTATTTTCTATCCAATCTATCATCTCTTTGCCTTTAAAAACATAAACTTCTGTGTAAGGTTTTTTCTTTCTATCTGTTATTCCACAAACTCCATAAAACATATTTGCTATGTTATCATCAGATATTACTTTTGATAATACAAGTCCATCCACAATTGGTTTGATAAATTTATTATCTATATCAATATTTTTCTGATTTTCTACTATTTTAATAAATACAAAAACTAATTCATTATTAAAATAGTTTTTGTATTTCTTGGTTTTTTCCATTACATTGAGCATAATATTTTTATAGGCATAATTATTAATGTTTTTAAATCGTGGTAGTACTTCTGGAATTGTTATTTTTAAAACATCCTTTTCAATTGTTGCTGTATATCTATCATTCAAGTAGTTTATTTTGTCATCTTCATTTACTTCGTATTTTCTATATAATTTTATGGTATTAAATATATTGTATCTAGTTTTTTCTAAGTTTCTCAAATATTCCTCTATGTGTTTATTTTCAAGGTTCTCACTATTTTTTATAATAAACTCTGTCCTATCTTCTAAATTTTTTAATTCAGATAAAATCTCTTTTTGCATATTTTTTCCTCCTATTATATTATTAAAAAAAGATGCAGAAAGCTTTCGTTTGCTTTCTACATCATAATTAATTATTCTTCAATGGTATCATCATATTTTTCTGATATACTTTCTAATAATTGCATCCTTGTTTCATTGTTAATTGGGTATGCAAAATCTTGTCTAAAATCCTTATTTATAATTCTTCTTTTTGGCATACTAATATACCTTCCGTTTTTACCATCTAATAACCTAATTTCTTTTACTATAAAGCAGTTGTCTATACAAATGCTTGCAGCTGCTAACAAATCTCCTTTGTTTATTTTCTTTATTCTAATTTCTGTAATATTTAACATATAAATTCCTCCTTAAATTTCTATTAATTTAAAAGAAGTGAGGACAACTCACTTCTAATTTATTTTTTTCTTTTTAATGTAATAATTCCTACTAAAATAGTTAATATTGATATTACTATACTGCCTATTAGTATAATATAGTTAATTTCTGTACCTGTTTGAATTTTTGGCTTCTTCGTATTTGCGAATTCAAAGCTATATATTGAATCTTTATTTTCTATTTGATTATCATTTATAAAGACTCCTTTATCATTTATCTCTAATTTTATAATCGAATCGGATTTATTATAATTCTTTGGTGCTGATAATTCTTTACAGAAATAAATACCATATCTTAAATCATTGAATTCCACAAACCCTTCTTTTGAATTTGATGTATATTCTTTTATAAGTTTAGTACATTCCTTGTCTTCATATAAAGCAAATTTAAATTTGTCTTTTATAATTTCTTTAGTTTCTTCATCAATTTTAATTAATCGTATATTAGTTAAAATTGGCATATCTTTCATTTCTATAATTTGCGTTTCTTTGTTTAATTCTACAATAAATTCCTGCTTTGATGCTATTTCATAGCCATAGGGGCTACTTTTTTCTTCTAAAAAGTATTTTTTACCTTCTTCCAATCCACTCACATGATGAGGTTCTTTACTGCTTGAAATCCATCTATCTATTTCATTGCCTTCTTCATCAGTTACAATCAGCTCAGCTCCATCTATTAAGTCACCATTTAGCATATCTGTTTTAATAACATTAACTATTTTATCTATCATTTTTAAATGTTGTGTTTCTTTATCAACAGTCACTACAAACTCAATGTCCGTTGCTTTTACAAATCCATCTACACAAACATCTTCATGTAAAATATAAGTTTTGCCTTCTTCTAAGTTTTTGATTTTATGAGCTTCTTTGCCTGAGATCCATTCATCTATGATATTACCCTCAAGATCTAGAACTTGCATTTTTGCTCCTTCTATCTCATTTCCGCCAATATCTACTTTACTCATATCAACAATTTTATCTATCATAGTTACTTTTTGAATTTCGTTTGTATTTTCTACTGTAAATTCTATATCTGTTGCTTTAACATAAGAATCTACTTGTATTTCTTCTTTTAATATATATTTTTTTCCAACTTTCAGTCCCTCAATTTTATGTGCTTTCTTTCCTGAAATCCATTTATCTATAATATTTCCTTCCATATCTGTTACTGTCAATGTAGCTCCATCTAGTTCTTTATCTCCTGTTATATCTGTTTTCGAAAACTCTACAATTGTTGTATCATTTACTAATTTTTCTCTTTTAATATAAATCTTAGTTTTGTTATTTTCCTGTTTAAATATTATCTCATGTTTTGTTGTATCTAATACCAATCCCTCTAAAGTAGAAATTTCCTCTAATTCATATGAACCCATATGTAAGTTCTCAATCAATAATTTTCCCTCTTTTGTTAAATTATATTGACCAATTTCTTTTCCCTTTTCATAAATTATGCTTCCGTCAGCATAATCTATAATATCTTCCTTGGCAAGTAATTTAAATTTAATACCGCTTAAATCAGATATATCAATAAGCGAAGTATCAACACCTTCTTTTATTGCTACAGATTTATCAATTTCTAGTGTTCCAGTAGGCTGTTCATTTTCCACCGTTACTGTAATATAAGCATCATAATCTTTGTCAAATTCAAGTGTTTTATTACTTTTACTTACTTCAAAAACAATGTCTTCATTTAATTCTAAGAATCCATTCGGAATAACCAATTCTGAAATTCTATATGTACCTGCTTTCATTTTTGTTTCAGTGTAAGCAGTTGCATTTTCATCAGTTTTCCAAGAATCAAATGTCTCTCTGCCTAGTTTACAAGCGACCTTTTCCCATTGATTAGTTTCTTCATTTAATCTATCTAATTTAAATGTTGCATTACTCAATGTTACTTTTTTTCCTGTATTTTTATCTACTTTTACTAGCTTTAGATAACTTTCAAAAGGCGTATCATTTTCAACGAATTCTTTTATCACACCATCACTATTTCTATCAATTTTAATATAGAATGGTTGCACTGTGTTTATTTTATCAGACGGTGTATTGGTCTCATAGCAAGTATATTCTCCATAAGCCAAGAGTCCTGATACTCCATGTCCATTTGATTGCGTTTTAAATATAGAATATTCATCTTCTGCATACTGATCTAAATGTTTTAAAGCCTCCTCAAAACTTCCATAATAAGTCACATATTTCGTTAATATTGCAGTAAATTCTGCGTTTTCGATTACTGGTGCTGTTGTATTCGTGTTCGAAGATATTTTTATTATTTCAAATTTAGCTTTTTGTACTTCATTTTTTAATACATCATTTATTGTTATAACTGGTGTATTTGTATCCTTGTAACTAAATGTATAAGAGTGCTTTACTGTATCTTGCATATAACCTTCAACCACATAAGTTTCTTTTGCATAAAATGAGCCCATTGGTAACCCTTTTAATGTATTTCCGTCAACACTCAAACTAGCTGGTGTTGATTTATTAGTTACAATCACTGTTGCTTTTCCATACTCGTCAAAAATAAATTTGGCAATCTCTTCATCTTTAGAAAAATATCTTACTGTTTTTTCAACATTATAAATGTCTTCATCTGCATAAAATGTATATTCTGTTCCCTTTAAATTTGCATCTCCATGGTGAGATATACCATCTATTCTATTTGAATTTCCAGTATCTTTATCTGTTTTTGTTAAAGTTATTTCTCCTATCGGTTCTTTATTTACAATTACCTGTGTTGTTGTTTGATTAGGAAACACTTCTGCTTTATAAGTGATTTCATTAATCAAGTAACCATTCCCAGATGATTTTTCCTTAATGGTGTATGTACCCTTTTTTAGTTTTTCTAAAAGTATTCTTCCATTTTTTACTTCCACATCTCCATTATAGCCCGGTCCATTGATTGTAAATATCGAACCATCAATAAGATCTCCGTTTGTATTTAATTTTTCTAGTTTTAAATTTCCTAGTTGTTCTATTTTTAGGTTTAGAGACATTGTGACAGGGTCATTATAGTCTAATGAATATAGCTGATTTTGAACTTTGTCCTCAAAAGTAAAATAAATTGTTGTATCTTTGTCAACAGTCCCCTCTTTTATACATCCCCAGTTTTTCATCATTCGGTCTGTAATTTGTAAAGTATCTATGCTGCAATCTTCACTTACTGTGATTTTCATTGTGTTTTCACCTTTTTCGTGTTGTATTCTCACTTTATCTTTAGTTACATCAATACTATTATAATCTTTTAGAACATTATTTGTATCAGTTAATATTTTTGTTTCTCCACATTCGATAGTTATAGTATTTTTTACAAAACTTGGTCTTGTCTCAATTTTTTTCATTTTATTATCAATATCTTTCTTGAAATCCTCATATTGTGATTGTATATCTTCTTTTTTAAATGTTGCTGAACTTTGTCCTAGAGCCTCCCATACATACTGTTGCGTAAACACATAGTCTAACAACATATCTCTTTTTGATTCTGCTAAAATTCCTCCGTTTACAACATAATCTCCATATTTAATGTACCAACCTAAATATGCTATCTTGCATGCTTTTCTAGTTTGGGGATTATCTGGTATAGAGTGTTCAGCTTCCCTTACTTCCCCCGTTGGAGAATTTACGCCGAATTCTGCACAAAATACTGTAATCTTCTCTCCTGTAACAGAATTTACTAATCTTCTTACTAAAGTTCCTACCTGGTATTTATTATCAGTCGTATATATGTTAGAGTCATACTGCCCTGACACCCATTTTCCACTACCAGATGAAGATACTGCAAAAATGGGTTGTGCGGTTGAAAATAATGTAACAAACATAAACAAAACTGCAAGTAGTTTTTTTGTAAAATTAATTATTCTTAAATTTTTCACTTTATTTCCTCCTTTAAATTAAAAGAACAAGCAAAATGCTTGTTCTTTAATATTAATTATTCTTTGTAAAAATCTATTGTATAGTATTTACAATAAGGGCAAGACCAGTACTGATAACCGTAAGGGCAACTTGCTACATATTCCTCATAAGTTCCACCATTTAATAATTTTTCTTCGCATTTTTCTTGCTCTTTGTCAAAATATTCTATTGCTTTCTCCTTTGTTGGGAACCACTTTCCTGTATTGCCAGGACTAATTGGATGCCCTTGTTTTAAACAGTCGTATTTTTTCTCTTTAATATCTTCTTTTTTGGTTTCTTGCCTATCATTTTCTGAACTTACAGACTTTTCATTTTCCTGTTTTTCATTCTTTTTATCTACCTGTTTTTTATCTTCTTGTTTTGATTTTTCTTGAGATTTAACTATATTATTTTTCTTTTGTATATTGCTAGAATTCTCAACTTGCTTTTCTTTCTCATTATCTTTTCTTTTTTCTTCTTGAATTAGTTTGTTATTAGGTTCTTCACCAGAATTTTTATTGGCTACTTGATTATTTGCATTTTCATTTTTAATAACATTAATCATTTCATTTTCAAAATATCTATTATTATAAGTCTCATTAGCATTTTGATTTTTTTCATCTTTTAACACTTCAGATGTACTATTATTTTTCCCTTTAAAAAATAATATAAATAGTATAATCAATATAAAAAATACTAGAATTACAAAACTAATTAAAATTTTTTTTCTCAATATTTAATCCTCCTACAAATATCTTGCTATGAGTATACCATATTTTTGATTTTTTTGTAATTTTAAAAATATTTTTTGTTTTCTTATCTTATATTGTTCTATAAATCAATACTTTCGAGCTTTCAATTAGATTTTTTCTAGATAAGCAACTATGTAATATCGTTCAGTAGTTGGTACTGAACGATTATTCAAGTATGAACAAGTACATAATTTTACAATTTTTTTGATTTTTATATCAGATTGTAATATATGTTTACTATTTTTTTTATAGTATTTTATTTCTTCTTCAAATTCTAAATCTCTAATACTTTTTTCTTCTTCATATACATTCGTAGAATAGCAACTAAAAATTGTAGCCCTATATTCTTCTTTAGAAGTGAATATGCTAAATGTCTTATGTTCATTCAAAAAGTTCTTATCCATATATTTACTTAATTGTGAAAACATTAAACCGTTTTTCATATTATGTCCATAAACAGTTGTAATCTTACTTTCAAATGCATTCTCATCAAGTGTAAATATTGAACCATTGCTATTATACTCTCCACTATATGCTCTCTTTAAATATTTTAAATTTTCATTATCCTTCAAAATAGGATAGTTTATGTTTGTACCATCTATCCTAATCCATGCAACTATATCATTATTTATTTCATTTAACTTATTCCAATTTATTATCATATTCTTTTCATTATCATCAATATTCTCAACAATTGTATTATTAATTAATTCATCATTTAAATCTTTACTTTTTTGGTTTTCTAATATAATTTTTACCCCTATATAAAGTGATGATGTTAAGATTAAAATGGCTAAGAATATTATGAATCTTATAAATATTGATTTTATAATCTGTTCACCTCCTTTTATTACATTGTCATCACCCCCTCAAAAATTTTTGTTAATTATTATTGTATTTGTTTTGCTTTCAACTTTATTTTTATTTTCACTTGGTGTAATCATTCTCAGCAAAAACAATAATATTATATTTATAAAAACGACTAAAGTTAGCTTTAATATTTTTTTTATTTTTTTCATATTCAAATTCTACTAAAAAAAGAATTAGATTTATCTTCACTAATTCTTCTTTTCTTCTTTGTTTTTATGTTAAAAGTTTTTTTATATAAATCTGCTATGTCCCTAAATTCTCGTGGTCTTTCCACTAATTCTTTTATTTGTTTTGGATAAAAATTTCCAAATAAAATATCATAAATTCCTAATTGCAATGCTAACTTTATTTCTTCTTGTTTTTTGTTTTTTAATAATAAAATAACTCTCATATTCATCTGCTTTAAGATAAATAAAAATTCGTTCAAGTCTGTTTTATCTCCCTCAATCGCTTGTGGGCATAAAATAACTGTTTGACCTTCAAAAGTATTGCTTTCAATTAAATAATCACTATAATGTGCAATAATTGAATCTCTTAGATTCATTTGAATTTCCTTATCTATTTCTTCAATACCTGTATAAATAACTATCATTAAATAAATTCCTCCTTTTTTACAATCTCTAAAGGATCTATCAATTCTCCTTCTTTTCTAACACTAAAATGGCAGTGGCAGCCCGTAGTTGCTCCATTTGTTGGATTTCCTTTATTGTCTTTGTATGGATTATTATTAATACCATAAACATTTTTCGGACCTACTTTGCCAATAATTTCTCCCTTTTTTACCTTCTGTCCAACACTTACTATAAATTCTGGCGAACTGTGTGAGTATGAAAATCTATAAATTCCATCATCACTTTTCACTGTTATTGTATATCCACTAGCACCAGCCCAACCAGTAGCAACTACTGTTCCATCCATGATGCAAACCAATTTGCTTCCTTCTGGTGCTGGAATATCTATTCCACCATGAAATGTGGATGCTCCAGCTGTTGGTGCATCTCTTTTTCCAAAACCACTACTTATTTTATAATAACCGTTCCACTGGCCAGTCTGTTTCTGTGGACATACCTCCAAAAATGCCCTTAACAAAGTCCCATACACTTTCAAAAAAACCTTTTACTTCATTTTTATCTCTTTGAGCATCATATTCTGTATCATAATACGCTAATTCTTTTTTCATATCGACTTTATCATCATTATCAAAGCCAATATACAAAATGTCAGTAATCCCAGATACAAATGTAACAAATATCCCTATAATTACTATTGGAACTATTAAAGGTCTTATTATCATAAAAGCAATTCCAGCAACTTTTTTTCTTACTTTCTTTTTAATTTGTTTTTTAATCATCTGCATCATCTGCCTCAACTGTTATAATATTATTTTCTTTTTTCTTTTTATCTTCCTCTCTTGTAGCATTTATGTTTGGTCTATCATAAAATTTTTTTGTATTTGATTCTGTAGTATTAGTTTTAAAATTCCTGCCTTCTGCCATGTACATTCCCATATTCATAAATTCTTTTCCCACATTATATGCTCTTTTTAATCCTCCTGAATTGCTATTATTTTTACTAATGTCTTTATTAATATTTTTATCTTCTGTCTTCACAGCATTACTTGTTATAGGTCTTGAGTTGGATTCAGACATCGCATTTTTTGAATTACTTTCACAATTTACAGATGATGTGACATTACTTTCGTTGGATTTTTGCATCACCCTCGAAATAAAGTCTGGCCTTTCCCCATTTTCGCTATTACTTTTAAATTGATATGCAATTGATCTTACTGTGTGTCCCATTGCTGCTCCCATTCCAATTCCACGATTTGCTAGTTCTTCATTGTTTATACCCGCAATTCTCGAAACAAGATTTTGCATTGTATTTTGTAATGCATCTCCGTAAAGGTAATATCATCATTCCCCACAAAAGGCTAACAGCCCATCCTGCATTTGATGGTAAAAATGTAAGATAAATTAGAAATAAAAAGGCATATACAAATTGCATTAAAGCATTTATAATAATCTGACCAAACCATATACTACTTGCAATTGTTCTTTTATTTATAATCCAAAATACTGAAACTATTGGAGTAAATATTGTAAATACTATTAATGTGAATTGTCTTATTATAAATTTTATATTTAATTTTACAAATAGGTATGCAAACATTGCTATTACTATTGCTGTTGCTATTGCATTTCCTGTATTAACATTTGTAAGTAATGAATTTCCTAACAAATCATCTAAACTTCCATGAGCATTACTTACCAAAGCTGCAACCAAATTATTATTTAACATTAGCATAAATTTCACGAATAAAGGTGCTAGTGTAATTGCTACTGCCCCAAAAAATAGTCGCATTAGATTATCTTTTGCTTCACTGCGTCTATCTGGACTAATTCCAGCTATAATCATTTTCCACGCTAAAACTACTATTGCTATTAATATTGGTCCTCCTACTATTCCAGCAATCCTCCAATACCAGGTTTCTATTAAATTCCAAGTATCCGAATTAAACGGTGATAAATCATTTTGATTGTTACCAAATACAAGTTCATCATAATTTTTAAATCCCACCCCAAAATTTTCATTTGTTGTTAAATCAAACACCGCTTCAGCAACTCCACCAATCATTTTTGCAATAATTTTTTCAAATAGTCCGCCTTCATCTTTTTCTATTGTTTCTTTAATTGTAGACTCTTTCTTGTCATCATCATCGTCAAAAATGCTGGCTTGCACTGGAGTTATAAAGCTAAAAAAAATAAGTATAATTAAAATTATACCTATAAAGGCTTTTTGCTTTTTCAATCTTTTCACCACCTTTTCAATTTATGTTGTAATAAACTGGCTTTCAAATTGTGTCATATCAATTTTTACTGCTCTAATATCTCCTCCTCTCATTAAAATACACTCACCTGGTCTTGCTTTAATTAATATTTCTTTTACTCCTAGTGGCAATTTAAAAAACTTCATTATTTCATCTATACTTCCGATAGATTGTTTAAGTAATATTATAGTATCACAGCAATTGATTATAGCTTCGGCCTGTCTATTCTGTCGTAATTCAGATAAATTTTGAGTTGCTAAAATCATCGCCACTTTTTTCTTCCTTGCTCGTCTAGCTAAATTTTCCAAGAAATTGGAAGTTTCTTCGTTTTTAAATAAATTCCAGGCTTCATCAACAACGACATATCTTTTATTTCGTTCTTTAGTTGCCATATATTTATTTGTTATCCAAGTTGTTAAAACTAAGCATACATAATACCTCATTATTTCATCTTTAATTTCTGAAATATCAAAGCAGATTATTTGATCATTTATTCTTAATGTACTAGTACAATCAAATATTCCCAAAGTGTTTCCACTTAAAAAATTGCTTATTGTCGCAGATAATTCTTTATTTTTAATTTTATCTTTCATAATTCTATGAAAATCAGTTAATGTTGGCATTTTCTTTTTTATATTTTCCAATGTAATTTTTCCCTCTATCTTTCCTCCATTTTTTTCATAAATAGATTCTTTATCTTTAGTTATATCTTTTTCTCGATAAACTTCTCTAACGGCTTGTTCTATATCCGCTATTTCATTAGGTTTTAATGTTCGATTTTCATATTTATTTATAATTCCATTCATTATTGCTCTAATTTCAGCAATTTTACTATCAATATCTATGAATCCTTCTTCTTCATCTATATCAATATCAAATAGATTTATACCTACAGGTATTCCTTGCTTAATTTTTATTATTCTTCCACCTAATTTTTCGGTTTGTGCAACATATTCTCCCTCAATATCTAATATTGAAGATCTTCTGTTTATTAGTGCATTCCTTCCAATTAATGTTTTTACTGTCACTGATTTTCCAGCACCTGGTACACCAAATATAGCAATATTAGCATTCGCTAACCCTGTTGAAAAGGTTTCTAAGTTCATTGGTAATCCAGTAAATAAATCTTTTCCCAAATACACTCCTTCCTGAATACTAGATTTTGTTCTAGCTATTGGAAACATTGCTGCTAAGCCTTTTGTTGTCATATTTTTATTATTATCTTTAATTATATTGTTGTTCAATGGTAATGTTTCTTTAAGGCCATCTAATTGTTTAAAATATAAAGTTCTAATTTCACAAGATCTATTTGCAAACTCATCTCTTAATAATTTACTTTTTTCATTTAGTTCATCAAGATTTTTAGCATTCACTCTTAAAATTATCTTTATAAAAAATAGTCTATCATTGTTTATCTGTATATTTCTTCTCATTTCCTCAAAAGCTTTTATATTTTCTTCCAATCTATGTATTTCTTCTATGTTTCCTTGTTTTTCAAATAAGAATAAATCTGATTGTAATTTTGTGACTTTGTGTGTTAAATACTTTATCACATTTCTTTCATCTGCTATTTGCACTTGTGTAGAAATATCAACATCTCCAATTGTATTTAATATATTGTCTAACCACCCAATTTCAATATAGCTAGGATAAAACATCAAAGTAAAAATTCTAGAATATTTATCATCCCCTAGATATATGTAATCTCTCTTTTCCTGTATAACCTCTGGAGCTAATAGAGATATAAACTTTGGTTGATTGTCAAAAAAATTATTTTCTTTATTTTTCTTCCTTCGCTTATACATTTTTATTTTATTTTCTTTAGGTTTTTTTTGTTTTTTATAAGGTTTGACTTTCTTCTCTCTTTTTAGTACTAACATATAATGCTAATCCTCCTTTCTGTTCTATTTCCGAGACTTTATTTTTATTTTCTTTGTGAAATTGCTCGTATATTAACTCTGCTATTTCTCTGTCGTTTAACATTCGTGTGCTAACTTTTATGTTAAGAAAATGATATCGTAATAATTGATAAAATTCTTTTAGTTCTACTTCTGCTGTCCTCCTATTATTAAAAGATGTTATTATCATATAATTTTTTCTTTCGAATAAATCTTGATCTTCTTGTATATCTTCTAAATGCGCAATTATTTGACTAGCATATTCTTTTACATTTGCATTAGCTCCTATACAACTTGATTTTATTAAATCTATTTGTTCCTCCAGATTAAGTTTCTTTTTGATTTCTAAAAACTGTATTGGAAATTTTAACATTTGTGCAATACTTATTAATTCTCTATCCACAGCTATCTTTTCTCCATCATGTAGTAAATTATATTCTATGCTTTCTAGCTCTATAATTATTGAGTGTTGGTTTTTATTTATGGTTATAATTTTATCCTTTATAATATCAATTCCCCACAAATTACTGAGTGTTTTCTTTCCTTTTTTTATATTTGACTTATCGTTATTTCTAAACTCTTGTAGGTTATTTCTTTTTTTAGTGTATATTAATGTGTATCCCATAAAGACAATTCCAAGCAAAATAAAAATAATTGCAACTATCATTTAATCACTACCTTTCAAATATAAAAATTTTTTTTCTTAATAAATATTTCATTATGTTCAAGAAATATTTATCCATATAGATGTTACCAATTTTAAGGAAAGCAAACAATGTAAGTATTATAAATATTAATAAGAACATTATTGTCTTTATTAATACCGATATATGTAAAAAAAGTATTCCAATTGAAAGAATACTCATAATAATATATATCATCTGTCTTAAAGATACATATCCTCCAAAGACTTTCTCTTCATGAATGAAATCAAATGGTACTTTATACATACTCATTGTTATCTCCTCCTAACTTTTATCCTCCTGTTATTAAGCCGCCAGAGCCATTTGTTGCAACACTCAAAATTATCCCACTAACAATTAAAGATAATCCTAATAGCATTGTTCCTGCGCATACCCAAGCCAAGCTTCCTACACTTTCGCTTCTTTTGTTTGCATTATTTGAATTTACAATCATTTTTATTGCTATAATTACTATACTGACAAATACAAGTATTCCGCCCGTATTGGCATAGCCAATTTAATCACTGCATTTTTTATATTCTCTGTAGCTTGTGTGACTTCTGCAGTTCCTATACTTCCTGATGCAGCATAAACTTTTGATTGAAATATCATACATATTGTTGGTATTGTCCAAATTTTATTTTTTAATTTGTTAAATATTTTGTTCTTTTTCATATTCATAACCTCCTGATTTTTTATCTTGGGTTATGGTATATATCAATTGAATTTAGTTAAATTAAAACATATTAAACATTATTGGTACTGATAATATGATTATAATTAATACTAATGTTATTATAAAATTCTTAATTCCCCATTTAATTGCTTTTTCGGATTTTTTCTTGGCACCGAACAGCCAAATCAAGAGACTTATTATTATCCAAATTGTTAAGAGAATTATTACTGCTGTAAAACTTATTCTCATAAAATTATTGAATACTTTATCTAAGCCTCCTGTAATATTTTGTATATTGTATGTTTGTATCATAATAGCCTCCTTTTAAATAAAAAAAATAAAAGACTTAACTTTCAATTTTTCTGATCAAACTACTGTAATAATATTCGTAAAAATTATTGATTTCATTTTTTGTATCATTATACTCTATCTGTTTGTTTTTACATTTATCATAAATAAATATCAATTCCTCTCTTGTTAACTTTGCAATAAGAAATTTTCTACTACTAACATAAATATTTTTTAAGGCATATATTATTGTTTTTACTTTTTCTATATTTTCTTCTGTAAAAAAACTTATCTGCTCTTGATTATAATTTAGTTCATATTTCTCTAGTAATTCTTTAAAATTTCTTTCTTCATCTTTTGTCATTTTTTCTGGATTTTTATGTTCTTTATTTATTAAATAAAGAAAAAATCTATCTATCTTTATATTTATATTATTATCTTGTCTTTTTTGAGACATACTCTCTGTTATTTTTATCGGATAGGGGTATGTCATTTTTGTAGCATAGGGTATGTCATTTATAAAAATCCTTCTTTGTATTATTTCATTCTTATCATTTCGAATTAGTTCTACATACACAAAACCTAATTTATTAAGATGTGATATCCAATTAGATACTGTATGTGGTTTTGAATTAAATAAATCTGCCAAATAATTGTTTGATGCATAGCAATATCCTTCCTTATTTGCCAGCACTGTTATAACAGCATATAACAATTTTTCATTAGCTCTTAATTCTTTGTTAAATAATACAGTTGAAGGTATAACCGCATAATACCCAACTTTACTTTCTTCATTCACATATACAATCATCTCCTTGAAATAAAAAATAAGCCACTTGGGCTTATTTATATATTTGATTTTTTATTTTGCTTTTATTATCTCTTTTTGTTTCCAACCTTGATAAAATACTTCTAATAATTCCATGATTTTTTTATCAATCTGTTCATTTGAATAATTTTTAGGAAAATAATGTCTAATTTTTTCATAAGAAGTTTTAAACTGTTCTTTCTGATTTGGTTTTTCTTGCTGCATAATTTCCTCAATTTTTTCAAGTGTTAATTCATTATTTTTATCAAGTTTTCTCAATAATTGTGCTTGGCTCAATGTTGGAGTAGCTTCATTATATTTAAAACTATTATATAACATTTTTTGTTTTTTCTTACTTATATAAGAAATTTCAACCGCTGGTCGCAAAGCTATTCCGCCTTTTTCTTTATCTGCCAATTCTAATAATTCAGGTATTAATTCTGTCAATCTAACATATCTCTGAATAGTTCTAGCACTTTCGCCAACTTCTTTTCCTACAATGTCTGCTGAAAGTATTTTTTCTAACTTCTCGACCAACGGGCGAGAAGTATATTCTACTTTTTTGCCTTGATGTTTCACAGCATCAAGACGCATTTTATAAGCGTGGGCTTTTTCTGATGGTAGTAGTTTTCTTCTTTGATTTAGGTTAGTATCTACCATCAAGATTGTAGCTTCATCATCAGTCAACTTCATTACGATAGAAGGTATTTTTTCTAATCCTGCTATGTGAGCCGCACGTTTTCTCCTATGTCCAGATATCATGCAATAACTGCCATCGTCTTTTTTTCGTACTATTGCAGGCATTATTATTCCATTAGCATTAATGCTTTCAGCTAACTCTATCATATGTTCATCATCTAATACTTTAAATGGATGATTAGGAAAGTTATTTATTGTATCTATTGGTAAATTTGCTATTTGTATTATTCTACTGTTTTCTCTCTCTGATTGTGTTGTAAATAAGCTATCTAATGAAGGAAGATTCATTTTAAGATTTTTGTTTTTCATCTTCTAAAACCTCCTCTACTAGATGTTCATATGCTTTAGCAACTGTTCCATTCTTATCATACTCAAATATACTCTTACCACCAATTGTGGCTTCCGCAGCTTTTATTCCCAGAGGAATTTCAGTTTCATAAATCTTTATATATTTACCATAATTTTCATCTAATTCCTGCCTTACACTTTTTGAAAGGTTTGTTCTTCTATCTACTAGGGTTAATAGAATTCCTTTGATTTTCAATTCAGGATTTATTATTCTCTTTACCTTAGAAACAGTATCAAATAAATAAGTCATTCCTTTAACTGCAAGATATTGACTTTGAACTGGAATTATTATTTCATCGCTACAGGCTAAGCAATTTATGGTTATTAGACCTAGTGATGGCATACAATCAATTATAATGTAATCGTATTCTTCTTTTACCTTTTTAAGACAATTTTTTAATACAAATTCTCTGCTCATAGCATTTCCTAAAGAAAATTCAATTGCAGAAAGTGTAATATCTGATGGAATAAGATCAATTTTTTCCTCGTGATGCAAAATTACATCATTAATATCAATTTCTTTATCTAGTATTTCAGCTGACATTAAATCAGCAAGTGTTATTGGCATATCTTCCTGCAAATAATAACCCAAAGATGTTGTTAAATTACCTTGTGGATCTGCATCCACTAATAATACCTTTTTGTTTTCTTTTGCTAAAGCCACACCAACAGAAAGCGTTGTTGTTGTTTTTCCAACACCACCCTTTTGATTTGCAATAGCAATTATTTTTGCATTTTTCATATTTTCCTCCTTTTGAGGAAGTTTGAAAAGTTAATTAATCTATTATTCGGATAGTATTATGTTAGATATTATTTTTATAACTATATTTTATAAAACAAATGGATTTTTTAGAAAAAGTATGTTATACTAGAAAAAAATAAAATTGGAACTAAAAACATTTTCTAGGGAAGATATAACAATACAAGGGGCTATTATTATCAAAGTTTTGCGCAATAAGGTGTAGGAGTAAAATATATAGGCATACCATTTAATGCCTTACAACCACTTTACTTACAACCCTCTTATAGCTTACTATCAAATATCGTTTGACTGATGTTATTACTTTATATATATAATATTGTAATAATGTTAGTCTTGTCCCAGATTTTTTATCTTATTTCAATTCATAATTGAATCTTAACTGATTTTATAATTTATCCTTTATAATTTTATATTCAAATTATTTTTTATATTAAAATTTTACAAAAATCTTTAAAATCTTCAAATCACTATATTTGCCGTATTTTTGCAACAACAAACTATATGTCTTTAAAATAAAAACGCCTTAAAATCGATTCTCGTGCGTCGTTTTTTTGACCATTTTTTGCATATTTTAGAAATACCTGATTTATCAATATTTCACTAGCTTTATATAATATTTCTTATAAATTATATATTTAGGTTTTAACTTTTAAACATATAACTTGTTTAACTTTATATAAAAATGTCTTAAAAACGATTTTGAAGTGTCTAATTTATAAATAATATTATTAGTTTAATAATTACAGTCAATCCTTAAAAATTTATAAAATAATTATTGATTATATCAATAAAATATTATCAAAAATCATTTTAT
>ULXZ01023500.1_pt1 | contig 24300 bp, 25 predicted proteins | sample 1961701 | NCBI WGS metagenome assembly ULXZ01 (sample SAMEA4835850, study PRJEB28245) | human gut metagenome | biome: gut microbiome; material: fecal sample | place: Denmark | collected 2008 | reverse complement strand
ACTTCACTTCTGAGCCATCTTTAACTTTCTCCTTTCAATGGTTAAGTTCACATCCTTCGTAGGTCTCTTTAAGCACCCGACTAAACTACCATATAACTGTAGGAGAGGAGGCAGTAAGTATGGCAAAAGTTAAAAGAACCGAATCCTCTTCGACTGAAAGTCTTATGAGACCAGCCTTAACTCCAGAGGCTAGAGAGAATCAGCTCATTTCCTTGGCGACTGATCTCGTTGAAAAGCGTCTTAGAGAAGGAACTGCCTCGTCTCAGGAGACTACGCACTTTCTCAAGCTTGCCTCTACGAAAGCGAGACTCGAGAAACAGATTCTTGAGAAGCAGGCAGAGCTTATTACTGCTAAGACAGATTCACTTAAATCTCAGAAGAAGGTCGAGGAGCTTTATACCGAAGCTATGAAGGCTTTCCGTAATTACAGTGGGCAGGGTGACCAAGATGAGTATTAGAACATATTCGGAGTTGATCACTCTACCGACGTTTGAAGAACGCTATAAGTACCTTCGCCTCAACGGGAGAGTTGGCGAAGAGACTTTTGGGTTCGATAGATGGCTTAATCAGAAATTCTATAAAGATCCAGAATGGTTGCGAGTTCGAGATAAGGTTATTATTCGAGACAATGGCTGCGACTTGGCTATGCCCGGTCATGAAATCTATTCTCGAATACTAATCCATCACATGAATCCGATTACAAAAGAAGATATTCTGCAACGCAGTAGATTTCTCCTTGATCCAGAGTTTCTAATCTGTACGATTAAGAATACTCATAATGCGATCCATTATGGAGACGAGGGACTTCTGATCAAAGGCCCAGTTGAGCGAAAACGTAATGACACTTGTCCATGGAAACGGTAATGAAGGAGGGAGACTATGGAGAGTATTCTAACATCGATTAAAAAGCTGCTTGGAATCGACGAAGAGTATACTCATTTCGATGCCGATATTATCATGCACATTAATTCTGTGCTAATGGTCCTGACTCAGCTTGGCGTCGGTCCAGCGAATGGGTTTGTCATCGAAGACGACACATCTACTTGGATCGAATTTGCACCAGAAATGACTACTGCAGAACTTCATGCGGTGAAATCCTATGTCTATATGAAAGTAAAACTCATCTTTGACCCGCCGCTTTCCTCTGCCGTTATTGAATCTATGAGTAAGCAAATCGCAGAATTCGAATGGCGTCTTAACGTGGCGGTTGACCCTAAAATATAAGGAGGTGGCGAGTATGGAAAATGAACTTTATCACTATGGCGTTCTCGGTATGAAATGGGGTGTTAGACGATATGAAAATTATGATGGGAGTTACACCCAGAGAGGAGTTAAACGCTATAAAGCGGCCTCAGAAAAATATGAACGTGCAAAAAGTAAATTGAATGAAGCTAAAAAGACGCAGGACAAAAGCTCCATTAAAACTGCTAAGAGAAACGTTAAAGATTCAAAGAGTGAACTTAACAAATCGTATAAACGCCTATCAATGGACAAAAAAGCAGACCAAGGTAAGCGTTTATACCAAAAAGGAAAAACTATTTCGGGAAACTACAGAGTCAATGCGATTGTGCAAACCGGCATTGTTGTTGGCAGTAGGGTTGTTTCGTCATTTATTGCGTCTAAAGGAAATACAAAATATGCAACTCTTGCAGGTGCCGCTATTGGTATTGGCGGTACGGCAGTCAATGCTATTTTGGCCGGTAAAACCAATTATGAGAATAAGAGATTAAGGGCTTATTATGGCCATTCTTAAATGATGGAGATGATGTTATGAATAATGAACTCTATCACTATGGCATTCTTGGCATGAAGTGGGGTGTTCGTAGAGATCGTTCGCATTCCGGCAGATCTCATAAAAAGAGATCCATGAGTGATGATGCTCGAGATGCTTCTACGATTAAGAAGAAAAAAGTTAGTCAGATGAGTAATGCCGAGCTTAAGAAACTTAACGAACGTTCTAGACTTGAGCAAGAATATTCCAGACTTAATCCAAAATCAGTTTCAAGAGGCTGGAAGTATGTCGCCACAGCCGCCGGCGTTATGGGCACGGCTTTGAGTGTTTACAATAGCGGTAGTCAGCTCGTCCAATTGGGAAAGAAAGCTGGCAATGGTCTTGTAAACGTGGTCGGTGATCAAATGCTTAAAGAACTTGCTCGTAAAGGGCTGTAATTGAGGTGAAATCATATGGCGTTATCAAACACTGCCACGCCAAAGTATTATGGCATGTTCCGTGACGCCGTAATCAGAGGCGAAATACCGGTATGTGAGCAAATCTCTATGGAGATGAATCGAATAGATGCATTAATTGCGAACCCTGGAATTTGGTATGATGACCAAGCTATCCAGGGTTTTATTAATTTCTGCGAAAATGAACTCACCCTTACCGACGGTGATGATCTTCGGTTACTCGATTCATTCAAACTATGGGCTGAGCAAATCTTTGGCTGGTATTACTTTGTTGAGAGAAGTATTTACAAGCCATCTCCTGATGGCCATGGCGGGCACTATGTGACCAAACGGATTAAGAAACGCTTAATCAATAAGCAGTATCTGATCGTTGGTCGAGGCGCCGCTAAATCCATGTATGCATCATGTATTCAAGCTTACTTTCTAACAGTAGACCCTGCTACTACTCAGCAATCCACGACTGCTCCAACAATTCGACAGGCCGAAGAAGTTCTAGCTCCGATTAAAACAGCGCTCGCTAGAGCCAGGGGCCCGTTCTTCAAATTCCTGACCGAAGGTTCATTGCAGAACACTACCGGTTCTAGAGCTGATCGTGTGAAGCTTGCGAGTACCAAGAAGGGAATCCAGAACTTTATGACTAACTCCTTGTTAGAAATTGTCCCTATGAGTATTGATAAGTACCAGGGGCGTAAGGATAAAGTCGTAACGGTTGACGAATGGCTGTCAGGTGACACCAGAGAAGACGTGGTAGGTCCTGCAGCACAGGGTGCAGCCAAAAACGAAGAGTATCTTATCATCGCTATTAGCTCTGAGGGTACTGTCCGTAATGGACCTGGCGATACAATCAAAATGGATTTGATGAATGTGCTTAAGGGTGATTACCCAGACATTCACACTTCTATCTGGTGGTATAAGCTTGATTCAATCGATGAGGTGGCCGATCCTAGAATGTGGATTAAGGCTAATCCCAACCTCGGACATACTGTTAGCTATGAAACTTACCAATTGGAAGTTGAGAAGGCTGAGAACAATCCGGCTGTTCGAAATGATACTCTCGCTAAACGTTTCGGTATTCCAATGGAAGGCTACACTTATTACTTTACTTACGAGGAAACCCTTCCTCATAGACATAGAGATTACTGGCAGATGCCTTGTGCGCTTGGAGCAGACCTTTCTCAGGGTGATGACTTCTGTGCATTCACGTTCTTGTTCCCACTACCGAAAGGTGCATTCGGAATTAAGACAAGAAACTACATAACCGAATTGACAATGTCTAAACTTCCTTCTGCAATGCGTTTCAAGTATGACGAGTTTGCAAAAGAGGGTAGTCTCATAGTCATGCCTGGAACTGTTCTGGACATGATGGAGGTTTATGAAGATTTAGACAACCACATCGCTGAAGTTCAGTATGATGTTCGTTGCTTTGGCTACGATCCTTACAATGCTAAAGACTTTGTGGCACGTTGGGAAACCGAAAACGGTCCATTCGGAATCGAGAAAGTCATTCAGGGCGTAAAAACGGAATCGGTTCCTCTTGGCGAGCTTAAGAAACTCGCAGGCGTGCGTCTTCTTCTATTCGATGAAGATCTCATGACCTACACAATGGGTAACTGTATTGCCATGGAGGATACGAATGGTAACCGTAAACTATTGAAGAAGAGGTATGACCATAAGATTGATGCTGTTGCGGCTATGCTTGATGCTTATGTCGCTTATAAGCTCAATCGAGACGCTTTTGAGTAAAGAAGGTGAGACAAGATGAGCAATGAACTTTATCACTATGGCGTTCTCGGTATGAAATGGGGCATTCGTAGAAGTTCATCTGCTGGACGAAGCAGCAGAGTAGGCGCAAAACTTAAGAAAAAGTATGACCAAAAGCGAGAGAAGAAAACTGAGGAACTCCAAAAAGATACTGATCGTTATGGAGTTGGTGGTGTAGCCGTTGGGCGATACGCTGGGTATAAGGCCAAACATCATATCAGGGGGCATCTCGCTAATGTGATTAATTCCTCTGCTAATGCTTATATCGCCAATAGCGGCTCCAAGCATCGAATAGCAACTGGCGTAGATTATGCGCGGCGAGCGAGTATTTCATACTTATCCATGCGGGATAATGCTGAGAAAATTAATGCAGTTGCTGACGTGGGTAAGGCTGCTATCTACTCTAGCAAGAAGAAACGCGAAACATGAGGAGTGATTTCAAAATGGAAAACACATTTGGCTCCAGGTTGAAACACGCCTGGAATGCGTTCGTAAACAACCGAGATCCCACGGTTAACTATCGTGATATTGGCGGTGGTTATTTCTATCGTCCGGATCGTCCTCGTTTAACTCGAGGAAATGAGCGTTCAATCGTCACGTCCGTCTACAATCGAATAGCATTGGACACGGCGGCTATTAACATTCAGCATTGTAAGTTGGATGAGAATGGCCGTCTTCTTTCTACCATGGATTCTAAGTTAAATAAATGTTTGACTCTGGAAGCCAATCTTGATCAGACAGGTAGAGCATTCATTCAGGATGCAGTCATGTCGATGCTTGACGAAGGATGTGTTGCGATTGTTCCGGTTGAAACCACATTAGACCCAAAGGTTACGGAATCCTATGACATCTTGAGCATGAGAACTGCTAAGATTTTGGAATGGTTTCCGCAGCATGTTCGTGTCCGTTTGTACAATGAGCGAACCGGCCAGAAGGAAGATATTATTCTTCCGAAGAAGTCCGTTGCCATTGTTGAAAATCCGCTGTTTGCTGTCATCAATGAGCCGAACTCAACGATGCAGCGATTGATAAGAAAACTCAGTTTGTTGGATGTGACAGACGAACAGACGGCATCCGGTAAGTTGGATTTGATTATTCAATTGCCATACATCATTAAGACTGACGCTAGACGACAGCAGGCAGAGCAAAGACGGAAAGACATTGAGATGCAGTTGGCAGGAAGTAAGTATGGTATCGCTTATACAGATGGAACCGAGAAGATCACTCAGTTGAACCGATCTCTCGATAACAATCTGATGAAACAGGTCGAGTATCTTACGAACCTCCTGTTCAGTCAGCTCGGAATCACTCAGACTATCTTGGATGGCACAGCAGATGAGAAGACAATGCTTAATTACTACACTCGTACGATTGAGCCAATCATCGCTGCTATTGCCGACGAGATGAAGAGAAAATTCTTGAGTAAGACTGCCAGATCTCAAAACCAGTCGATTATGTTCTTCAGAGATCCGTTCAAACTCGTTCCTGTAAATGACATCGCTGACATTGCGGATAAGTTTACTCGTAACGAGATCTTGACGAGTAATGAACTTCGTCAGATTGTTGGCATGAAACCGTCTGATGATCCGAAGGCAGATCAGTTGCTTAACAGCAACCTTAATCATGCAAATGATAACAACACTCCAATCGTGGAGCCAGACAAAAATTCAGAGAAGGAGGAATAAAGTCAAAATGGACAATTTCGACTTTAGCGGATGGGCAACACGTAATGATCTGAAATGCTCCGATGGAAGAATCATTCGTAAAGATGCTTTCAAGAGTAATGATGGTCAGAAGGTTCCTCTGGTTTGGAACCATCAGCATAGCGACCCTAATGAAGTTCTCGGTCATGCAGTGCTTGAGAATAGAGAAGAAGGCGTTTATGCCTATTGCAAGTTTAACGACACAGAAAGCGGCCGGACTGCAAAACTTCTTGTTCAGCATGGTGACGTGAACGCATTGTCAATCTATGCAAATCAGCTTAAGCAGCAAGGGCCCAATGTTATGCATGGTAATATTCGAGAACTTAGCCTGGTGCTTGCCGGAGCAAACCCCGGAGCGTTTATCGAGTCCATTATCAAGCACGGCGAGGAGTCCGATGAAGAAGGTATCATTTACACCGGCGAGAACATTACTCTTAGCCACTCCGGGACTGATGAGCAGGAGAAAGACGAAGAGAAACTTGAACATGCCGATGGTGCTGAAGAGAAGAAGGAGGACTCTAAAGTGGCTGAAGAACCCAAGAAGAACGAAGGCGAAGAAACTGTCGCTGATGTGTTCAATACTCTGACTGAGAAGCAGAAGACTGTCGTCTATGCGATGATCGGTCAGGCAATCGAAGATAACGAAAAAGAAGATAACAATTCTGAAGGAGGAGACGAAGAAATGAAACACAATGTTTTCGACAAGGATACCGAAAATCAGGAGAATGTCCTGAGCCACGATGCGATGGAGACCATCATCGCCGATGGTAAGCGCTATGGCAGCCTGAAGGAAAGCTTCCTGGCTCATGCTGAAGAGTATGGCATTAAGGAAATCGAAACTCTGTTCCCCGAACCCAAGAGCCTGAACAACCCGCCTGAGTTCATCAAGCGTGAGATGGGCTGGGTCCAGAAGGTCATGTCCGGCGTCCATCACACCCCGTTCTCCCGTATCAAGTCCAGCTTTGCAGACATCACGGAAGATGATGCTCGTGCGAATGGTTACATCAAGGGCAAGCTGAAGAAGGAAGAAGTCTTCAGTCTGCTGAAACGTACGACTACGCCGACTACGATCTACAAAAAGCAGAAGCTCGACCGTGACGACGTGATCGATATCACTGATTTCGACGTTGTCGCATGGCTGAAGTCCGAGATGCGCATGATGCTGGATGAGGAAATCGCTCGCGCGATTCTTGTTGGTGACGGCCGTCTTGCTTCCAGTGATGACAAGATCAATGAGTCCAACATTCGTCCAATTTGGAAGGACGAAGATCTCTTCAACATCAAAGCCACCATCGAAGTTGATGCTTCTGCGACTCCCGACCAGAAGGCCAAGGCTGCGATCCGTGCCATCATCAAGTCCCGTAAGAACTACAAGGGTTCCGGCAATCCGGCTCTGTATACTACTGAGGACTTCCTGACTGATTGCCTCCTCCTTGAGGATGCGAACGGCCGTGTCATTTATGACACCGAGGAGAAGCTCCGCACTGCTCTGCGCGTTAGCGCTATCATCACGGTTCCTGTCATGGAAGGTCTGACTCGTAAGGATGACGAGGGCAACGATCTTGATCTGCTGGGCATCATTGTCAATCTGGCTGACTACAATGTCGGTGCCGACAAGGGTGGCGCAATCAACATGTTCGATGACTTTGACATTGACTACAACCAGCAGAAGTACCTGATTGAGACTCGTTGCTCCGGTGCGCTTATCAAGCCGTTCTCCGCGATCAGCATCGAGATGAAGACCAAGGCGTAATAATTCGAGGTGAAAATTCAAAATGGCGAAATGGTATGGAAAAGTCGGCTACGCTGACCAAGTAGAGACTGCGCCGGGAGTCTGGGAAGAGCAGATTACTGAGCGTCACTATTACGGCGACGTTGTTCGCAATATTCGGAAGCTTGAATCTTCCGGAGAGGTTAATGACAACATTAACGTATCTATGGAAATCAGTATTGTGGCCGATCCATACGCCATTCAGAATTTTCATGCGATGCGTTACATCGAGTTTATGGGTAGTTTATGGAAAATTTATAATGTTGAAGTAAACTACCCAAGACTAGTACTGGCGATAGGAGGGTTGTATACAAATGCCTAGCAGACTTAATCTGCAGACTGAGCTGGAGTCAATCCTTGGCAGTCGTAGTGTGTATTTTCAGCCACCTTCATCAGTACGAATGCAATACCCAGCAATCGTTTATTCCAGAAAAGACATCGAGAAACGGTCCGCAAATGATGGTGCTTATCGGAAGCTCCCAAGCTATGAAGTGATTCTTATCGATAAGAATCCCGATAGCAAGTTCGTAGATAAGATCTTGGATCTTCCCTACTGTAGTTTTGATAGGCATTACGAATCGGACAATCTGAATCACGATGTCTTCACACTTTATTATTAAAAAGGAGGACAACAATATGTCTAAACTTGTTTGGGACAAGACTGGCGAACGCCTGTATGAAACTGGCGTAAAGCAGGGTGTTCTGTATGTCCAGGATGCTCAGGGTGCATACCCCAAGGGTGTGGCGTGGAATGGCCTTACGACTGTTACCGAAAGCCCGTCCGGTGCAGAGGCTACTCCCCTTTATGCAGATGACATTAAGTATCTGAACCTGATGTCCACCGAAGAGCTTGGTGGCACGATCGAAGCTTATACCTATCCGGATGAATGGGCCGAATGCGATGGCTCCGCCGCTATTGCGGTTGGCGTTTACATTGGCCAGCAGCCTCGTAAGACTTTCGGCATGTGCTACAGAACCACTCTTGGTAACGATGTCGAGAATAATGCTTATGGCTATAAGCTGCATCTCATCTATGGCGCTCTGGCGGCTCCGTCTGAGAAGGCGTATGCGACTATCAATGATAGCCCGGAAGCGATCACGTTCTCTTGGGAGTTCAGCACTACTCCTGTTAACGTGGAAGGCTTCAAGCCGACTGCCAACATCGTTATCGATTCGACCAAGGTCGAACCCACGAAGCTTGCTGCTCTGGAAGCAGTTCTCTATGGCGATACCGAAACCGAAGCTCGTCTTCCGCTGCCTGATGAAGTTGTTCAGATTCTGGCTGCGTAAAAATCATATTTTTGAGGGGTCGTATTCAGTTAGGCTGGCGACTCCTCTTTTTTATTTGAAAGGAGAATAATGCAATGTACAAGAAAACTATCACCTATACCGATTTCAACGGAAATTCTCGTAAAGAAGATTTTTACTTCAACCTGACCAAAGCCGAATGCACTCGTATGGAGATGAGTACTGAAGGTGGCATGTCCGACATGATCGATAGAGTTATCGCTGCTCAGGACGTTCCGTCTCTTATCACGATTTTCGAAGACATGATTCAGAAGTCTTATGGCGTTAAGACTCCCGATGGCAGAGGGTTCGTCAAGAGAAAGGAAGATCTTGAGAACTTCATGTCCACGAATGCATATTCGGATCTTTATATGGAATTGGTAACAGATGCAAATGCCGCGGCCGAGTTCCTGAATGGCATCATTCCTAATATGCCCGAAAGCAAAGCTACTCCTCAGGTAGTTCCGAATACTTAAGAATAATAGAGGTGACGAGGGATGCTCCAATTAGTAGTGATTCTTATTCCAGAACGATGGGATGAAGAAAAAGAGGAGTTTATTGAGCCAAAGACGACCGCACTTCAATTAGAGCATTCCCTCATCTCTCTTTCTAAATGGGAGTCCAAATGGTGCAAACCATTTCTTTCTCAGAAAGAGCTCACAGATGTCGAAATACTCGATTACATAAAGTGCATGACAGTCACTGCAAATGTAAGACCTGAAGTATACGATTTTCTGACTAGAGATAATATCGACGAGATCGTCAAGTATATTAGTGCTCCGATGACTGCGACTACTGTTAGAGATAGTAGAAACTCTAAGATCAATAATGAGGTTGTAACATCGGAACTTATATACCATTGGATGATCGAATTGCAAATTCCATTTGAATGTCAAAAGTGGCATTTAAACAGACTCATAACTTTGATAAAGGTTCGAGTTGCAAAGACTAATCCTCCAAAGAAGATGAGTAAAGGCGAAATTATGCGGCGAAATGCAGAATTGAATATGCTTCGCAGATCTCGAATGAATAGTAGGGGGTGAAATGATGGAGAAGGAAAAGAAGACCAGACAAGCTATCACTAAACGATGGCTTAAAACATTCACAAAGAAAGCAGTGGCTATTATTCTGGCTATTTCTTTGCTCGATTTACAGCTATCCTATGTTCTCGCTTTTCTTGGTAAAGAGCAAATTGCTGAATCCTTGTCTAGTCAAATAGCCACCGTGATCATCGGCGTTATGCTTGGTTATTTTCTTAAAGCTCTGTTTGAGACATTCTTTCAAAAGAGAGAATTGCGACTAACTGGATCTTTATCGAAAAAAGAAGATAACGAAGAGGAGGAAGAAGAACAATGACTATTTCTTTTATGACATCCGCACTTCTTGTGGTGTCTCTGCTTACGAATCTGACCGTTCAGGGTGTAAAGAAACTGCTTGATGAAACGAAAGCAAAGTATTCTTCTAACGTGCTGGCGGCCATTTTCTCGACTATTATTTCTGGCGCCGTTTGTGCAATTTATCTGATCATGAATGACGTTCCGTTGTCCGTGAAAGTTGGAGTAGAAATCGTTGTACTTATGTACCTTGGTTTCCTTATTTCCACCGTTGGATATGACAAAGTGATCCAGATGCTGAAGCAGATTCAGGCGACTAAACCAAATGAGGAGAAGTAAAGGAGGTAATACAAATGGGTGTAACAGCTAATGATGTGATTCGCGTTGCTCAAGCGTGGGTTGGTTTCTCTGAAAAGAATGGAAAGTTCAAGGAGATTCTCAATACGTATAACTCACATAAACCTCTTGCGAGAAACTATAAGATCAAAACTACTGATCAGTGGTGTGACTGTTTCGTTTCCGCATGCGCAATTAAAGCCGGTGCTGTTGATTTGATCGGCACGGAAGTCGGTTGCGAGAAGCACATTGAAATCTTCAAGAAGAAGGGCATTTGGATTGAAGACGGAACTGTCAAGCCTAAACCTGGTGATATCATTCTTTATAACTGGGACCAGAGAACGCAGCCAAATGACGGCTTCGCCGACCATATCGGCATTGTCGAGCAGCAGTATGCAAATACGATCGTCGTCATCGAAGGTAACATGAACGAGGCTGTCGGCCGTCGTACCATCAATGTTGGCTGGGGGTATATCAGAGGATTCGCTCGTCCGAAGTATGCCGCTGATACTACAACCGTAAAACCGACCAAAAAGAGCATCGATGCGATTGCAAAAGAAGTTATCCAGGGTGCTTGGGGCACCGGTGCAATTCGTAAGACTGCTCTGACTAAAGCCGGCTATGATTACAATCAAGTCCAGGCTCGAGTCAACGAACTCGTTGGTGTCAAGAAGTCTTCCGTCACTACCATTGCCAAAGAGGTTATTGCCGGCAAGTGGGGTAATGGTGCTACCAGACGAAACGCTCTGAAACGAGCTGGCTATGATCCTGATGAAGTTCAGAGAAAGGTAAACGAATTGCTCAAATAAAGGAGAGCTATACATGATAAAGTTCAGACAAAAGGGCGACTTCTCTAAACTCAGTCGTTATCTCGAAAGGGCTAAGGAAAAGGTTCATCTTGGCGATCTTGATAAGTTCGGTCGAGCAGGAGTTGCCGCCCTTGCGTCTGCGACACCGGTAGACAGTGGTCTTACGGCTTCGTCTTGGTATTACCAGATCGAGCGTGCGAATGGATCAGTGTCGATTTCATTTCATAACTCAAACATTCAAAATGGAGTTCCGATCGCTATAATCTTGCAATATGGGCATGGAACCGGAACCGGAGGTTGGGTAGAAGGTCGCGATTATATCAATCCGGCAATCCAACCTATTTTTGATTCTATCGCAAATGACGCATGGGAGGAGGTTACTAAACTATGAGCAAGGTTGTTGACGAAAGAGTCGTACAAATGCAGTTCGATAATAGTCAATTCGAACGAAATGTATCGACGAGTATGTCTACTTTGGACAAGCTTAAACGTAGTTTGAACTTATCTGGAGCTGCTAAGGGTCTTAGCGACGTAGGTAATGCCGCTAAAAGCATTAGCTTGAATGGACTTGGTTCGGCAGTTGATACGGTTAGAACCAAGTTTTCTGCGCTTCAGGTTATGGGTGTAACCGCCCTTGCGAACATTACCAATTCGGCAGTTAATGCGGGTAAACGGATTGTCAATGCGCTTACTCTTGAGCCAATTATGAGTGGTTTCCAAGAGTACGAGACTCAGATTAATGCGGTCCAGACAATTCTTGCTAACACTAAGAGTAAGGGTAGTACTCTGGATGATGTTAATAAAGCATTGGATGAGTTGAACCTTTACGCTGATAAGACGATTTACAACTTTACTGAAATGACCCGTAACATCGGCACATTTACCGCAGCGGGCATTGACCTGAAGACATCGGTAAGCGCAATTCAGGGTATCGCGAACCTAGCCGCAGTATCTGGATCAACATCTCAGCAGGCGTCAACCGCAATGTACCAGCTTTCTCAGGCATTAGCCGCAGGTACGGTCAAACTGATGGACTGGAATTCGGTTGTCAACGCCGGTATGGGCGGTGAGATCTTCCAGAATGCTTTGAAGAAGACATCTGAGGAACTCAACACCGGTGCTGAGGCAGCAATTAAGGCTAAGGGTTCGTTTAGAGAGTCGTTGCAAACTGGTTGGCTTACGTCTGAAGTTCTTACTGAGACTTTGAAGAAGTTCACGACTTCCGGCGCAAATGAGTACGTGGCTGAGTATACAGGTCTGTCCAAAGAAGCTGTTGCCGCTGCATTGGAGGATGCCAAAGCCAAGTATGGCGAGGCCGATGCTATTAAATACGCTTCGAAAGCTTTGGCTGAAAAGTCTGGCAAGAATGAGGAAGAGATTAAATCTGTTCTTGAGATGGCCAATACAGCAGAAGATGCTGCCACGAAGGTTAAGACGTTCACTCAGTTATGGGATACGCTTAAGGAAGCAGCACAGTCTGGTTGGACCCAATCGTGGGAAATTATCATTGGTGACTTTGAAGAGGCAAAGGAACTTCTGACTCAAATCAGTGATACTATCGGCGCAATGATTCAGAGTTCTGCCGATGCTCGAAATGCACTTCTTCAAGGCTGGAAAGATCTTGGTGGTCGAGATGATTTGCTCGAAGGCTTTAAGAATATTTTCAATGGCATCATGAGTGTCGTGAAGCCGGTTAAAGAGGCATTTTCTGAAGTCTTTAAAGCGATGACCCCGGAAGATTTGGTTTCCATAACCAAACGATTCCGCGAATTCACGGAAAAACTTACTCTTAGTGGGGAAGCCGCTGACAAGTTAAAAAGCATTCTCAAGAATGTATTTGAGAATCTCAAGCTTGTTAAAGATGCCGTTGGTGAAAGCCTCAAGAATGCATTTAAAGGTCTTATTAGTATTGTAAAACCAATTAAGGATGCGTTCACTGAAGTATTTCACGTAATTGATCCTAGCAGCGTAGAGAAAGTTACCACTGGTTTTAGTAACTTTACCAAAAAGCTCATTCTTAGCGAAGAAGCTGCTGATAAAGTTAAGCGTGCGTTCAAAGGCATCTTCTCCGTTTTCGATATTTTCAGGAAGATTCTCGGAAGTGTAGCACAGGCTATTGCTAAGCTATTTAATGCCGATGGCGTTAGCAGTCTTGGCGATCTTCTTCTTACTGCTGCGGCATCAATTGGTGATTTCTTTACATCCCTCAATGAAGGATTCGATGAAAGTGGACTCTCTGGAGTCTTATCTAAAATTGTGTCCGGATTTTCTAGTCTTATTTCTGGGGCTACTGAGCACATGAAAAGCTTTGGGGATGTATTCTCATTTGTTGGTGGTACGATTAAGACCGTTGCGGGCAAAATCTGGGAAGCTCTCAAAACCGTATTTGGCTGGATTTCTGATAATGTCTCCGCTGGCGATATTTTCGCGGGTCTTGCTGGTGGCGGTATATTTGTTACCGCTAAGAAATTCTCTGGACTAATAGAGAAAGTCAAAGACGCTTTTGATAAGCTTTTCGGCGACAAGGAGAATGGTCTTAAGGGAAAGTTTGCGGATGTAATGGGCTCTGTCCAGGAAACTCTTTCGTCTTTCTCATCCGGCATTAAGATTTCCTCGCTTGTTGCCATTGCAGCAGCAATTGCTATTCTTTCGGTGTCGATGAAGACCATATCCGAACTCGATGCTGGACAAATTACGAAATCGCTTGTTGCAATCGGTGTAATGCTCGGAATGTTGAGTATTACGATGAAATCAATCACAAAGACTTTGAGCGGTCTTGGTTCTAAAGGGTTGATAAAAGCCGGTGTATCTTTAGTACTTGTCGCGGCATCAGTTAGCATTTTGGTCGGAGCCTTAAAGAAAATGTCCGATTTGTCGCTTGCTGAGCTGGCAAAAGGTCTCTTGGGGATCGGAGTCATGCTTGGCGAATTAGCGATTGGGCTAAAGATCATTGGCAAGACGAAAATCCCCCTTTCTACGAGTGTCGCAATGGTTGCATTGGCTGTGAGTTGCAAGATTCTAGCTGGGGCATTGGAAAAGTTCGGAGATATGTCCTGGGATGAAATCACTAAAGGTCTTGCTGCAATGGGCGGTGCTCTTGCTGAATTAGTCGTTGCCGTTTCGGTTCTCGGCAAATTCGGTGGAGGAAAATCTCTTTTCGGAAGCGTTGCTATCTTAATTACCGTTCAATCGTTGAGTAAGTTGGCTGATGGACTTAAAAAGTTCGGAGACATGTCTTGGGATACCATTAAGCGTGGTCTTGTCGGTATGGGCGGTGCTCTTGGTGAGGTCGGAATTGTTCTTGGTCTTCTTGGCAAATTTGTTGGCTTCTCTAGTTTATTCGCTGCCGGATCTATCCTAATAGTAATCCAGGGTCTTGGCGATTTGGCTGAATCGTTCAAGAAATTTGGTGACATGTCTTGGGATACAATCGTCCATGGCCTTGCTGGAATGGGTGGTGCTCTTGGTGAAGTGGCCTTGATAACTGGCTTGCTTGGAGGTCTTACCGGGTTCTCTAGTATTCTCGGAGCTGGCTCAATTCTCATAGTTATTCAAGGTCTCGCTGATCTTGCTGACGCATTCAAACGATTCGGAGATATGTCTTGGGATACAATTGTTCATGGTCTTGCCGGTATGGGCGGTGCTCTTGCTGAAGTTGGCATTGTGACTGGTCTTCTTGGTGGTCTTACCGGATTATCAGGTATTCTCGGCGCTGGTGCCTTGCTTCTTGCAATTCAAGGACTTGGTGATCTTGCCGATGCCTTCAAAAAATTTGGTGAAATGACCTGGGACGAGATTGTTCGTGGTCTTGTTGGCATGGGTGGCGCTCTCGCTGAAGTAGCTGTAGTAACAGGTGCACTCGGAGCAATCGCTGGTCTTCCCGCCTTACTTGGCAGTGGAGCTATTTTGCTTGCTGTTCAGGGACTTGGTGATCTTGCTGATGCTCTTAAGAAATTCGGCGAGATGTCCTGGGATGAAATTGGTAGAGGACTCAGCGCAATGGGTGGTGCTCTTGGAGAAGTTGCTCTTGGCGGTGTGCTGAACACATTATCCGGTCTTGGTGCTCTTTCTATTTCTACCATTGCAGATTCGCTCGGCGTACTCGCTGATTCCGTTAAGAAGTGGGCCGGCGTTACTATTCCAGAAGGGCTAACCCTTAAACTCGCTGCACTTGCGGCAGGCGTATCGGCATTCACATTCAGCGGCATCGGTGCTGCTTCTTTGGCACTCGCGGCTGGACCAGTCGGAACGTTGGCTGATTCCGTTAAGAAGTGGACAGGTGTCACGATTCCTGACGGACTTGTCGAGAAGATGGCAACACTTGCGAGCGGTATCGAGAAATTCACATTTGCAGGTCTTGGTGCTGGTGCACTGTCTGCTGCTGCTCCTGGCGTTGGCGAAATGGCCGATTCGATCAGAAAGTGGTCTAGTGTAACGATTCCAGAAGGTCTTGAAGATGGGCTTAAGCAAATCGCTAGCGGTGTTAAGGCGTTCAGTTTCGCTTTTGTCGGCGGATGGTCACTTAGCGCTATTACTGGCCCTCTTGGCGATCTTTCTGCATCAGTTAAGAAGTGGAATAACGTATCTATACCAGAAGATCTCGGTGACGGCCTTAAGCGATTGGCTAGTGGTGTTCAATCATTCAGTTTCGCTTTCGTCGGTGGCTGGTCTCTGACTGCTATTACAGGACCGCTTGGGGATCTTGCCGACTCCGTTAAGAAATGGAAAGGCGTGTCAGTTCCGAAGGATCTAGGAGAAGATCTTAAGTCCTTGTCCAATGGTGTTATAGCGTTCAGTTGGGCATTTCTTGGCGGATGGACACTTGGAGCTGTTACTGGTCCTCTTGGCGATTTGGCCACATCCGTAAAGAAGTGGAAAGATGTATCGATCCCGAGTGATCTTGGCGACGATCTCAAGACACTTGCGGATGGCGTAAAAACTTTCGCTGATGTTCCGGATGTAACTGCCGCTGCTAATGGCTTGAAAACTATTTCGTCATCGGCTAGTAAACTTAATGGGATTAATTACGGCTATATTAGTTCTGGTATGCAGAACCTGACCAATTCGATAAAGAATCTTGCGTCTATCGAATCCGTTGGTGCCTCTCTGACGAAATTCGGAAACGAATTGGTGAATAAGATCGTTGTCCCCATCGAGAATGCAACTGGCCGATTCAAGAATGTCGGCGGTAAGTTATCTACGGCATTGGCGAGCGGCATTGAATCACGACTGTCTGCAATTGTCTCTAAAGTGCAAGAGGCGATGAATAAGTCCGTGAACGCTGTCACTTCCAAGCGAAGCGCATTCAGTTCTGCTGGTACGGCTATTGCAACATCGCTAATCACCGGGGTTAGTGGCAAAGCGCCTCAAATCTCCACGGCATTCTCAACTGCCCTTCAGTCCGCTGTTTCGAGCATAAAGCTTCAACGTAGTAACTTCTACAATGCTGGTGGGTATCTGGTTGAAGGATTCGCAAATGGCATCAAGGATAATGCGTTCAAAGCCCAAGCAAAGGCTATTGCTATGGCGAATGCTGCACTTCAGGCTGCTGAAGATGCTCTTGATGAAAACTCCCCGTCGAAAGAAGCCTATAGGATTGGCGACTACTTTGGCCTTGGCTTCGTGAATGCAATTGGAGATTATGGCCAGAAGGCTTATAAGACGAGCCATGAGATGGCTGATCAAGCGAGAGCTGGTTTGAGCAATGCTATTAGCCAGATCAAGAATAAGATCGATGGTGATATGGATGTTCAACCGACGATTCGTCCTGTTATCGATCTTGACAATGTCAGAACTGGCGTTAATGCAATTAGTGACATGTTCGGTGAGCGTCAGTCGATTGGTCTCAACGCCAACATTGGTGCAGTCAGTTCGATGATGAACCGAAGAAGTCAAAATGGAAATAATGCCAATATTGTTTCGGCAATTGATAAGATTCATAAGGACATCAATGGCATTAGTCGTCCATCTTATAGTATCGGTGGCATCACCTATGACGCTGGTAGCGAAGTAGCAGAAGCAATTGAAACTCTGGTTCGGGCAGCGAAGATTGAAAGGAGGGTGTAAAACATGGCAACTTATACGGTGAAAAGTGGAGATACACTCTCCGGAATTGCGAAGAAGTATTCGACATCTGTATCGGCTCTGCTGAAGCTTAACCCTAAGATTTCGAATGCGAATCTGATCTATGTCGGACAGGTCATCACAGTTAGCGGAAGCGCAGCTCCATCAACGCAAAGCGTTACCGGTAATCAAGCAGTCGTTGACCGAATCGGTATTGTCGCTACGACAAAACGAACGGTATATGCTGCTTGGACCTGGAGTAAGCATAGTACCACTAAAGAGTATAAGGTTGTCTGGTACTATTCCTGGGGTGCTGGATTAGCGATTCGAGATGACAGCACCACTACGAATCAGTACAGCACCTTTACTCCGCCAGATTATGCCACTCACGTAACAGTCGTAGTTACACCCGTTGCAAAAACAAAGAAAGTTGGAAAGACGGAGGTTGCGCTTTGGACAGCGACGAGGTCCACAAGTAAAACGTATTACTTTACCCAGAACCTTCCGGAGACTCCCCCGTCTCCGACGGTAACTGTCAAAGACTATACACTTACGGCAGAGTTGACAAACCTAAAACTCGAGAATGCTACTCACATTCGATTCTGGGTTGCTGAGGAAGGTTCCAGCACTGCTTACAAAATCTCTGACGACATCCCAATTGTTAATGGTCGTGCTGCGTATTCATGTACGGTTACGCCCGGAAAAACCTACGTCGTACGATGCAAAGCGATTGGCAAATCTGGAGAAAGCGCATGGTCTGATGATTGGTCTGATGGTAGTGAGACCAAGCCTGCTGCTCCTTCTGGGATTACAGAGTGCAAAGCGACTTCCGCAACCTCTGTATATCTCCAATGGAGTGGGGTCGATACGGCAACAAGCTACGACATTGAGTATGCCACAAACGAAGATTATTTCGATGAGTCAAATGCGACGACTAAAGTCAGCAGTCAAAAGACTAGCTATACGCTGACCGGTCTCGAATCTGGCAAACGATATTTCTTCAGAGTAAGAGCGACCAATGATCAAGGCAGTTCCGAATGGACTGCAATTAAGTCTGTAATCATTGGAACCAAACCGGCTGCTCCAACTACTTGGTCTTCTACTACAACCGCCATTACCGGCGATGAGTTAATTTTGTATTGGGTGCATAATTCCGAAGATGGTTCGAGCCAGACTTATGCCGAACTCGAATTAAACATTAACGGAACGAACACCGTCGAGACAATTAAAAACTCTACGGCTGAGGATGAGAAAGACAAAGTAAGTTCTTATAAGATCGACACATCCGTTTACTCAGAAGGATCTAAAATCCTTTGGCGTGTTCGTACGAAGGGTATTCTTGATGAGTATGGTGATTGGTCAGTTCAGAGAATTGTTAATGTCTACGCTCCTCCTTCATTATCGATTAGTATCACTGATCAGACTGGCGCCACGATCGAGCAATTGGTGTCATTCCCGATTCATGTTTCTAGCACTGCTGGTCCGAACACTCAAACTCCAATCGGTTATCACCTATCCGTTATTAGTCAAGAAGCGTATGAAACCGTAGATCATATCGGAAACGTCAAAATGGTTAATAAGGGTGAAACTGTATTCTCGAAATACTATGACATTACCGAACAATTGAGTGTTAACCTCTCCGCGAATGATTTGGACCTTGAAAACAATGTTTCATATCAAGTTGCGTGCACTGTTTCAATGGATTCTGGTTTGACTGCTGATGCAACTGCTAAGTTTACGGTCGCCTGGACTGAGGAACAGTATGCTCCAAGTGCGGAAATCGGTATAAACGAAGAGACCTACTCGGCAATCATTCGACCGTATTGTGAAGATGAGAATGGCACTCCGATTCCTGATGTCTTACTCTCCGTCTATCGAAGAGAATTTGATGGACGATTCACTGAGATCATTAAGAACATCGAGAATGTCAAGAACTCGTATGTAACAGACCCTCACCCTGCGCTGGACTTTGCTCGATATAGAATTGTAGCTATGTCTACCGCAACAGGTGCTGTGAGTTACTATGATCCCCCTGGCTATCCGGTTGGCGGGAATGCGATCATTCTTCAGTGGGATGAGGCATGGTCTACGTTTGAAAGCGGAGAAGAGCCTGAGGAAGTTAGCGAAGTGCCATGGACTGGCTCTATGCTGAAACTGCCGTATAACATTGACATCTCAGATTCTCATCGTCCAGATGTCGAACTTGTCGAGTACATTGGTAGAATGAATCCGATTAGCTATTATGGAACTCAGCATGGTGAAACATCAACATGGAAGCTCGATATCGATAAGAAAGATACGGAAACACTTTACGCCCTTAGGCGGCTGTCTATCTGGATGGGAAATGTTTATGTTCGAGAACCTTCTGGAACAGGTTATTGGGCGAATGTGACTGTGTCTTTTGACATCAAGCATCTTGCGACTATTATCCCAGTCACCCTTGAGATTGCACGAGTAGAAGGAGGTGTATGACATGCCTGATTGGTCGGCATCAATGCAGCAGACTTTCGAGTACTACATCGTCGATCCTAAGACTTGGAAAGACATGAGAGTACTTGACAAGGTAAAGTCATGCACTATTCAAAGAGATTCGGAAGCTGAAACCCTTGGTTCTGCTACGTTCGACATGACAGAATCTATTGGCGAATGTTACATCCGAACTTACCTCGTAACAATTCAAAATGGAATTCGTGAACGTCATCCGCTCGGTGTACACCTGGTTCAGACACCCTCTTTGAGCTTCAATGGTCGATTGCAGAACATTTCTATGGATGCGTATACACCTTTGATTGAGCTTAAGGAGAGTCCACCACCTCTCGGCTATTCGATATTCAAGAAGACATGTGTAATGGACATTGCGTATCGTATAGCTCGGGAGAGGGCCAGGGCTCCGGTCGTTAAAACTGAATGCTCAACACCTCTTGCGATGGACTTCACTTCCGCGACAGATGATACTTGGTTGACATTCCTCAAAGACCTTATCGCAAACGCTAAGTACGAATTTGCTCTTGATGAAATGGGTCGAATTCTATTGTCTCCAAAGCAAGATACGGCTTCTCTTCAGCCTGTCTGGACTTACACGGATGACAACAGTTCGATTCTGTACCCAGACATTAGTGTGGATCGAGATCTCTATGGCATTCCAAATGTCGTGGAGGTCATCCACTCTAATGGCGCTGGCTACTATTTCGTGAGAGCTGTCAATGATGATCCAAATAGTGTCACTTCAACAGTTCAGCGAGGACGAGAGATAATCCATCGAGTCAGTAACCCTGATTTGGTTGGTGATCCTACTGAGAGTCAAGTCAAAGACTATGCAAATCAGCTTTTAAGAGAATTGTCCGTACTTGAGTATACTGTGACATATACGCATGGCTATTGCCCAGTTCGGTTAGGTGATTGTGTCCGTCTTAGCTACGCGAGAGCTGGCATTACAGATATCAAGGCTAAAGTCATTAGCCAGACCATCAAATGCGAGCCTGGATGCCCTGTTACGGAAAAAGCAGTGTTTACTGCTAAACTATGGAGGTGATTGCGCATGGGCCTATCGAACGAGTTGATTTCTCAGTTTGCTAAGATCACCAATGATAAGAAGACCAGCAGAATCGATGAGGTTACTCTCTATGGTGAAGTCGTTGAGTACAATGATATGATTTGTGTCAAGTTTGACGGATCGGAAGAAATAACTCCAGTCACTACCGTCGTTGAAAAAGATGAAGATGGCAATGTCATAAACTACAAGTATGGTGCAGCTAGTGTTAAGACCGGTGATAGAGTATCTGTGAATCTTAAGAATCACTCAGCCACCATTACCGGCAACTTAACAGACCCTCCGCCTAGTAGAGCTGAGGTTGTGGTCGATGACAATTCTATTCTCGCTAGAGTTGATGAGGTTAGCGTCAAAATAGATAATCTCGGCATTAAAGTTAACGGCATAACTGAGTTTACGAATGGTCTTGAGAACGGTACGACTAGTATCGATGGGGGATGCATCAAGACTGGTAAAATTGATGCGGAGCATTTGAACCTCACGGGAGCTATTAAATTCGGAGACTTGGCTGATGATGCTGCCGGTAAGATTAATGATGCTGCTGATGCTGCTGATGCTGCTCAGGGTACTGCCGATAATGCGCTTTCTGCTGCAGGAACTGCCCAGAGTACGGCGAATGGTGCTCAGAGCACAGCAAATAGCGCTCTTTCTGCTGCCTCCAATGCTCAAAGTGTAGTCAACGGTTGGATTGGAGGCTATAGCTATGATGGTACGACTTACATTGACGGCGCTAAAATAATGACCGGGACTGTCACCGCTTCTAAACTCCAGGGCGGATCAGTCGAGCTGCTAGATTATTCTGGATCAGTGGCTGCTTCCTTTGGTTTAACTGGGGCAAGCTCTTACTATGGCGGTAAATTGGTTATATCATCTGGAGCTATCGAACTTAATAGCAGTAACGGCGCTGTATACATCTCGGGTCAGGGTGGATTTACTTATCTTCAGCTCAGTAGCGATGTTGCATGCCGAGGAAACTTCAGACCGGACGCAGATGGTGGAGCATCACTTGGAGCCCCAACCCATAGATGGAATAGTGTCTATTCTACAAGCGGCACCATTCAAACTTCAGATGAAGCCAAGAAAAAAGACATCAAACGAGATCTAACAGATTACGATTCGTTCTTCGATTCCTTAGCCCCATGTACTTATAAGTTCACTGATGGCGAAAGTGGAAGAACGCATCTTGGAATGATTTCTCAGGATGTTGAGAAGGCTCTTGACAGTTGTGGCATCTCTGCCATGGACTTTGCTGGATTCGTGAAGTCGCCGAAAGAAGGCGAAGAGGGTAAGTATGACTACGCCCTTAGGTACGCTGAATTTATTCCTCTGCTGGTGTGGCAGGTGCAAAAACTAAAAGCTCGTGTGGCGGAATTGGAGGAGACCAATGGATGAAATTTTAAAGGAGCTCGATGAAGCATATAAAGCAATCTCGTCAATTCCTGTGGCTGGCGATGCAGTAGATGCGATGGCTGTAGCTAGAGCTCATTTACGAAAAGCATACACCGAACTCAAGCAAATAAAGAGTGAGGAGGAGAAAGAAAATGAGTGAAACTATTCTCGTCGCATTGCTGTCTTTCCTGGGTACTATCCTTGGTTCTCTCTTTGGAATTCTGACAGCGAATAAGTTGACTAATTATCGGATTTCTCAGCTTGAGAAAAAGGTCGAAACTCATAACAAAGTCATTGATCGAGTATACAAACTTGAAAAACATGATGCCGTTATCAACGAAGAGATCGCCGTGGCAAATCATAGAATTAGCGATCTTGAAAAAGCGATCCCGCATAATTAATAAAGAAAGAGGCTCCGTCACTACGACAGGGCCTCTTCTTTTTATCCGCGATAATAACAGGGTCTATTATAGAGAGAAAACAAAGGAGGAGTTTATTATGGGTATTAAGAAATTTATCAAGACTTTAATCACTTTAGATAAATTGAATCAGGAGCTTAATGAGGAGATTAGAAGACTAAAGGCACAAGTTAAAGAAGAAGCAAAGAACCCAAAGTATTGGAAACCAGAGTTATGATCAAAAAGAAACGACCCCGTCACTACGACAGGGCCTCTTCTTTTTGCTTCAAAATGGATTGCTACAAAGCCATCGGTATCATATATATCCCTATGAGTACGGGCTTAAATGTACCCGATATTAGTCACACTTAAGCTCGATCGTTATCTTATAAGGGGGAGTGTGGTAATGTAAACCTTTTGAGATTTCGAATCCATACTTCTCAGCGTTCTCTTTTGATATCCGTACATTCGGATCTCGTTCATACACCATCTTAGAAATTACTGTTTTCAAATATTGGTTCTTTGTTTTGGCATCCAATCCAGCATCCTCTAATACTCGCAAGGCGTCGGTGGTTTTTATTAATTCATCTCGATAATCTATATGCTTTGGAATTGAATCTTTAGCTTTATCTAGCGCTTTATTAACTTCCTCTTTTTCTTTTAGCACTTTCTCATTCAGTTTAGCAAAAATGTGCTGAGGAAGCCTTTTACTTGGATCTGGATCGTATTGCGCGTCCCATTGTTCTATTTCTTTCTTTTCAAGGCTCTTAAGTTGCTTCTCAAGACGTTCTACAAGATCTTTATGCAACTTAGAAGAATCATCTTGGTCATTCTCTATCCGGACCTCAAAGTCTTCTATGCAGTCCCTCAGGACTTTACGAACATACTCAAATACCTCATGGAAGTTCACGGAGCCTGTTTTGCAATGAACTTGATTATTACATACGAGTTTAGGAGGAGCATACTCGACCCCATTACGTGTGTAAGTGTTATAACCAATTTTAGAGCCGCATTTCTTACAGAACATTATTCCGCTAAATGGATTCTTAAGAGTTAAATCTCTTCGAGTTCGATGACGTTTTCCTCTTATCTCACGAACTTTGTTAAATTGTTCTTCTGAAATGAACCCATCGTGCTTGCCATCGAAAATTAAGAATTCGTTCACTTTTGCTTTCGGACGTAACTTCTTAATCTCCTGATCTTCAATTATTTTTATCGTTTTTCTCCAGTTCCATCGAGTACAACCTATGTAATGATGGTTCTCTAGGATACTGAAGATTATACTTGGCTTCCATGTTTTACAACCAGTTTTTGTTTTGGCACCCATATTTTCGAGCCTTCTACAAATGGCTGTCACACCAATATCTTCTTCGCAATACCAGTTAAAGATCATACGAACAATATCGGCTTGATCTTTACGCTCGATTAGAGTATGGTATGTTTTCTTGCCATCAGTCTTTTGTATACGATCAAAACCGTACGGTGCGGTTGATCCGATATAGTTACCCTCTTTAACACTCGCTAATCTTCCACGAGCTTGAATCTTCTTGAAATATTCGAGGTATTCATTACCTCGCTTTAATTCGCGTTCGAACGCATCTCTATCGTACTCATCACGCAAATCATATATTTTCATAGGTGTAATTACGTACGTATTTGTATAACGTAGTAACCTTATAAGTTTACCGGCGTCTTCGAGATCACCACGACTT
>ULXZ01007090.1_pt1 | contig 24775 bp, 27 predicted proteins | sample 1961701 | NCBI WGS metagenome assembly ULXZ01 (sample SAMEA4835850, study PRJEB28245) | human gut metagenome | biome: gut microbiome; material: fecal sample | place: Denmark | collected 2008 | reverse complement strand
ATTAATTAAATTATCTAAAAAATTAAATATTAATATTTTTATAACGCAACAAATAAGACAAAAAGAAACAGAAAATTATAATATTGAAGTATTAAAATAGAAGGAATAGTAAAAAAATGAATAAAAGTATAAAAAATGGAATAATAGGTTTGGTAGTTGGAGATGCTTTAGGTGTTCCAGTCGAATTTATGACAAGAGAAGAATTAAGAAAAAATCCAGTTGTAGATTTAAGAGAATATGGTGTACATAATCAACCATTAGGAAGCTGGTCAGATGATACTTCAATGACATTAGCAACTATGGATTCCATAATACAGAAAGAAAAAATTGATACAACTGATATTGGAAATAAGTTTTTAAATTGGTATAGAAAAAGTGATTATACACCAATTGGAAAAGTATTTGATATAGGAAGAACAACTATACAAGCATTAGCAAAATATGAATTAAAATTAGATGAATCAAAGAATTGTGGAGAAAAAACGGAAGATAGTAATGGTAATGGATCTTTGATGAGAATGTTACCAATTTCATATTATATTTATTACAAAGGTATTAAAGATTATAAAGAAATTTATAATCTTGTAAAAGATGTATCTTCAATAACTCATAGACATGAAGTAAGCATTTTAGGTTGTTATATATATGTTTCATTTATTTTAGGATTATTAAATGGATTAGAAAAAGAACAGGCATATAAAGATATTAGAAAATTAAATTATAGTTATTTTTCAATTGATAGTTTAAATAAGTATGATAGGATTTTAAAAAATAATATTACAACTTTAAATTTAGAGGATATAAGTTCAAATGGTTATGTAGTTAATACTTTAGAATGTGTTTTATATATGTTTTTAAATTCTAATGATTATAATACTACCATTTTAAAAGCCATTAATTTAGGAGATGATACTGATACAATAGGAAGTTGTTTAGGTGGATTATTAGGACTTTATTATGGACTAGAAAATATAAAAGAAAACTGGAGAAAAAATATAATAAAATATGATTATATTATAGATTTATGTAATAAGTTTGATAATATAAATTTAGAAAAGAAAATGTAAAAATAGAAAAATTTTATATAGATATAACAGAAAAAGTTGCTACTTTTGCTACTATTGATAAAAATAACAACTTTTCTTTTTTATATTAAATCTATGGCTTTTATTAATTCTTGAATAGTTTTATGGGTATAAATATCATCTGTTATGTCTTGTGAAGAATGACCTATAATTCTTTTAATTGCAAGCTTATTTGCACCTGCTGTATCCATTAGACTTGCGAAAGTATGTCTACAATCGTGAGGATTATGATTCATTTTTAGTTTTTCCATAATGTTATCCCATTTTTCTCTACGGTAGTTTGAATATGTAAATTTTCTTCCTAATGAATTTAAAATTAGATACTCTTTATCCTTGTTAAGTTCATAGTATTTTCTAATAAATGGTTCAATTTTAGGATTTATAGGGATTACTCTATTACGACCAGCTTTTGTTTTCATACCACCTATCATATATCTATCTTCCAAATGAACATTTTTTATTTCAATATTTAACATTTCTGACACCCTAAGTCCAGTAAAAATTTGAATTAATACTGTATCACAGTAATCTAATTTATCAACATATTTGAATAATTTATCTATTTCTTCTTGTGTAAAAGGCGTTCTATTAATTTTACCTTCTCTTTGACCTATATCAACATATTGAGCATAATTTTTATCTGTTATATCATGTTTTATTGCATAAGAGAACAGAACATTAAATAGAGTTTTTATAGAAGCTCTTGTTGGGTGTGCCATACCACAATTGTCAATTACCCATTGTAAGTCATTTAATTTAATATCTCTAAATCTCTTTTTATATAAGCTTTTACAATACTTTCTATAAGCGTTACTATAACGTTCAATAGAACTATTACTTACTTTTTCAAAATGTTGAGTAGACCATTTTTCATAGATATCTGCAAATGTTGCTTTATTTTCTTCAATAGAATATGGACTTTTATTATAATCTTCTAAGGCACTTAAAGCTTCTTGTTTTGTTTTAAAGTAACCTAAGTAAGCATATATAATTCGTCCATCATCTTTTCTACCTATGGTAACTCGTGCTCCGATAAGGTTTTCTTCTTTGATATTTTCCTTTTAATTTAACAATTCCACCATATCCGACTAGGTAACCTCACTTTTTTCAACCTCCTTTAATTTCATAATTTGTGTATATTATAAGAGTAAGACTCCACTTGTCGTGGAGATTTCTTACATTTTTTCACTTTTAACATATTTTTCGAATTGTTTATAATTTATTAGATATGAATATTTTTTACGTCCGCGGAAGAATATAAGCTGTTCCAAATGGAAGAATACCACGTTGTAATCCAACACGGACAAATTCATCACTTTTTCCAAGTATTCTAGCTACTTGTTGAATGGTTATTCTTTTATTTTCTAAATTAATAGTATCTTTCATTACCAAATTCATCTCCTTCTTCATAATTATAATAATCTTCTTCATTAAATTCTTCTGAATCATCTGAAATATCTTGTGAATTTTGAAGAACGTTCTCAACAAAATTTTTAGTTCTAATATAAGATTGTATTGAATCTAATTTGCCATAATATTTTATATTAGATTTGTTATATACCAAATTATTAATTTTTGATTTAATCCAATTTTGTCTTTTAATAACTAAACTTATTTGTGTTGCCATTGACATTTTCTTTCCTCCTCTTCATCTATACATTCAAGCTGATCAGGTTTAATATATTGAAATATATAATCAACTAAATTTTTAGCACTAATAAATGTTGTTAATGGACTTAAACTACCATAATATTTTTTGGTAGAAGTAATACAGTTCAACTTATCAATATTATCTGATATCCATCTACGCTTTTCTCTTGCTAAAATTAAATTTTTACCTAATGTTAACATTGTTACTCCTCCTAATATATATCTATTTGACTTAAAACGGCTCAATAAAGGAATTTTTATTATCAACTTAAGAATTAACATTATTGAGCCATTTTAGATTAATATTTTTCTTCTCTTTTCTATCTTTTATTTGACACAAAACTGCTCCAAAAATGAATTATATATAAGAAAACATGAAATTACTTGTTGAAGCAAAGTAAGTGACAATTTTTTTTAATTTAGTTCTTTGTATATTTGGTTTCTGCAATTTCAACTACTCTATTTAGAATATTTGGAATATAATCAAAATCACTATGTTCATTAATTGTAATTGGGTTTATATTCAATTGATTTAAAAATCCAATGTACTTTTTACAAGTGTTATAGCTTTTGGATTTAGATACAGGTGTTATTCCAATCAGATTTATTTGACGAATAAATTTAATTAGATTATTCTTGATAGTCATTGAATATGAACTATTATTGATTTTTTCCTCTGCAATAGAAAGCTTATAATAATCTCCGTTTGTATAAATATTCTTCAAGGTAATCTATATATAACTTTTGAAGCATTTCTTTACTCCAATATTTTCTTACATCTCTTTGAACATTGAATTTGTGATATAATTTTTGAATTTTATTTTTTTTCAATTGTAACTCGACACGTAATACATTTTTAAATCTATTATCTTCATATCCATAAGTATTTAATATTTGAGCAAATTTATCATAAATATTGATATTTATACTTGAATTAGGTGTGCATAAATATCTTGAATTGTCATAAATTTGATTAACTCTGATATATTTGAACTGTGAATGATGAAGTTGTAAAAGATTAAAAATTTCTTTTAATTCCTCACTAGAGGAAGTAGGAACATCAATACAATAATCACATCTAGTTAGATTTAATTTGGGTATTTTTATAGTTACTACTTCTCTAATGATTGAGGTAAGTTTTTCTAAATATACATCTACATCATCTTCTACTACATTTAATTTACTTAGTATACGTTGAGTATGTGTAGAGAAAGTTAGGGTATGATGGAGTAGGTAATAATTGAAATGTATTCCTTTATATGTAAATGTATATATATAATTACTATTGTATCGTCTAAAGCGTTTCTTGAAGTCTATAATATGGGGAGGATAAACATCCAACATACTATAATTTAGGCTGTCTAACATATAGATTACCTTCTTCCTTTAATGCTTGAAAATCTTCTAGTTTCATTCCACTAGGGAATTTTTTTTCAAGTTCTCCAGGTTTAGCTAAGACGCCTTCTATTGGAAATGCAAAAAATCGGAGATTAACATTTTTAAATTTCTTCTGAACGGTAGTAGTTTTAAAACTACCATCAGCTTTTAATGAAGGTCGAATATATTTACGATCTGCGAATCCTTGAGTAATCTTAAGATAGTCATAATTATTTTTCTGTAAGAAATCTTTCAATTTTTTACGAAGAATATAATATATATTTCCATCTCTTAAGCCTAAACAGAAACTACTTTCACTGATATCATCTTGAGGGTTGTAAGCTGATACATATTGAGTATAAACAGAGAAGTATTTATGATTGGTTATGATATATTCTTTAACTTCATCATAAGCTGTATCAATCTCGTCCATTTCATTTGACTTCTTTAATTGATTTAGAATTGTAACACCCATTTGAATTGAAGCTTCTTCATTATCTTCGTTGAAAATCCATTTACTAGATAAAATATCACCTAATACAATAACAGCGATAGATGTAATATAAGCTCTAACATCAGAAGTTGATTCTTTTTCTAATCTTGATTTGATTTTTTCTAATTTTGTTTGAAGCTCTTCATAATTGTTATTAGAATAATTTTCAATTAAGTTGTTAATGAATACTTTACCAGCAGTTCCATAATAATCAGAAGCTAATTTGTATATTAATGAAGCTTGAGACTCTGATTCAAAAATCTTATCAGTTTTTACCTCCAGTACTCTACTCACCACCCCCATTGTAGTATTATCTTTAGCAAATTCTTCCTCACCAGTTGAGATAGTAAGGTTCATAAAGGTGGAATTCTTATCTAATCCACCAAATTTATTGGCTCTTGTGCGACCACTCTGACTACTAATCATAAAGGCTATCTTCTCATTAGTTTTCTGACTATCTGAAATCATCTTTTCATCTAAAGCAAAAACAACATCTGAGAACATTTGTAAAGATTTTTCTAGCCCGACCATAGTAGAATTATAATTTTTCATCAAGTCTTTATAAGAACCAAATATTGTAGTTGAAGCTGCTAATGCTGCTGTTTTTCCAGTTCTACTTGGAGCCCAAACATATAACATAAAAGGTCTTTCTTTAACTAATTTTAATAGAGGAGCCGAGAACCCAGCGGCCATAATAATTCTAAATGTTGTATTTTTTCTAAATGGAGCAAAAGCATTTACCCATTCTTGTAAAGTTCCTTTTGATGAAAAAGGATTATCTGAAAGTAATTCAATATTTGTACTATATGGAACATAATCCTTATTAGAGTTATGCCATCCTAAATGATTGGTAACGTATTTACAAGGAAGTTTCTGCATACAGAAGTCTGAGAAGTATTGTCCTAGGATAGCACCATTTTTTGAAGTGATTTTTACTCCGAATTTAGATAATTTTACAGCTTTATTGTATAATTCTTCTGAAGGCGAAATGGTTACTAACCATGTTCGTCTCCTGTGAATTGCAAATCTTAAATATTCCTCTGATGTTGTAACATTTTCCATAATATATAGAGGAATAATAGGATAATCTGATAAAAATACTTCATCAAACCCATTTTTGGTTGGAACTAATCCAATTAGATATCCACCTTTTTTATAGTAAAACATATTTGGAATAATACGTTTATAAGTGATACATTCTATTTTTGCTTCAATATATTGATATCTTTCCATTGTTCCTCCAGAATTAATCTCCTGGACTTCTACAATCTTACATGAAGGCTCATCATAAAGTATTGTTTCAATTTTAGGTGAATTCGTAGGAATTGTAGAATCATTTTTTATATTATCATTATTAACCATCACATCATCAGAATTTGTTTCTTTATTTTCAGTAGGATTTGTTTCAGTATGTTCTTTTTCATTATCTTCATTAATGATAGGTGAAGAGGTAGAAGAGCAACTTATTTCTTTTAATTCCTCATCTATATTATTTAATGATTCTTTAATAACTTCCTTGATTGATGTAGTATTTTTTATATTGTCATTATTAGAGATTATTTCGATATTTTCTTGTGGTTGAACTTTTGACGTATTTGATTGTTTTTTTATGTCATTATCAGTATTTTTTTTTGACATCATTACCTCCTTACTGTAAGTTATTAATAGGACGCGTCATCTACTAATGACTTACTTTTAATATTAAGTTTTCAATGTACATTATGCGTTTGACATCAACAAATATATATGTTAAAATATCAACCGTAGTATCGATACACTAATATTATAGCATATAGAAATTAGTGCCACTTCATTTATAAATTAAATTTATCTCATTAAGATTAAAGGAGAGAAGAAAATGCCTAAATATAAGGAGTATAAGAGAGAAAAAGCCATATCGAAAAATATAGATGATAGCTTTTATTTTGAGAATAATAGAAAATTTTATTTTAAAATAACTATAAGGGATAATGAACATAAAGATTTAGTAAATGTAAAAGAAGAACTTGAATATGAGACAATAAATGATTTTGAAAAAATAAAACTTAAAGATGGAACAGATGGTGTTTTCTATATTCCTAAAGGGAATTTACTTCAAAATATGTATGAAAACAATTTGGGAAGTTTTTTAATTGAAATTCTTAACAATTCAAATAATATAATAGAAATTTATAGTAATACTAAAAAAGAATTAGAACAATATGATATATATAAAAATGAATATGCTTTTGTATATATTTTAGATATATTAAAAAATCTAATAAAAAATTTAAAGAACTGTTTTCCTAAATATTATATATTTTTAATTTTTGATATAGAAAATTTTATTTCCAATAAATATAAAGAGAATAGAGAATTTTTTGGAAAAGAATTTTCAAAATGGATAGAGAAAATAGAGCAACAATCATTTAAGAGAAAAAATGAATGTATTACTTTTATTGACAACCTTATAAATAATATTAGAAATGTTAATGAGTTAATTAATACATCATTTGGAAGAAGTATTAGTAGTTATACAGGAAAAGAAAAAACTAATACAGAATTACAAAATATGGATTTATCTGTTCCTAGTGTAGATATAAAATTAGGGAAGAAAGAAGATTCAAACGAAAGTTACAAAGAGGAATATTATATTTATAAAGTAAGTAATTTGAATGAGATATGTAATATATCTATTTTACAACTAACATATAATAATAAAGTTATAGTAAAATGTAAGAATTGTGGTAAATACTTTATTCCAATTAACAGGTCAGATACCGTATATTGTAATAATTATTATATTACAAAAAAAGGTAAACGTTTAACTTGTAAACAAGCAAGTGACAGCGGAAATATTATTGATGATGAAGAAAAATCAGAAATAACAAGACGTAAAGATAAGATAAGGAGCAATCTAAATAAAAATTACCATCAATATGCTTCAGAGTTTAAAGAAAAATGTAAAAGTATAAGAAAAGACCATAAATATGATAAAGAAGGATATTTATTAGAATTAGAAAAATATATGGATGAATTTGAAAATGATATGGAGAAAAGAGATTCTAGATATGGAAGTAGAAATAGGAAGACTAATTAAAATTTTTCTGCTACTTTTGTTACTATTAATAAATTATAAATGTTAAAGTAATAAAGACATATTGGTTAAATATTTTTGTTACTTCTGCTACTCTTGGTAAGAATAAAAAAAAAATCTAAATTCATAGAATATTATTTATAGAAAAAAGGATGCTTAGTGAAAATAGGCATCCTTTTAAAAGTGTATATTGTGTGTATATTGTAAGTATATTAAACAGTGATTTTTAATGGTTTTAAATAACTCCTAATAACTTTTCGAAAGATAAAGAAAAACCAGTAATACGAATGATTACCGGTTGTTTTCTGTGTTTTTTGAATACACCCCAAAAGGGTACGATATTATCTTTTTGAAAATTGTGGAGCTTTTCTAGCTTTTTTAAGACCATATTTCTTTCTTTCCTTCATACGAGGATCTCTTGTTAAGAAACCGTTTGATTTTAAAGCTGGTCTGTATTCTGAATTAGCTTCATTTAAAGCTCTAGCTATACCATGTCTTATAGCTCCTGCTTGACCTGTAAATCCTCCACCTTGAACTTTACAAATAACATCAAATTTATCTGCTGTATTTGTTACGTTTAAAGGTTGTTTTACAATATATTTTAATGTTTCTAAACCAAAATATTCATCTAAATTTTTTCCGTTTACTGTTATATTTCCTTTCCCTTCAACTAATCTAACTCTAGCTATTGCATTTTTTCTTCTACCTGTTCCATAGAACATTATTTTTTCTCCTGCCTTTGCCATTTAAAAATTCCTCCTTAATCTTTTAAGGGATATACCCTATAATTCTATATTAGAAATTCCATATTTCTGGTTTTTGAGCCATGTTTTCATGTTCGCTACCAGCATATACTCTTAATTTCTTTAACATTTTTCTTCCTAAAGAATTGTGTGGAAGCATTCCTTTAACTGCAATCATCATTGCTCTTTCTGGTTTTTCTGCCATCATAACTCTTGCAGAAGTTTCTTTTAATCCTCCTGGATATCCAGAATGACGTCTATAGAATTTTTGATCTAATTTTTTTCCTGTAAATGTTGCTTCTGAACAGTTTATTATAATTACGTGATCACCAACATCTAAGTTTGGTGTATAAGTTGGTTTGTGTTTTCCTCTTAATAATCTTGCAGCCTCTGTTGCAACTCTACCAACTGGTTTATTTGCTGCATCTAAAATATACCATTTACTTTCGATTTCATTTCCTTTTACACTATATGTAGTATTATTCATGGTAAAATTACCCTCCATTCAAATTTTTAATTTATATAATAAGCTTTAAATATATAAACTACCGGGGAGAGGCTTATATAATTATTACTTATTGACTATTTTAAGGCTAATTCATAAAATTAGCATAATAATTTTAATACAAGAACCCTAAAAAGTCAAGGTTTTTTGAAAGAAAATCAAAAAAATCCAATGATATAAGTAAATTAGAGTTGAATAAATTATGTAAAACTAGTATAATAATAGTTAGCTATCAAAAAAGTTGACAAGGGGAGGACATAACACATGAGGGAAATCGTTGTTAAAAATGGCAAAGTTTTTTTCAAAGATGAATTACAACAAGAGAAAGGAGAATTTCCAAAACCCGAGATGTCTTTGCGGCATATCCAGGTAGATAAACAAGGATTAAATGCTTACCTAGAGGATATAAGCAACAAAGATATAAAATTCATAAGCATGAGTGCCAAGATTTTTGGGAAAGAAGGCACTTATGATATTTTGATTGAAGAAGCAATACCTTCAAAAGTCGGAGTAAACCTAGAAGGACTTAATGTAAGGAAGAAACTTCGTGAGCCTGTTGGTATTAAAGCAGAACTTCATATAGAAGAAGGAGTATTTGTTGCGTTTACAGGTAAGAAAATGCAACCCGGAGATTTCTTCTTTGAGAAAGTTCTAGTAGACGGGCAGATCATAGAAATGCCAATAAACGTCGAAAGAGTCATTGACGGGGTGTATGGTCTATATCAGATCATATATGATGAAGATGGAAGCTGGGGGTATAATGTGTAAGCAAAGGGCGCTGATGTAAAGCGCCTTTTTGCTTTTATAGAGAACATTAATGGCGAAAAATACTGTATATATTAGATATGTTAGCTAACAAGGGTTGCCATAATTATGTAAATTATGTTAAAATAAAAATGTAGCAAAGAAGTTGAAGATTCATGAAAATAGAAAAAAGGAGGAGTATAATTATGAATCGGACATTAAATCAGGGGCGGCATGATGCCAATCCAAAGGTGGAAAAAAAGGAAAAAGAGCTCAATTTGATTTCAACAGAAAGAGTTTCATTTAGTCAGTGGGCCAGATTTATGGCATTTAAGAGCGAAAATATTAAGGTCGAAAACACTGATTTCCTAATCGTCACTAGTAGTTCATTTTTTGGCATAAAAAAGTTGTATAGAAAAATACCAATAATGATATTTCAGAAGAAAAATGAAAAGAGATATGCTCTTTTACAGGGACAACCGAATATGGAATTTATGCGTACCGGTGATGATGCAGGATACGAGGGAACTTTTAACTATGTCGTAACCACAGAAGGTCATGTAGGATATCTCATACCCTATGATCCAGAGTGGGACGAAAGAAAAGGACCTGAAATTATCGGAAACAATCCGATGAAAGCATCCTGTGTAGATGAACTAAATCTTAACGACAGAGATTTCATTCTTCAAGCGGGACGCAGGTTACGAGCTGGAGACTATTGCTGCAGTAAAAATTCTGGACTCTTAGAGAAAGCACAGACACTTTTGGGAAAAGTTAAAGGCGGAAGAGAAGTAAATATTCCCGAAGCTCTGACTGCAAAAGCAGGTGAACTCTGTACTGAACCGGTATCATTTCAGGTGAAAAGTACAAGCCTCAAAAAAGGCGTACAGATTATTTCGACTACAGATGGTCGAACTGGTTTTAACATCATTCATAAGAATGATGTCGGATTCTTTTTCTAATTTCTAACCAGCTACAAACCCACTAATCAATAATCGAATTATTGACTAGTGGGTTTTCTTATTATAATAAAAACAGTGTTAATAAATCACATTTTAGACATTGTAATTTCTTACCAAATACTATATAATTAAACAGCAGTAAGGAGAGTACAATGGATAAAAATATACTAATAACAGAAAAGCCATCTGTAGCTATGCAAATGGCAAAAGCATTAAAAATAAATACGACAAGAAAAGATGGATACTTAGAAAGTAGTGAATGGATAGTAACATGGTGTGTAGGACATCTAGTAACAATGAGTTATCCAGAAAAATATGATGAAAAATTAAAATTCTGGAGATTAGATACCCTACCATTTATACCAAAGGAATGGAAATATGAAATTATTCCAAATGTACAAAAACAATTTAATATAATAAAAGAACTATTAAATAGAGAAGATGTTAAAACTATATATGTAAGTACCGACTCTGGGCGTGAAGGGGAATATATATATCGTTTAGTAGATCAAATGATACATCCAGAGGGAAAAACTAAAAAAAGAGTATGGATAGATTCACAAACAGAGGAAGAAGTAATAAAAGGAATAAAAAATGCAAAAGATTTATCAGAATATGATAGTTTATCAGATGCAGCATATTTAAGAGCAAAAGAAGATTATTTAATAGGAATTAATTTTTCAAGATTACTTTCAATCATTTATGGCAGAAAATTAGCACAAGAAATAAATGAAGATAAAGCATCTATTTCAGTAGGAAGAGTTATGACATGTGTACTTGGAATGGTAGTTTCAAGAGAAAGAGAAATACGAAATTTTGTTAAAACTAAATATTATAAAATAATAGGAAAATTCGGAGATGAAAAATCTAATTTTGAAGCAGAGTGGAAAGTAACTGAAGATTCAAAATTGTATAATTCTAACAAATTATACAATGATAATGGATTCAAAAAATTGGATGATGCAAAAGCTTTTATTTTATCATTAAAAGATAAAGAGGCACTTGTAAAAGAAGTAAAGAAAAGCAAACAAAAAGAAAATCCACCATTATTATTTAATTTAGCAGAAATTCAAAATGAGTGTACAAAAAGATTTAAAATAAAGCCTGATGAAACACTAGAAATTATACAAAACTTATATGAAAATAAATTAGTAACATATCCAAGAACAGATGCGAGAGTTCTTTCAACTGCAGTTGCAAAAGAAATTACGAAAAACTTAAATGGAATTACTAAAGGGTTTAAAAATGAAGAAATCCAAGGCTATTTAAAAAAGATGATTGACGAGAAATATTCTACTAATCTAATAAAAACAAAATATGTAAATGACAGTAAAATAACAGATCATTATGCGATAATTCCAACTGGGCAAGGGTATGATAATTATGATAAATTACCAAAATTGCAAAAAGATATTTATGAATTAATCGTAAAAAGATTTTTAGCAATATTTTATCCTGCTGCAGAATATAGCAAAGTTTCGGTAACTATAGATATAAATAAAGAATCTTTTTTTGCAAATGGTAAAGTTTGTACCAAAGAAGGGTATTTAGAAATATTAAAACCAACTAAAGCCAAGAATTCAGAAGATAATGACATCTCGATTTTGACAACCTTAAAGAAAAATTCAAAAATCAATGTGCAGAATTTTGAAACAAAAGATGCAGAAACTTCACCACCTTCAAGATATAATTCGGGGTCAATAATACTTGCTATGGAAAATGCCGGAAAATTAATTGAGGATGAAGAATTAAGGGAACAAATAAAAGGTGCGGGAATAGGAACAAGTGCAACAAGAGCAGAAATTATAAAAAAATTGGAAAAAATAAGATATATTGCAATAAATTCAAAAACACAAATAATAACACCTACCAATAAGGGTGAAGCAATTTATGATATAGTAAATTATTCTATGCCAGATATGTTAAATCCAAAATTAACAGCAAGCTGGGAAAAAGGATTAGATATGGTTGCCAAAAAAGAAATAAAATCTGATGAATTTACAATGAAATTAGAAAAATATATAAAATCTAAATTTGATAAATTAGTTATTAAAATGTAAGGATGGTGATTAAATGAAATTAGGATTAGCTATGTCTGGTGGAGGAATAAAGGGAGCTGCACATATAGGAGTAATACAGGCCTTGCAAGAAGAAAACATAAAAGTAGATATCGTTGGTGGTACGAGTATAGGAAGTATTGTGGCAGCTCTTTACGCGATGGAATATACTCCAAAAGAAATGCTAAAATTATTTAATTACTTTTCAAAGTTAATATTTAAAAACAGTGCAATGTATACAGATCCGAGAGGGAAAAAATTGTTAAGTATACAAGCAGGAGGTTTATATTCTGGAGAAAATATTGCCTTTGCAATAGAAGAGGCAGGTAAATATAAGAATATTAAAAAATTACAAGACTTAAAAATTCCTATTGTAATTCCAGCGGTTGATTTAAGAGACTCAGAGAAATACGTGTTTACCAACATGGGAAAAATAAATGACAAATATTTGAATAAAGCAGATATATCAATAGCGGTAAGAGCAAGTTCGTCATATCCAGCTATTTTTGCACCATGTATTTATAATAAACATAAATTTGTAGATGGTGGAATACTGGATAATATACCTGTTGAAGAAGTAAAAAAAATAGGTGCAGATAAAGTTATTGCTGTAAGATTTAAACTAAATAAGACATCAAGAACGATTGGATTACGCTCAACATTAAATAAAGCGATTGATATAATGTTTTCAAAGATTGAAGGCGAAGAAGTAAAAAAAGCAGATTATGTAATAGAAATCGATACACAAGATGTAAATCCGTTTGATTTTAAACAATCTAATAAATGCTATAAATATGGATACTTACAAGCGAAAAAGGAAATAGCTAATATTAAAAAAATGATATATAAGGAGGATTAATATGTCAAAAGTAATTAACGAATATGTAAAATGGGTTGGAAAGACAGATTGGGAGCTTAAAAAATTTCATGGAGATGAATATAACACAATAAATGGTTCATCATATAATAGTTATTTAATAGAAGATGAAAAAGTTGTTTTAATAGATACAGCGTGGAAACCATTTGACGAAGAATTTGTAGAAAATTTAAAGAAAGAAATCGATTTAAATAAAATAGATTATATAATTGCAAATCATGGAGAAGTGGATCATAGTGGAAGTTTGCCAAAACTTATGAAAGAAATACCAAATACTCCAATTTATTGTACAGCAAATGGTGTTAAATCAATAAAAGGACAATACCATGAAGATTGGAATTTTGTAACTGTAAAAACAGGAGATACATTAAATATAGGAAAACATACACTAACATTTATAGAAGCTCCAATGCTTCATTGGCCAGATACAATGTTTACTTATATGGATAAAGAAAATATATTATTTAGTAATGATGCTTTTGGACAACATATTGCATCAGAATATTTATATGCAGATGAAATAAATCCATGTGTTTTATATAGTGAAGCAATAAAATATTATGCAAATATTGTTGCACCATTTAGTATGATGGTAAAAAATAAAATAAATGAAATTTTAAAAATGAATATACCAATTAATATGATATGCCCAAGCCATGGACTTATTTGGAGAGAAAATCCATCAGATATAATAAATAGATATTATAAATGGGCAGATAACTATTCAGAAAATCAAATAACTATATTATATGATACTATGTGGAATGATACTAGAAAAATGGCAGAAGCAATTGCTAAAGGAATAAAAGAAGCTAATAAAGAAATAGAAGTAGAAGTAAAAATAATAAATACTGCAAAATCAGATAAAACTGAAATCGTAGCAGAAGTATTTAAATCTAAAGAAATAGTTGTTGGTTCACCAACTGTAAACAATGGATATTTATATTCTATAGCAGGAATAATGGAAATGATTAAAGGACTAAAATTAAAAACTAAAAAAGCTGCAGCATTTGGAAGCTATGGTTGGAGCGGTGAAGCAGTAAAATTGTTAAATGAAGAATTAAAAAAAGCTGGTTTTACACTTATAAATGATGGATTAAGATGTATGTGGACGCCAACAGAAGATAATATAAAAGAATGTATAGATTTTGGTAAAGAAATAGCTAAAGCTTGCGAATAAATTATTTTTCGTTATATTACAAGAAAAAGCTACAATATACACCTTTTGTAACTAGAAAACATAATATATAGCAAAAGCGTTATGAAAGGTGGTATAGGCTTATGCAAAGTTACATAGTAAATGGTGGAGAAAAAGTAGAAGGAGAAATAAAATCTTCAGGGTCTAAAAACTCTTCACTACCAATATTAGCTGCAACTATTTTAAATAAAGGAACTACTGTTTTAAAAAATGTACCAGATATTCATGATACAAAGATTATGTTTGATATTATGAGATTATTGGGATGTAAAATAAACCAAGAAAAAAATAAAATTATAATAGATTCTAGCAGTATAGATAATTATGAAATTCCTGATGAATTAATGAGACAAATGAGATCATCTGTAATTTTGGCGGGGGCAATATTAAGTAGGGTAAAGAAAGCAACATTTTCATATCCAGGTGGGTGTGATATAGGTGCGAGACCAATTGATTTACATTTAAAGGCTTTTAAAGATTTAGGAATAACTATAAAAGAAGAAAATGGAGAAATATTTTGCGATTCTAGCAACATGGTGGCAGGTACAATTACGTTAGATTTCCCAAGTGTAGGAGCAACAGAAAATATAATATTGGCAGCAGCACTTTCAAATAAGGTAATATATATAAAAAATGCAGCTATGGAACCAGAGATAGTGGACTTACAAAATTATATAAATAAACTAGGTGGCTCTGTTTCTGGAGCAGGAACAAAGGATATAAAGATTGTTGGCGTAGAAAAGCTAGAAGCAAATATAGAGTATGAAATAATGCCAGATAGAATAGAGATAGGAACTTTATTATGTGCAGCCGCCATTACAAATGGGAATATAACTATTAAAAACGTTAGAATAGAACATATTATCCCAATTGTATATAAGTTAGAGGAAATGGGATGTGAAATTAATTTAAAAGAAAAAGAAATTAATTTAATAGCAAATAATAGATTAAAATCATGCAATTTAAAAACAATGCCATATCCTGGATTCCCAACAGATATGCAGCCAATAATAGCAAGTTGTTTAGGAGTAGCTAAAGGAACGTCCATTATAGTAGAAAATATATTCGAAAATAGATACAAGTATTTGTCTGAATTAAAAAGAATGGGAACTAGAGTAACAATAGAAGGAAGAACAGCTATAATAAAAGGAATAAAAAGGTATAATGCTGCAAAAGTAGAAGCAACAGATTTAAGAGGAGGAGCATCATTAGTATTAGCGGCATTAAATGCGAAAGGAAAGACTGTTATATCTAATATAGGATATATTTTGCGTGGATATGAAAATATAGATGAAAAGTTACGAAGGCTAGGGGCAAATATATACGTAGGAGAAGGTGAAATAATTGAAAAAGAAAAAAAATAATGAATTAGATTTTTATTATTTAAGTAAAGACAATAAAAATAAAAGGGTGCAGAATAAAAAGAAGCACCCTAAAAAGAAACTAAAAAAGGTAAATCCTGAACCTATGAATGATGATATGTTCAATATAGATAATGAGATAGTTATAGGAGTTACTGTTTTACCACCTAAAAATGGAAAGAGTGGTAGAAAAAATCAGTCAAAAAAGAAAGTTAAGAAACAAAAAAATAAAAAACAAGATGTTAGACCACAAAATAAGTTTGATGTAACCGATAAAGAGCCTAACAAAGTTCGACCAGTACAAAAAGGACAAGCTAAGAAAAATAGGCCTGTAAAACGTATTCCATATGAAGAAGAAAGAAAAAGAAGACAAAAAAGAGAAAAAAGATTTAGAATATTAAAAATTATATTGAAAATATTACTTCTTTTTGCAATAATTATAGGAATATTACTATTTTTGTTTATTTCACCAGTATTTAATATTAAAAAGATAAATGTACAAGGAGACAGTAAAATCAATACAGAAGAAATAGAAAGTTTATCAAAAATAAATATGAACGAAAATATATTTAGATTTTCCTCTAGACAAATTGAAGAAAATGTAAAAGAAAATGCGTATATAGATACAGTAGAAGTGAAAAGAAAAATTCCTAATACTGTAGAAATTATTGTAACAGAAAGAGAGACGAAATATCAATTAGAATATGGAAATGCTTTTGTTTATATAGATGGAAACGGAAATATATTAGAAATATCAAACGAAAATGCAAATCTACCTATAATTCGAGGATATTCAACAGCCCAAGAGAATATACAAGTAGGAAACAAATTAGTAGATGAAGATTGCAATAAGTTATTAACTGTAGAAAAATTTTTAAGGGCAGCAAAAAGTAATGAAATTTATGATATAATTACATACATAGATATTTCAAATGATAGTGATTACAAATTTGAATTACTTTCTAAAGGTAAAGTAGCTTATTTGGGTGATGAGACAAATATAAATGATAAGATTCTAACATTAAAAGAAATATTAACTAGAGAAGAAGGTAAAAGTGGTCAAATATTTATTAACGATTCAAATAAGATGCCATACTTTAGAGAAAATGTATAAAGGAGGGTTATTTTGAAAATCAAATATAACAAAAAGAATTTAAGTATAAGTATAGTAATAGGAATATTATGTATTTTATTAACGTCTGGAATAGTAGTTCAAATTAGAACTGTACAAAGCAATATTAGTATTTCAAATCCAGACTATGCAAATAATGACTTAAGAGATCAAGTTCTAAAAAGCAAAGAAAAATATGATAATGCATTTGCTGAACTAGAAAAAGTGAATAAGGAATTAGAGAAATATAGAACAAAAGTAACAGATAATGATAGTAGTGCTTCCGAAAAGCAAGAAGAACTAAAAAAAGATAATGCGATATTGGGCTTAAACGATGTTACAGGTGAAGGCATAATTGTAACTTTAGATGATAATAAAAACGCAAGTGTTTCTTCTGTAACTGCCGGAGATGATATAAGTAATTATTTAGTCCATGAAATTGATTTATTAAAAATTGTAAATGAATTAAAAAATGCGGGTGCGATTGCAATATCAATAAATGATCAACGAATAATTCCTACTACTTCAATTAATTGTGCAGGTAACATTACAAGGGTAAATGGAGAAATTGTAGGGACGCCTTTTGTTATAAAAGCAGTTGGAGGTAGTTTTGATACATTAGAAAGACCTGGAGGATACATAGATTGGTTAAGAGAAGATTATGGTATAGATATTACCGTAAAAAAACAAAGCAATGTTACAGTAGAAAAATATAATGGCGTTATTAATTATAAATATGCACAAGAAGCAGAATAGGAGGTGAAAATAATCTTGAAAGAAATTAAAAAGGGCAAAATTACAATGACAGTAATTATAGGAATAATGTGTTTTATTCTAGTATATATAATGTTTATGCAATTTAAAGTTGTAAATCAAACAGATATCACTTCTTTAACTACGAAAAGAGAAAGTGAGTTAAGAGAAGAATTAGATTCTTGGCAAAGTAAATATGAAGACACTGCAAATCAGTTAGAACAAGCTAAAACAAATTTAGAAGAATATAAAAATAAGATTGATGATACTCAGGCCGCATCTGAGTTATTAGATAAGGAATTGCAACAAGCAGATTTGTATTTAGGAAAGACTGATGTAGAGGGAGCAGGAATTATTATAAATTTATCAGATGGTACCTCTAACATAATTGCAGAAGATTTAATAAATTTAATGAATGAACTAAAAACTGCAGAGGCAGAAGCAATATCTGTTAATGGACAAAGGGTAACTAATTTAACAGAGTTTGCTGATGTAGATTCTTACATAGTGGTTAATGGTACAAGATTATCTTCACCTTATACCATACAAGTAATTGGAAATCAGAAATACTTAGAAAGTGGTATTACTGCTAAAGGTGGTTTTTCTGATGATATGACATCAAATGGGAAAAATATATCAATTACAGAAGATAACAATATTAAGATTTTAAAATATAATGGTGATTTCGAGATAGATGAGGGAATTACTATAGATTAAAAGAGGAGGAATTAAATTGGTTTTAATAGCGATCTTAGTTGGATGTATAATAGGTGCAATTTTAGGACTTAATTCACCATTAATACCATATTCTGTTTCTGGATATTTAGCTATTGGAATAATGGCAGCACTAGACTCAGTTTTTGGAGGTATAAAATCTGTAGTACAAAAGAATTTCGATATGAAAGTTTTTGTTTCAGGATTTTTTATAAATAGTATAACAGCTGTTTTATTAACATATTTAGGAAATAAATTAAATGTCGATATTTCTCTTGCAGCCATTATAGTATTTGTAGGTAGAATATTTATAGATTTAGCTATAATACGTAGATACTATATTGAAAAATGGACTAATTGGATGGAGAAAAAACAAAAAGAGAAATCAATTAAAAAAGCATAAAATATGAAAAAACGCACAAATATAAGAAGGAGAACTGAAAAATAAATAGAATATTAATAAAAGGACATTAGTCCTTTTATTAATTATCATTTTATGGCGAAAAATGTCAAAATTTATAACGAATATTTTATTACATCATTATTACAAAAAGGTTACAAAAATATAACAACAACTATTGACATTTTATTTAAAATATAATATTCTATCACTAGTTAAGAGATAAGTAAATTGGAGGAGACCTAACTTGGCAATAGGAGATATAATCGTTGGAATAGATATTGGAACTTCAAGAATTGCAGCAGTTGTGGGAGAAGTAAATAATTTTAATCAAATAGAAATTATTTGCAGCAGTTCCTATAAATGCACAGGTATTAAGAAAACAAAAATTATTAATGAAGAAGAAGTTTCAAATAGTTTAGTAAAAGTATTAGACAAAATAGAAGATGAATCAGGATTAAGAGTAAACTCTGCATATGTTACTATTCCTGGTAAATATACAACAATAGTACAAAATAGTATAACAAAAGAAGCAAGAGATAAATATTCAGGAATATCATTAAGAGATGTACAAACAGCAATTATGCAAGTTAAAGATATAGATATTCCAGAAGGAAAAGTCTCAATAGATATAGTCCCAGATAAATTTATTTTAGATACTGGAAAGACTACAGAAGATCCAGTAGGAAGTTTGAGCTCAAGCTTTACTTTAAAAGCTCAAATTATATTAGCAGATAAAGAATATGTAAGACAAATATCATCTATATTTAAAAAAGCTGGAATAGATGTAGATGGTTTAGTACCAACAACATTAGCACAAAGAAATCTAATTTTAGATAACAATGAATTACATGATAATGTTATGATACTAGATATGGGTGCTGGTAATACAGATATAGGTGTATTCGAAGGTTCCTCATATTTATATACTAATACAATTCCACTTGGTGGAAATAGTATTACAAACGATATTGCATTGGTATTAAATATTTCAGAAGAAGAAGCGGATAAACTAAAGAAACAGTATGGATTAGCTTTAAAATCTTTTATAGATAATGACAATGATATTTTATTAAATACTTTTAAAGGGGAAAATAGAAATAAAACAATTAAAAGCTCTGAACTAATCGAAATAATAGAAGCAAGAATCGAAGAAATTTTTTCTTTAGTAAACAAAGATATAACTAATCAAGGTATAAAAACAAGAATAAACAATGTGGTTTTAACTGGTCAAGGAATTACTAATATAAATAAATGTGATGTAGCTGGAAAAATCAATTTAAATATACCAGTTAAAATAGCTACAGGAAGATTAATAAGCACAGTAAAGCCAACATTTAGAGTGGCATATGCATTGGTTAGATATATAGCATCAAGACCATTTACTAAAACAGTATCAAGTAGTATAGATACAAAATCAGAAGAAGGATTCTTTAAAACTTTATTAGAAAGAATCAAAGAATTTTTCTATTCTTAATAAAAATGTTAATAAATAAAAAATAAAAATAGATTGGGAGGAAAAACTGTATGATGGACTTTGACGAAAATGAAAAAATGTTAGATGGAACAGCTACTATTAAAGTAATTGGTGTAGGTGGAGCTGGAAATAATGCAGTAAACAGAATGGTTGATTGTGGAATTAGAGGAGTTGAGTTTATAGCAGTTAACACAGATAGACAAGCTCTTCAAATGTCTAAAGCAGGAACTAAAATTCAAATAGGAGAAAAGATAACAAGAGGATTAGGCGCAGGAGCTAATCCAGATATTGGTGCTCAATCTGCAGAAGAAAGCAAATCTGAAATATCAGAAGCTTTAAGAGGAGCAGATATGGTATTTGTTACTGCCGGAATGGGTGGTGGAACAGGAACTGGTGCAGCACCTATAGTTGCAGGAATAGCAAAAGAAATGGGAATATTAACAATTGGTGTTGTTACAAAACCATTTACATTTGAAGGTAAAAAGAGATTATCACAAGCTGATAGAGGAATTGAAAGTTTAAAGACTAAAGTAGATACATTAGTTGTAATACCAAACGATAAATTATTACAAATTATAGATAGAAAAACATCTATAGTAGAAGCATTCAGAATGGCAGATGAAATATTAAGACAAGGTGTTCAAGGTATTTCAGACTTAATTGCTGTTCCTGGTCTTGTAAACCTAGACTTTGCTGACGTAAAAACAATAATGTTAAATACTGGTATGGCACATATGGGTATTGGTAGAGCATCAGGAGAAAATAGAGCAGAAGATGCTGCAAAACAAGCAACAGAAAGTCCATTATTAGAAACATCAATAGAAGGTGCAAGAGGAGTTATTATAAACATTACAGGTGGACCAGATTTAGGATTGCATGAAGTTAATACTGCAGCAGAATTAGTACAAAGAAGTGTTGATCCAGAAGCTAATATTATATTTGGTGCAGTAATAGATCCAGATATGAAAGATGAAATCGTAATTACAGTAATAGCTACAGAATTTGAAAAAGAGAAAAATATGCCTAATATGAACGTTGATAGTTTAGTTTCTAAAGCTTGGGACAAAAAGGTAAGCTCAATTCCAACAAGTTCTGACAACAGCTCAAATTCAAATGACTTAGATATACCATCTTTCTTAAGAAAGAAACAAAAATAGTCAAAATGGAATATAGAAATATAATTAATTAAAAGAAATAATCGAAAGTAGTAGATTATTTCTTTTTTTCGCCCCTAAGAAATGACACACTTTTAAGAATAAAAGTAATAAAATATGTCTTACGAGGTGGACATATTGATTGTATATGCAGATATAGTGTTTATAGAAAATTTAATTATAAATTATGTAATTTTATATGTAACCACTTTATTAAAGAAAATAAAGGTATCATATTTTAGAATATTACTTTCGGCAATATGTGGAAGTGTGTATGCTATTGTGTCAATAATTGTGTCAGACAATATTATTAGTAAGATAATATTATCTATAGTAATGATTTTGATAATTTATCCAACAAAGGACATTAGAAAGTTTTTAGAAACATTAGCGATTTTTTATTTGGTTTCAATTACCACAGGAGGAGCGTCTATAGCTATATCATATTTAGTGAATGGCTATAAAATAAATACAGTAAATGGAGCTACAATTGTAGATTTCCCAATCTTATTTTCTTCAATTGGACTCATACTAGGAATAATTCTAATAAAAATTACTATCAATAATGTAAAATCGAAAATTACCCAAAAGAATATTTTTTATGATATTGAAGTGTTTATTGGAAACAAAAGAACTAAAATAAAAGCTTTATTAGATACAGGAAACATGTTAAAAGATCCGATAAGTCAAAAGCCAGTTATTGTTGCGACTAAAAGAAGCCTAAAAAACGTAATACCACAGGAAATTTTAGAAGATATTAAAAACATTTTAGGAGGTGATAGACTTGGAGATATAAAGCCATTTGAAAATAGGATAAAAGTAATCCCTTTTAAGTCATTAGGGAATGAACATGGAATGTTAATAGGAATAAAATCAAATAAAATTATTGTAGATAATAATGAAATTAAAGATGTAATTATAGGAATATATGAAAAGGAATTTTCAAGAAGAAAAAGATATGATGCACTAATCGGAATAGATCTACTATATGAGGAGGAGTGCAATTATGAATTTAATCGAAAAATTAAAAAATAGTATAAGTACAATCTATGCTAAATACATAAACCAAAATGAAGAGATTGAAGCTTTACCTATATTTTATATAGGAGGAAGCCAAACATTACCACCACCATTAACTCCAGAAGAGGAACAAGAGATATTAGATAGGATAGAAAAGGGAGAAAAGGAAGCTCGTAAAGTCTTAGTAGAAAGAAATTTAAGGTTAGTTGTATATATAGCTAAAAAATTTGAAAATACGGGTGTGGGCTTAGAAGATTTAATTTCGATAGGAACAATAGGGTTAATGAAGGGTGTTAATACTTTTAAAGTAGATAAAAAAATAAAATTAGCAACATATGCTTCTAGGTGTATTGAAAATGAAATTTTAATGCATCTTAGGAGAAGTAATAAGCTAAAAAGCGAAGTATCAATTGATGAACCGTTAAACCAAGACTGTGATGGAAATGAATTATTACTTTCGGATGTCTTAGGAACAGATAGTGATGTCACTTCAAGAAGAATAGAGGAAGAAATAGATAAAAAACTTTTAAGAGAATCAATAGCTAAATTGAATAAAAGGGAAAAGTGCATTATGGAACTTAGATTTGGATTCACAACAGGGGATGAAAAAACACAAAAGGAAGTTGCCGATATGCTTGGAATATCACAAAGCTATATATCGAGATTAGAAAAAAAGATTATTGGGAAAATGAAAAAAGAAATTTCGAGTAAAATAGGTTGAAATTAATATGGAATAAAAAAACCGAATTTGGAAATACTTAAAATAAGTAATTTCAAAGGAGGTTTTTTATTTGATAAATAAGGTTGAAATATGCGGTGTAAATACTACAAAATTACCTATATTGTCAAATGAAGAAAAGAAAGAATTATTATTAAAGATAAAAAATGGAGATAAGGATGCAAGAGAAAAATTTATTAATGGCAATTTAAGATTAGTGTTAAGTGTAGTACAGAGATTTTCAGGAAGAGCAGAGAGTGCAGATGATTTATTCCAAATTGGATGTATCGGATTAATAAAGGCGATTGATAATTTTGATATAAATTTAAATGTTCAATTTAGTACTTATGCGGTACCAATGATAATAGGAGAGATTAGAAGATATTTAAGAGATAATAACTCTATAAGAGTGAGTAGATCAATAAAAGATTTGGCATATAAAAGTATCGCTTTTAAAAATAAGTTCTTAAAGGAAAATAATAGAGAGCCAACAATAGAAGAAATAGCAAAAGAATTAGAAGTAGAACCAGAGGAGGTATCATTAAGTTTGGGAGCGATACAAGATCCGGTTTCTTTACAAGAACCGGTATTTAACGATGGAACAGAAAATATATTTATAATAGATCAAGTAAGTGATAGTAAGAATACTGATGAAAGATGGACTGAAAGTATAACAATAGCAGAGCTAATGAAAAAATTAAATGATAAAGAAAAAATGATAATTAATAAAAGATTTTTTGATGGAAGAACACAAATGGAAGTGGCAGAAGAAATCGGAATATCACAGGCACAAGTTTCAAGATTAGAAAAAAGTGCGATAAGTCATATAAAAAGATTATATAACTAGAGATATAAGAAGGAAGGTTATTATATAAATTATCAACTCATATAAATATGATAAGAGGTGATAAAATGAAGAAAAAAGGCTTAGACTTTAAACATAAAGAAGTGATAAATATAAAGGACGGAAAAAGATTAGGTTTTGTACAAGATGTCTGCGCAGATTTAGGCACGGGAAATATTACTTCTATAATTGTTCCAGGAAGTAATAAAATGCTTAATATATTTTCTACAGGTAATGAAATTACAATTCCGTGGGAGAATGTAAAATGTATAGGAGAAGATATTATATTAGTAGAAATTTAAGAGGTAGAATCTGTATTATGCCTCTTAAATTATCTAGTTAAAGGATTAAAAGTTCGACATAATAAATTCAAACAAAAAAATATTAAAAAAAATGAAAAAATATGTTGACAATAAAAAGGTGATATGGTAATATAATTAAAGACCGAGTAACAAG
>ULXZ01033623.1_pt1 | contig 25013 bp, 24 predicted proteins | sample 1961701 | NCBI WGS metagenome assembly ULXZ01 (sample SAMEA4835850, study PRJEB28245) | human gut metagenome | biome: gut microbiome; material: fecal sample | place: Denmark | collected 2008 | reverse complement strand
AGTTCAATGTGCCCCATTCTTTCTCTTCTTACCTTTGAACGAGTTACTTCAACTCCACAACGATCACATATGATATTTTTATATCTTAATCTTTTATATTTACCACAAGAACATTCAAAGTCTTTAGTTGGTCCGAAAATCTTTTCACAGAATAGACCATCTCTTTCAGGTTTAAGGGTACGGTAATTAATAGTTTCAGGTTTTTTAACTTCACCATAAGACCATGCACGTATCTTTTCTGGTGATGCAATACTAACTTTAATACCTTTAAATTTACTAACATCTATCATTATTCTTCACCTTCCCCATCATTTAAAATATCTTCTTCGATATCTCCTGGAAATTCAAGACTATCTAAATCTTCTTCTTCTTCAAATTCATCCTTGTATTCTTCTAGATTATTTTCAACAACTTCTTCATTATTAAGTTCATTTGTTGTAACATCTATTTCATCAATTCTAAATGCATCATTATCGTCTTCATCTTCTTCAATGTCTTTAAATTCTACAACATTATCATTATTATCAATAACTTGAACATCTAATCCTAATGCTTGGAATTCTTTAACTAAAACTCTGAATGATTCTGGTACACCAGCTTGATCAATTGTTTTACCTTTAACTAAAGATTCATAAACTTTAACACGACCTGTGATATCATCGGCTTTAACAGTTAAAATTTCTTGTAACACATGAGATGCACCATAAGCATATAATGCCCAAACTTCCATTTCTCCGAAACGTTGTCCACCAAATTGAGCTTTACCACCTAAAGGTTGTTGAGTAACAAGTGAATAAGGTCCTGTTGCTCTAGCATGTAATTTATCATCAACCATGTGATGTAATTTAACCATGTACATAACACCAACATTAATTCTATGGTCAAAAGCTTCTCCAGTACGTCCATCATGTAAAACAACTTTACCATCTGGTTCCATACCAGCTTCTTTCATTTCTTCAGAAATATCTTCCCAAGTTGCACTATCAAATACTGGAGTAGCATAATGAACACCTAACTTTTTACCAGCCATACCTAAATGTAATTCTAGAATTTGTCCGATATTCATACGAGATGGAACACCTAATGGATTAAGCATAACATCTACTGGTCTACCATCTGGTAAGTAAGGCATATCTTCTTCAGGAAGTACTAAAGAAATAACCCCTTTATTACCATGTCGTCCAGACATTTTATCTCCGACTTGAATTTTTCTCTTTTGAATAATATATACTCTTATAATTTTTGATACCCCTGCAGGTAGTTCATCACTATTTTCTTTAGTATAAACTTTAACATCATGAACTATACCACCAGCACCATGTTCAACACGTAGTGATGTATCTCTTACTTCACGGGTTTTTTCACCAAAAATTGCATGTAACAATTTTTCTTCACTAGTTAACTCTTGTACCCCTTTTGGAGTTACTTTACCAACTAGAATATCACCATCTCTAACTTCAGTACCAATTCTAACAATACCATGTTTATCTAGGTTCTTACGAGCATCTTCCCCAACATTTGGAATATCTCTTGTTATTTCTTCTGGTCCAAGTTTTGTATCACGACAATCAATATCGTAATGTGATATATGTAGTGATGTATAAACATCATCTTTTACCAATCTTTCGTTTAATATAACGGCATCTTCATAGTTATAACCTTCAAATGTCATGAACGCAACAGTTAAGTTTTTACCAAGAGCTAGTTCACCCATATCAGTAGATGGACCATCAGCAATAACTTGACCACGTTTAACACTATCTCCAGCTTTAACAATTGGATGATGGTTAATACAACTTGATGCATTACTTCTTTCATAATTTGCTAAATGATATGTATCTTTACCACCAGCAGTTTTAACTATAATTTTTAAACCATCAGCATATTCAACCACACCATCTGCTTTAGCAACAATAGTTGAACCTGAATCTCTTGCAGCTATACATTCTACACCTGTTCCAACAATTGGAGCTTCACAAGTAAGTAGAGGCACAGCTTGACGTTGCATGTTGGCACCCATCAAAGTTCTGTGAGCATCATCGAATTCTAGGAATGGAATACAACTTGTAGTAATAGCAACAACTTGACTTGGAGCAACATCGACATAATCTATTTTTTCTCTTTTTACATAAATTGTATCGCCATTATATCTAGCAACAACTTCATCATCTATAATTTTATTATTATCATCTAATTTAACAGCAGCTTGGCTAATAGCATGTCCTTTTTCTTCATCAGCAGTTAAATAACATACTTCATCAGTAACAACACCATTAACAACTTTATGGTATGGCGTCATAATAAATCCATATTCATTGATTTTAGCATAACCAGCAAGTGATGTAATTAGCCCAATATTTTGTCCTTCTGGTGATTCAATCGGACAAATACGACCATAATGTGATGCATTAACGTCACGAACATCCATACCTGCACGGTCACGAGATAAACCTCCAGGCCCAAGACTTGATAAACGTCTCTTGTCAGTAAGTTCTGCTATTGGGTTAATTTGGTCCATGAATTTTGATAATTGTGAAGAACCAAAGAATTCTTTTAAAGCAGCTGTAACTGGTCTAATATTAATTAATGTTTTTGGAGTTACAGTATCAAGTTCTTGAGTAGTCATTCTTTCACGAATAACTCTTTCCATTCTAGCCATACCAATTCTAAATTGATTTTGAATAAGTTCTCCAACTTGACGTACACGACGATTTCCTAAGTTATCTATTTCATCATCAAAACCAATACCTTTATGTAAACCTATATAATAATTAAGTGATGCATAAACATCTGGAATAGTTAAACGTCTAACATCAACACTTTGGTCTACACCAATAATATTAAATGTTTTCTTATTATCTTCGGGGTCAACAACTTTAACAGTTTGAACACTTTTATAATCATCTAACTCTTCATTAACTAAAATATCTTTAACATTTAAACCTTTTTCAAAATAAGGTTTTAATTTTTCTAATAATTCTTTAGTTAAAACATCTCCAGATTTAGCAAGAGTTTTCTTACCATCAATTAAAGGTTCTGCTAATGTTAAACCTTCTAATCTATCTAACACATTTAATTTTTTATTAAATTTATAACGCCCAACTTTAGCTAAGTCATAACGGAATCTATCAAAGAATCTAGTAATTAATTGGTTCTTTGAAGAATCAAGTGTTGCAGGTTCCCCTGGTCTTAATTTTTCATATATTTCAAGTAAAGCTTCATCAGTATTATTAGTAGAATCTTTTTCTAATGTATTCTTAATATATTCATTATCACCAAAAACACTTAAAATATCTTCATCACTAGATAAACCTAAAGCTCTTAAGAATGTTGTAACAGTTACTTTTCTAGTTCTATCAATTCTTACATATAAAACATCCCTAGCATCTGTTTCATATTCTAGCCAAGTCCCTTTATTAGGTATTAATTCTCCACCTAAAATGTGACGTCCATTCTTATCTATTTCTTTTTTGAAATATACACTTGGACTACGTACTAATTGTGATACAATTACACGTTCAGCCCCGTTAATAATAAATGTTCCTGCATCAGTCATTAAAGGCATATCCCCTAGGAATATTGTTTGTTCTTTAACTTCACCAGTTTCATGAATATAAAGACGTGCTTCAACCTTTAATGGAGCAGCATAGTTTACCATTCTTTCTTTTGCTTCTTTAATAGAGTATCTTGGTTCATCAAAATAATAATCACCAAATTCAAGTGAAATATTACCAGTAAAACTTTCTACTGGAAATAAGTCTTCAAATATCTCTTTGATACCTGTTTCTAAGAATTCTTTGTATGATTTTTTTTGAACTTCCAATAAATCATTCAACTCTAAAACGTTTTTCGTTTTCGAAAAACTTCTTCTTTCACGATAGTCACCAAATTTTTTAACTTTATAAGCCACGATATCACCCCATACACAATTTTTTAAGACTATTTTTTTCTTCGTTTTTATTAAAAAAATAAATACGCCACCAATATAAAATTGTAAAGCCTAATTCTTAATTTGTCAATCTATTTTTGCTCTAAATACATAAAAACCTTTATTTTTTTCCATTATTTCAATATTATAAAGCTCTTCAAGCTCTTTTTTTATTGATTTAGCCCCTTGGTCTTTACTTATGACAAACCATAGCTCTCCATTATCTAAAAGATGATTCTTAGCTCCTTTCAAGATATTTAACACTGTTTCTTTACCAGCTCTAATCGGTGGATTAGTAATTATATAATCATATTTATTTTTTACACATTCATAAGCATTACTTTCGTAAGCTCTCCCCTTTACTTCATTTAACTTAATATTTCTCTCACTCAAATGAAGTGCTCTTTTATTTACATCAACTAACTCTATATCAACATTTAATATCTTACTTATAACTATACCTAGAAACCCATAACCACAACCAACATCTAACATCTTAAAATCTCTATCATCCCTTGTTGTATCCAAGAATGTTTCCACTAACAATTTAGATGCAAAATCTACTTTATTTTTAGAAAATACTCCATTATCACTAAAAAATTCAAAATGCACATCTTTATAATTATATGTTAGTTTTCTTAACTCACTTTTTAAATTTGGATTGTTTGTAAAATAATGTTCCAAAGGCACTTTCCCCTTTTCTCGATATGAAACTATTATACAACAAAAACTTGCACCTAGTCAACCTAAAAATGCAAGTTTTTAAAATTTCTTTTAAAGCCACAACTACAGTTCAATATTTAATTCTATTCAAGTTCCATATCACAGATATTACTATTTACATTAACACTTTTATTTACAAATATTTTTTTATTATTACTACACTCCAAAATATTAAATTTCTCTAAACTATACTTCTTAGCAATTTCTTTATCTTCTTTATCTTTAATACTTTCAAATTCTACATTTTTAACTAAATCTTCATATTTTATTCTCTCATCAATTAAAACATAACTTAATTCATAAATATTATCTTGGTCATATTTTATATTAATTGAACTTATTTTATAATAGTAATAATCTTTTTCTTTTACTAAATTACTTAATTTATTATCATTATTATTAATTATTTCAAAGCTATAACTATCATATAAACCACTTGGTATTAAAACTACATCCATAAGTTCTATAACACCATTTTGATACTCACTAACTCTTCCAATTACATCAATATAATCATATATTCTATACTTACTTAAATCATCTTTAGTTAAAACTTTAAGACTATTACTTAAATTAAAATTAACATACCCATTTAATACATCATCACTTTTAGTATATTCTGCCATTTCTATTACTTCATTACCACTTATTTTACTAACCTTACCATTTATTCTCACAAATTTATTTTTATATTCCTTAAAACTAGCTTTACTATCTTGTAAAAACTTATTTACACTTATTGTTTCAAGTAAATCATTACTACAAGCATAATTTTTATTATATCCATAATCTAAAATCAAATCTTTTTTACAATCATATACTCTATAAAATAAACTATTATATGTTTTTACATCTTTATTACTTTTTACTTGTAAACTAAATATTGGTACATATCTTAATTTATAAACTAATAATGTATCTAACCCTAAAGATACAACTAATATTATTAATGGCACTAATATTATTAAAAATATACTTCTTTTTTTCTTTAAACAAAAACTAATCATTATTAAAATAATACCTATTATTAAACTAATTAATCTAAATATACTATAAACATTTATTATAAAAGGTACAATAATGAGTGTTAAGCCTAAACCTAATAACCAAATTAATCTTTTCTTCAATTTTACCACCTTAATAATATTATACACTAAAATCCAATTAAAAAAAAGTTGAAATTAATCAACTTTTCAATTTTACTAATTTAAAGCATCTTTTAATTTGCTTCCAGCTTTAAATGAAGCAACTGTCTTAGCAGGAATTTTAATAGCTTCTTTAGTTAATGGATTAATACCTTCTCTAGCAGCTCTTTTTTTAGCACTAAATGTACCGAAACCAACTAAAGCAACCTTTCCATCTTTTTTTAATCCAGCAGTAATACCTGCGATTGTAGCATCAAGAGCACGAGCAGCATCAGCTTTAGAAAGTCCAGCTTCTTTTGCAATTAATTCTACTAATTCTGTTTTAGACATAATTTATACCTCCCATTATCTAAACATATTTTGTAGGAACATTGTCCTTACATATTAAGACTACCAAAAAATCTAAGTAAAATCAATAACTAATTTAAAAAAAATGCTTTTTTTATTAATTTTTTTCTTCATTTTTACTTATTTTTGACATTTCATGGGACAAAAGGTTGCCTTAAAAGTCCATTTTCAGTTACTTCTAAATACTTAACAATACATTTTACATCTGGTTTTATATATATAACATCCCTACTATTTACATCCATATAAGCTTTAACTTTTGTTTTTTTCATAATTAATTCTGCCAATCTTCTTTTCTTTCCTAAACTTACCTTTCCAACATAAATTAATTTATTCTTTACTTTTTTACCTAAAACTAAACTAATTACATAACTATTATCTTTATTAATATAACCAATTACTAAAAATTCTCCAACTTTATAGTTTTTAATCTTTAACCAATTATTACTTCTTTCATTAACTAAATATTTACTATCTATTTTTTTAGCAATAATTCCTTCCATATCTAACTTTTTTATTGCATCAAATAACTTAATACCTTCACCACTTACATAAGTACACTTAATAAAAACTTCATTATCTTCATACTTACTAAGTAACTTTTTTCTTTCTAACAAACTCAAATTAATTAAATCTTTATCTTCATATATTACATCAAAACACATAAATACCACAGGATTTGTCTTACTTAAAAACTCAATAGTTTTCTTATTTTTTAAATGAATTCTTTTTTGTAACTTAGAAAAAGATACTTTATTATTTTGAAGCATTATTATTTCTCCATCAAATATTACATTACAATCAACCATCTTACATAAAACACTCATTTCTGGAAACAAACCGGTTATATCTATTCCATATCTACTTTTAATTACAATTTTATCCTTACTTACAAAAACTAAAACCCTTATTCCATCATATTTCACTTCATATAAATAATCTTTACTATCAAATACTTCTTCAACTTCTCCAAGTAGCATTGGTCTTACATCTTTATTCCACAAACTCATTTTGTATCCTTCAAGCTTTTTTCTAAAGCCTTCATTAAATCATTAATTTGTTTTTTATTACTTCTTTTAGTTTTTGTAATCTTTTTCCCATCTAACTTTTCATCAATAGCTTTCTTAATTCTATCTTGATATTCATCTTTATACTTATTTGGTTCAAAAACTCCTTCCATACTTTCAATTAATTTAATAGCCAAATCCAGTTCTTTATTTGTAATTTTAGTACTCATTTCTTTTTCAGGAATACGTACTTCTTCTTCAAAATATAAAGTTGTTAAAATAATTCCATTATCCACCAACTTTAATATTCCATAATAAAATTTTGGCCCAATCACAGTCTTAACTAATGCTACTCGCTTAGTTTTCTTTAATGCTTCATAAAACAAATTATATGCTTTAGATTTACCTTCTGTATTTAAAAAATAACTTTTTTCAAAATACCAAGGAGGTACACTACCTTCCTTAATAAAAGATATTACTTCAATTTCTTTATCCCAATCTGGTTTTAAATTATCAAGTTCAGTTTTACTAAAAACTAAATAATTATCTTTTTCAAACTGATACCCTTTAACAATATCACTTTCTTTTAAATCTTTCTTACATTTTGGACAATATTTAATATATTTAACTCTACCTAAACACTTTTTATGTAATTGATTAAAAGAAGTATCATTATTTTTAATAATTGGATTTAACAAAACAGGAATATTTACTAAAGCAAAAGAAATATTAGAATGTATATTAGGCATAATCATCACCATTTCTAGTATTTCTAATATTTCTTGTTTTATGCAAGATTACTTATTCTATTTCAGGCATACCACTTGTTTTGTGTGTATATTTTCCATTTTCTATAATTAATTCATCTTTTTTATTAAAAGAATCAAAATAATAAAATCCACCACTAGCAACTTTAAATACAACATATCCAGCACCACTAATCCCATATGCATCTTCCACATTATAATCACTATTTATCCATTCTTCCCAAGTCATTCCTTCAATAGCATTATACTCTGTACCATTAATTGTAAAAGTAATTATATTAACTTTATCAAAATAAACATAGCATTTATCTGATGTATTTCCAGACATTAAAACTTTATTATTTTCATCATCCCAACTTAATGTTGAACCATATTCACATCTGGATAATTCTTCATTAAAAACATAGCCTTCTGTTGGCCATCCACTTGCAGTTGTTTTTTCATATTCCCCACTTCCTGATGCTGTTTCTAACATCATAGATATAGTTTCATTATACTTTTTATTTTGTAAAACATTTTCTGAATTTCTTTCTCTTTTATTAAAGCAAACCAAAACACTTATTATAATAAGGATAAATAAAATACCTGATAACATAATTCTTTTTTTCATAACACACCTCACAACAACAAATCTGTTGTTAACAATATATTACAACACATATGTTCATAAGTCAACTTATTTGTTGTAATTAATGATATAAATAACATGGTGATAAAAATGTATTATACAGAAAGACTTAAATGGGTACGTGATTGTAAAAATATTACTCAAAAAGAAATTGCAGATTTTTTAAATATCAAACAACAACAATATGCAAGATACGAAAAAGGAGTTAATGCCATGCCAATTACATACCTAAAAGATATTTGCAAATATTTAGATGTATCAGCAGATTATATAATTGGTTTAACTGATGAAATGAACCCCTATCCAAAAGAAAAATGAGAAGTTTTGTTCTCATTTTTTTATAAAGCTTTTATCTCTCTTTTAGTTTTATTTATCTTATTTTCAATATTTACTCTTTCCACAACAAATATCATTATAATAGCATTAACTGTAAATGAACCACCATAACTTAAGAATGGAAGTGGTACCCCAGTTAAAGGAATTAAAGCTAGAACCCCAAGTAAGTTAACTAAAATATGCAAAGTAAAATACCAAAATGTTCCGTACGCTAAAATTGAACATCGTAAGTTTTCACTTGTCTTAGCAATTTTTAATATTCTTGATAAAATATAAGCATAACCTAAAATAATGATTATTCCTGTCACAAGACCCAATTCTTCAACAATAATTGGAAATATAAAATCAGTGTGTGACTCTGGCAGATACAAATATTTTTGAGTAGAATTACCAAGACCTACACCGAATAAACTACCATTATTAATTGCAATAAATCCGTTACAAACCTGATAACCGGTAGTTTCAGTATATCTAGAACATGGATTTTTAAAATTAAGTCTGCCCTTTTGAATACTACTTAAAAAATCATTACCAGAATAAAGAAATCCAATCACTAACAAAATAACAACAACTGAAAAAATTTTAATAAACTTCATAATATTATTTTGAACAACAGGAATACTTATAAATGTCAAAAAAACAATACCTGCAATAATGGCAGCACTACCTAAATCCGGTTGCATGAAAACTAAACCAATCACTATTGCAGCAAAACCTAAAGGAACAAAATACGCATATATATTTTTAACTTTTTTTAAATTTAATCTATTATAATAAATAGCCATAAAAATAACTAATATTGATTTAGCAAACTCACTAGGTTGAACTTTAAAATATTTTAAATCAAACCAACTTTGAGCCCCACCGGCAATTTTACCTTTTACAAATAAAAGAGCTAAAGAACCAATAAGTAAGAAAACTAAAGGCCATGCTAATGCTCCATAATTTCTAGTTGGAAATCTTAACACTATTAAAAAACCTATCAAAAATGAAACAATAACAAATATTGCTTGTCTTATAAAAAAGTGATATGGTTGATATCCATAACGTACAACAGCAGTAATATTTGATGCACTATAAATCATAACTAAACCAAAAAGTACAAATAATACAACCATTATAAATAAAGGAATATCCATCTTCGAAAATAACTTACGCATATTATCCACCTACATTAATATTACCATATTTATTAAAAAATTAAATAAATTTTTAAAAACTTGGGTTATTTTAATGTCAAAAAATCGTCATTTATAATAAATTATAGTAGATACAAAAAGGAGGTATATTATGTATTATTATGGAAATACCGGCTATTATGGCGGAGGATACGGTGCTCAAGGCGCTTGTGGAGCTCCTACATATGCTGGATACACTAGTGGTTATGGCATCGGTGCAGCTATTTGGATTGTATTATTCATTCTTTTAGTAATCATTTTAGGTGCTGGCTGGAGCTGGAACAACAATAACAACTAAATAGGTACTAAGTATAAAATTTTTAAAGGAAATGCCAAAAAACATTTCCTTTTATTTATTATGACTTAAATTAATTTCATTAATTGTAAATCCACTAAAAAAGCGAAGATAAAAATATCTCCACTTTATGACTATAATAACTTTTTAATTTCAGAAGTTGATAAATGAGTTATTTTACTTATTTGTTCAAAAGAAAAATTTTCTTTCAACATATTCTTGGCTGTTTCTAGTTTTTCTTTTCTTTGACCTTCTCTTAATCCAAGGGTTTTACCTTCTTCTTTTCCTCGAAGTTCCGCTGACTCTTCCTTTAATTTATCTCTATCAAACAAATTCATAACTTCTGGGTCACTAACAAAACTTTTTACAATATCTACCGTGCTCATAAAAATCTTATCTCCTTTCGCCATATTTAAAGCCTCTTCGTAAGTTTTACAATTCATAAATTTTAGCCACTTAATACATCTTGACTTATTTATAGAATACTTTATTTTATCAGAAATGTCAAGTCGAAGTAAAAGTATCTCCAAGCCATCTTTAAGAAGTAATTTATGGTTATTTTCATTAACAAGTTCATACTTGTTTATAAGTTTGTCATTTACTCCAACATAGTTACCAGACATGATATTTAAACTAGTAACCTTTTTGGCATTATCATAAGTTTCTTGTTTTTTCAACTGATGAGAATAAAGCATCGATGCATAAGTTAAACTTTTCTTACACTCAGTAATACCAAAATTATTATACATTTCTAAATTTATTATTTCTCCATTTGATAAAACAACACAAATATCTAGGTAATAGTCATGTAGCTTAATATGGTCATTTTGTACATATCTCTGCGGTGTAATTAAAATATCCGTAACTCTTACCTCAGTATTTACAAACTCTAAATATGAATTTAAAAAGTCCAATGTAATTTCTTTATGACTAAAAACATGTTTAAACACTAAGTCATTAGTAAGCCATACAAATTCTTTTGTTTCTACCATGAAAATCACCTCCTTTTGGTAAAAACGGTTTCTATCCTACCATAAAGTTAACGCATTCTATGTCGAATGCTGTCGACGACCTGCATTTTTTCGATTTTTTAGCATTTTTCTTTATTTTTTAACCATTTTTTGCAATTTTTCTAAAAATTTGATATACTATGTTCCAGGTGAAGGAATATGAAATTACCAAACATAACAATTTTAGATGAAAAACATAAAATTTTGCATCAAGTAAGTAAAGAAGTTACATTTCCTGTAAGTACGGAAGATAGAAAGCTTGCTGAAGATACAATTAAGTACTTAGAAATGAGCCAAGATGATAAAATTGCTGAAAAATACAACTTAAGAGCAGGAATGGGTATGGCCTTTGTTCAACTTGGGCATTTAAAAAGAATATTTGTAATAGCCAACGAACTTGAAGAAAAAGGAACATTTGAAGAATATATCATAATTAACCCTAAAATAATTAGTCAAAGTGAAGAACTAATTTATGTCGGTGAAGGTGAAGGCTGTTTAAGTGTTAATCGTGAAGTTGAAGGAATAGTTCCTAGACATGCTAGAATAACAATTGAATATTATGATTATGAAGGAAACAAAAAAACAATGCGAGCTCGTGAAGATTTAGCAGTTGCATTCCAACATGAAATTGACCATTTAAATGGCATATTATTCGTAGATAAAATTGATGCTAAAAATCCTTATAAAGATGCTAATAAAATGAGAGAAATCTAAAAAAGAAACGTTCAAAATTTTACATTTGAATGTTTTTTCTTTTAAAAACAACATAATAATAGCAAATTTACAGATTTTATTTGACAACAAGCATACATTTATTATATAATACACTTGCAAGTTATTTAGGCAGAGTTATACCTAAAAATAATGTGTTTGAACCAATATGGAATAAAGTATCTGGGGCTGCCTTGGAGAAATTATTCAAACTCCCTATTTATTAGATATAGCACAAATTAAATATTTTGCAAATAAAATGAAAGGAGATTTTATGGCAAGATATACGGGACCAGCTTATAAGAAATCAAGAAGACTTGGTTTTTCTACCTTAGAAAATGGCAAAGAATTAGCAAAAAGACCTTATGCACCAGGAGCTCATGGACAAGATCGTCGTCGTAAACTTAGTGAATATGGTATCCAAATGCAAGAAAAACAAAAAGTAAGAATTCTTTATGGACTTAATGAAAAACAATTCCACAAAGTATTTCTAAAAGCTTCAAAGATGCATGGTATCGCTGGGGAAAACTTACTTATCCTTCTTGAATCTAGACTTGATAACATGGTTTATCGTCTAGGTATGGCTAGAACTAGAAGAAGTGCTCGTCAAATTGTTAATCATGGACATATTTTAGTAAATGGTAAAAAGGTAGATATTCCTTCATACACTACTAAAGTTGGTGACATCATTTCAGTTAAAGAAAACTCAATGAACCATCCAGCAATCCTTGATGCAATTGAACAAAAGAGAACTGTTCCAGCTTTTCTAGAAATGGATGAAAAGAAATTATCTGGTAAATTTGTAAGACTTCCAGAAAGAAGTGAATTAAATCCAGAAATCAATGAACAATTAATCGTTGAATTCTATAACAGATAATACTAAAAAAAGCCAAAAGGTTATTATTCCTTTTGGTTTTCTTTTGGTAAAAACACACTAATTTGCATATTATCTAAATCATATAAACTAATTAAATTTCTTAAATCTTCTATAGTTTCATTTTCTAATATTTCTTTTAAATTAGTAACAACTCCCCCATTATTTAAAACATCATCTTGAATCCTATAACTAACATTTTCTAAATCTTCAAAATCCAAAATTAATGTTGCAATTGTAGCATTCTTTTTTCTTTTAAAATCTATTTCACTAACTACTAAATTCTTTAACTTTTCTTTAACTCTTTTTATTACTTCTTCTTTAAAGTTAGTTGTGGCACTAATTTGAATTACAAAAGCATCATCATACAAATCATTAGAAATACTCATATTTTGAATTAAACCTTTTTCCATAAGTTCATCTTTAAAATCTGAAGTTGCCCCAAAATTAATATTAAAAATTAAATTAGTAAGTATTTTTAATTCTAATTTAGAATAATTTTTAAACCTTCCAATATCCATTTTACAAGAAATTTTTATTCTTGGATAAGTTAAATTAATATATTCTTCCTTATATTTAGTAGTAACTTTTCTAGGTTCATTTTCTTTTATAACAACTGGATTTAAATATTCTTTAAAATCCTTCTTAGCCAAATTATTTTCTACAATACTTGCCATTTCATATGGATTAAAATTACCAGTTATAGTTAAAAACATATTATTTGGATGATAAAAAGCATCATAAACCAATTTCACATCATCCAAACTTATACTATTTACATCATCTGGAGTACCTGTAATAGTATATCTATACTTAGATTTTTGCAAAGTATTTGCTAACGTATGAAAAAACACAATACTATATGCATCATCAAGTCCCATATTAGCTTCTTCAACAATTATTCCTTTTTCTTTAGCAACACTTTTCTTTGTAAAATAAGGATTATAAACAAAATCTAGTAATTGTTCCATATTTTCTTTTTTATTACTTGTAGCAAAAACAATATAACTTGTATAATCAAAAGTTGTAAAAGCATTAGCATCTCCTCCTAGAGAATAAAACTTATCATGAGCAGTTGTATCTTCATCAATATTAAATTTAATATGTTCTAAAAAATGTGCTAAACCATCTGGTACTTCATAAACTTTTTTACCAATTTTAAACTTAGTATGTACCGAACCATATTTAACAGATAAAGCTGCATACATACTACTAACTTTTTCATTCACCCACATATAAATTGGAAGACCACATTTAGTTTTATAAACATATATTTTCTCATTTAATCCTTTTAATTCTAATTCTTCCATCTAAATTATCTCCCTTCTAAAGTAAATATTGTATTTAACTTAACTTTCTTAGAAACATTTACTATATCTTCTTTAGTTAACTTTTTAAAATATTCTTTTCTTTCTTCTATTGAAGGTAATTTATCATATATATTAAAAACATAATTATTTAAAATAGCAATATTATTATCTAAAGACATATCTAATGAAATAACCATATTATTTATTGCATCCCTAACTTCTTCTTCACTAAAGTTTCCATTTTGCATACTTTTTAATTCTTTTTTAACTAAACTAATTGCTTTTTTAACATTACAATTATCTAAAGATATTTGTACCATTAATAATTTATCATATTTTAAATACATACTATTAATTGCATAACATAAACTATTTTCTTCTCTAATACTCTTATATAACTTTGAAGTAAGTCCTCCACTACCATACAAATAATTAAAGCAATTCAAAGTTATATTTTTTTCTAATTCACTTAAGTTCTTCAAATTAAATAACATAACTAAATTAGTTTGAATATTATCACTTTTCATAGTTTTTTCTTTTACTTTCTTAGTCTCTTTATTATCAACCATTACTTCAAAATTATCACTAACAATATATCTATTTTTAAAATATTTCTTTATTAAACTAGCAACATTATCCATATCTAAATTACCAATTAAAAATACATCTACTTTAAAATTCTTTCTTAAGCTTTTATAAGCATTATAAAGTTTTGCTGGTGTAATATTTTCTAATTCTTCAATTGTCCCAAGTATTTCATAAGAGGTTGGACTATTACTATCCATAGTTTTAATAGCTTCTTTAATACTTTGTTTAACAGGATTTTCTTTTAAAGAATTTATTTCTCTTCTTAATCTTTCTTTAACTATATTAAATGTTTTTAAATCAAATTCATCATTACATACATTTGGATTTAGAATCACCTCAAACAAAGTCTTTATTACATCTTCGATATAGCCTTCGTCCTCTATATACTCCGGATTTATAAAATCTAGAGAAAAATGTAAATCAATTACATTACCAACTCTCATAGTTGATGCATAAATAACTATCTTATAAAGTTCTTCAAATCTTGTAATTAAGTCTTTTTTTCTAGGATACTTCTTACATCCTTCACTTAACATATCAGCTAAAAAAGAATATGTTCCTATTTCTTCTTTTTTCAAAACATTTTTAAATATAACTTCTAAATGACTAGTTTTAAATCTATCTGTTTTAATAGTATAAATATTAAAAGAATTACAATTATATGTTTTATATTTCATTTCACACCTCGATACTAGTATGCTTACTTTTTAAAATTTTATTATATTCTTTTAAAGTATAATCATCAGTCATACCTGCTATATAATCTATTACAATTCGCTCATTACTATTATTTTTATATTCATCACTCATATTTGATAAATAAGATTTAATTATATTACTATCTTTATTATTAGTTTTTAAATCATTTAAGTAAGTATTATACAAAGTATTAATCATTACATGTAGTAAATTTTTTTCCTCATTAGTATATGCATTATTATAAATGTTTTCATAGTTAAAATTCTTTAGATTTTTAATTGCTTCATAAACTTTATTACTTAATTTAATATAATTTTTATCTTTACTTTCATTTATTACATCAAGAATTATACTATTAACTATTTCTTTATTACTTTTACCTAGTACATCAGTTACACTTTTTGGAACATCTTCCCAGGTTAATAAATTCATTCTAACAGCATCATCTATATCACGACCTAAATAAGCTATCAAATCACTAATTCTTACTACACAGCCTTCTAAAGTCATTGGAATTAACCTTTTACATTCATCCTTATCTTTATAAGTATTTTCATATTCAGCTAAAAATTCTTCCTTTGTTTTATTAACTGGTTTATATAAACCTTGCACAAGTTCTCCATTATGGCATAAAATAGCATCTAATGTTTGTAAAGTAATATTTTTACCCTTACCATAATTTTCTATATTCATTAAAAGTCTAACACTATGAACATTATGATTAAAATAACCACATCCCGCCTTAAGACTTATTTCATTTAAAATTGCCTCACCTACATGACCAAAAGGAGTATGTCCTAAATCATGCCCTAAAGCTCCAGCTTCAATTAAATCTTCATTTAACCCTAAAGCCCTTCCAATCGTTCTAGCAATTTTACTTACATATAAAACATGTATCATTCTTTTGGTTAAATGATCATTTTCTTTAAAAGAAAAAACTTGTGTTTTATCCATATATCTTTGAAATGCTAAAGAATATAAAATTCTATCAACATCCCTTGAAAAAGGGGCTCTAAAATCACTTTCATTTTTTTCTAAATATATTGCATCTTCATTTTTACAAAACATATTTTTACCTCCATTTATATCATATCAATTTTTATTAATTTTTTCAATAAAACCACAATGCTTACATAACTCTTCTTCTAATTTTTTATTCTTAAAACCTTCCACCATTTTTAAAGCTCTCTTACTATTTAAAATACTATCCAAACTACTTTCAAATATATTACCTAATTTTATAGAACCATTACCATCTAAACAACAAGGAACAACACTTCCATCTACTAATATTCCTACATGGTCCCTTATTCCATAACATTTACCACTAGTTTTATAAATATTATTATTTACATCTGGCCACTCAAATTCCTCATCCATATCTACAAAAACATTTTCTTCTAGTTTTCTACTTTTATCAATTTTAACATTATATTTTTCTTCTAATTTTTCAATTATTTTCTTATTACTACCTAACCACAATCTATAATTTACATAAGTATTTTTCTTTAAAATATCACTAAAAGAAAATATTTTTTTAATATAATTATCTATATTACCACCCCCACTATGTAAAGAAATATTTATTTGACGAATATTTTTATTATTAATTATTTTATCTATAAAATATCCATTTGTTGTAATATTTACATAAAAATCCTTACTAGCTTCATTAATAAATTCATTTATTAATGGATGTATTAACGGTTCTCCGAGCACATGAAAATAAAGGTACTTTGTATGTCCCTTTAATTTACTTAAAATAATTTTAAATTCATTCATACTCATATACTTAGCTTCTCTTTTATTATGTATACAAAAAGAACAATTTAAATTACAATTATTAGTTATTTCAATATAAACTTTTTTTAAACTCATAAGAAAAATAAGATATCTATCTTCTCCAACAAATTATCATCAATTATTTCAGCTACTCTTAATAATTTAATTATTAAACCAATAACAAAATATACACTTGCTAAACAAAGAATAAGTCCAACAACACCTTTTATTTTAAATAAAACTTCAATAATTAAAACAATTAAACTAATACATAACGTAATAAAATAAAATCTTGCACTATGTTTCATAAATAAACTTCCTTTCGTTTACTTACTATTTTAACCTAATTTATCCCCATTAGCAATCTTTTTTTGTGGAGTTATTAAAACTACTCCTCCATCACTATATGTTCCAAGTACTAAAACTTCACTCATAAAGTCTGCAACTTGTCTTGGTGGAAAATTAACTACAGCCATAATTTGCATGCCAATTAAATCTTCTTTTTTATATTGTTCAGTAATTTGTGCTGATGATTTTTTTATACCTAACTCATTTCCAAAATCAATTGTTAACTTATAAGCTGGTCTTTTTGCTTTAGGAAAATCTTCAGCATTTATAATCGTTCCTACTCTAATATCTAATTTTACAAAATCTTCTATACTTGCCATAAAACCTCCAAAAAAATAGAGCTAAGCTCTATTTAATTTCATATACTTCTCCATTTAAATTATCTATTTTACTTTCTTCTTCTGTTTTTAATGAAGGAAGTTCAACTTCTTCATCTTCATCGTCTATAATAGAAAACATCTTATTATTAGTTGGTTTAACTTCTTCTTTTTCTATTTTTGTAGTACTTATTTCTTCATTATTACTTACTATATTTTCTTCCTTTTTATCAACAAACACTGAGCTAAATATTTGTGGACTAGGTTTAAATATAGGTTTTTCTTCTTTTACTTCAGGAATATCAATACTATTAAATTCATTTTTAATACTTTCAAGAGAACTTAAATCATTTTCTAACTTTTTATCTTCTTCATTATTATCAAAAATTGGTTTAACTTCTTCCTTAGGAAGTTCATCAATACTAATTGGATTTTTTTCTTCATCAGTATCTTTGAAAATCGGTTTAACCTCTTCTTTTACTTGTGGTAACTCAATTTCTTCATTTTCTTCTTTTTCTTCAGGAACAAACTCAGTAACAGTTACCTCATTACTTACTTCAGGAACATTTTCTTTAACCTCTTCTTTAGTAACTTCCACCTTTTCAGGTTTTTCTTCCACTTTCTTAAAAGCATCTAATTCAATTTTTTGTAATCTTTTAGTTTCTTCTAACTTTTGGTCTTTCTTTCCAAAGAAATAAACTAACACAAAAGCAATAATTAAAACCACTAACGCAATAACTAAAATCAAAGTAAAATTATCATTTTGATATAATCCATATATGAAATCTTTCATAATATAATACACCTCTTTATTCTTATATATTAAATATTACCAAAATATATTAAAAATGTAAATATATTTTCTAAAACTTTTAAAAAAATAGACTTAATTTTACTTAAATCTATTCATTTGTTGCATAACTTGCTTTACTTGTTTTTGACTTGGCTTTCTTCCCATTGAAGACATCATTGCTTCAATCATCTTTTCATTTATCGGTGGATTTTTTTCTAAAGTCTTTTTCATTAAAGCTCTAGCTACAAAAAATCCAATTACAAGTCCGATAACAATACCAATTACTAAATATAATATTAATTTACCCATAAAATTATCTCCTTTATATATCTATTTTACTATAAATAAATAAGTTCTTCAAGCCAGAAATAGTCTTTATTTTGAAAATCACAAGCAAAAGCTTCTGTAATTGGCAAAAATTTCTTTATATCTCTATTAATTATATTAGTTTTAAGTAAGATATGACTATTTTTAACAGTTATTGTTGTTTCTTCCTTACGATATTTATTTACTACTTTATGAGTATCTCCAGTTTTCATATAAAAATCATTATCTTTATTAAGTTCATATATTAATTTATTATATTTTAACTTATCTATTGGTACAATTATTTGGTCAAGTAAATCTTTTCCTATCCCAATACTTGTTTTATCAAGTAGATAAATATCTTCTAAAGATTTAAATAAATTATATGGACTATCCTTAAGAAGTATCCCCATTTCTTTGTTAATTCTAAAAATATAAAAAGTCCTCATGTTATCACCCAAAACTATAATAACACAAAGACTTCGATTAATTTGTCAGATTATGTCGATAATATCATCTTTTTTTAAAATATTTGCAATATGTTCTAAAATTGTTGTTTTATCTATCTTTAAATATTTAACAATATCTTCAGTTTTACCACTCATTCCAAACTTATTAACTCCAAAGATATATTCTGGTTTACTAGCAAATCTATTCCAAATCAAACTTGAACCAGCCTCAATTACAAATGTTGGTACATCTTTTGGTAATAATTGTTCTTCATACTTAGGATTTTGTTTTAAGAATAATTCCATACTTGGCATTGAAACTACTCTAGTATCTATACCCATTGTAAATAATTCACGAGATATATCCATCGCCATTTCTAGTTCTTGACCAGTAGCAATAATAATTCCATCTAAATGATACTTTTCTTTTCGAACCATATAAGCTCCATATTTAACAAACTTAGCATTTGTATTTTTTTGTTTACTTCTCTCTTCTTTACTAATAACTAATGCTGTTGGGCAATTATTTTTCAAAATATATTCCCAAGAACCCATTATTTCATTTATATCTGCTGGTCTAAATGTTATAAAGTTAGGTATAGTTCTAAGCATAGAGAGTTGTTCAACAGGTTCATGTGTTGGACCATCTTGACCAACATACACAGAATCATGAGTAAAAATATAAGTAACAGGTAAATTCATTAAAGCAGACATTCTTATCGCAGGTTTCAAGTAATCACTAAAAGATAAAAATGTTGAACCAAAGACTTTTAAATTAGATAAAGCCATACCATTTAATATTGCTCCCATTGCATGTTCTCTAACCCCAAAATAAATATTTTTACCAACTGGGTTTTCTTCACTTTGAATAGTTGATTTATCTAAATTAGTTTTACAAGATGATGAAAGGTCTGCAGAACCACCTAGGAAAAATGGACTTTTCGGTGATATAAAATTCATAATCTTATGATTTGACTCTCTTAAAGTTTCCCTATATTCATCACTTATTTTAAATTTAGTATCATCAAAATCAATTACAAAAGCATTTCTTTCTAATAAATTTACTAAAGCATGTAAATTACTATTTTCTTCTTTTATATTAGTATATTCTTCTTGCCATTCTAAATATTTTTTAGAAACTCTCTTATTAACATAGTTTTGTAAATAATCTAAAACTTCTTTACTTACTTCAAATGCCTCATTAGTTATTTTATATTTATTTCTTATATTAGCTAAATCTTCACTATCTAAAGGTTTACCATGAACAGTATTTGTTCCTTCCAACTTAGAATCTTTGCCAATCGTAGTATTACAAATAATAATTGATGGTCTACTAGACTTCTTAGCTTGTTTTATAGCTTTAGATATTTCTTTATAATCTCCTCCATTTTTAACATTTATAATATTAAAGTCCAAAGCTTCAAAACGAATTTCAATATCTTCTGTAAATGTTTTTTTAGTATCACTATCTAATGAAACATTATTTTTATCATATAAAAGTATTAATTTATTTAAATTTTGAGTACTTGCAAAACTTAAAGCCTCGTAACTAACTCCTTCCATTAAGTCACCATCACCACATAAACAATATGTATAGTAATCAATTAAACTAGAGTTTTTATCTTCAATTTTTACAATTGAATTTAAATATCTTTCTGAAAGAGCCATACCAACAGCCATACCTACCCCTTGACCTAAAGGACCAGTTGACACATCTACCCCTGGAGTAACTTTAACCTCAGGATGTCCCGGCGTTAAGCTACTAATTTGTCGAAAATGTTTAAGTTCTTCAACCTCAATATTATATCCCATATGATAAAGACAAGAATATAACAAAGCAGAACCATGACCTGCAGACATAACAAATCTATCTCTATTTATCCAATTAGGATTACTTGGAATTACATCTAAATGTTCTTTATATAAAGCATAAATAATCGGTGCAGCTCCTAAAACTATCCCAGGATGCCCACTTCCGGCCTTATTTATCATATCTAATGCTAACATTTTAATACTATTAATAGCTAAATAATCCATCTTACTCATTTTTACCACTCCTCGTATGATAATAAAATCATATCATAAAATAATAAAAAATGCAAAAAAAAAGAACCGTCGTCACGATTCTTGTATGGAGCAGTCCGTCACATACCCCCAAGTGGCACTCAACACACCAACTTGCACAAATTCTGACCGTTAATCGCTTAACTATCGTATAAAAATGCTCTACCATCTTTCCTAATGACTTAATATTAGCATATTTTTTAGTGCGTGTCAATGGCTATTAAAAATTAAACAAAAAAAAGAACCGTCGTCACGATTCTTGTATGGAGCAGTCCGTCACATACCCCCGAGTGGCACTTATCACACCAACTCGCACAAATTTAGGCGGTTAATCTCTTATCCTCCTTATAAAAATGCATTACCATCTTTCCTAATAACCTTATATTAGCATAATATTCAGTGTGTGTCAATGGCTATCTTATAATTTGTTAGAATTATTTTTCTAAAGTATTTATAAACCGATTTTAAAACTTTATTTTTACTATAATATTTTTTATTACGAACAATTCTAACAAATAACAATTTATTTAAAAGTTCTTTAATATGAAGTTTTACTTCATCACTTGAAACCATAACATCAAACATATATAAAACACAAGTTAACCCTCTAATAGTTGAATTTGACATTTTAGAAGTTCTATCTTCTTTATTAATTCTACATTTTTTCAAATATTCTAGTACTATTGGATTAACAGTATAGTTTTTCTTTTCATCATTTATGTTAGCAAGAATTTTATCATTATGATAAACTCTATTTCTTAAAGCAACAACTTCCTTTAAAATACCTATATATTTCTTTTCTTCAATAAAATGATACTTCTTTATTACATAACTATAAAAATCACAAATATCACCAAAAGTAAGTTTATCTAAAAATTCATCAACACCACTACACGTTATATTTTTATTTTTATTTTTTATATTTTTTCTATTATTTTTAAACCCATTAATAGTTTTTACAATATCTTTCTTATCTTTTATTAAATTAATAATTCTAAACTTCAAATAATGTTCTATATCACTAATAATATCATAAAGTAAAAGTCTTAATTCAAAATCTATTATTGCTAAATCTTTTAAATATGCAAAATCTAAATCAATATATTTATTTACATACTTACCATCAATATAATATTTTTCAAACAAATTTTTATATAAACATATATTTCTATAATTATTATTTTGTTCTAAATATTTTATTGCTTCTTCTTCACTCATTTTTTTAAACTTAACATTTTCATTTTTTAATTCTTCTAACATTATGCCTCCCAAAGTTTAATATCTATTATAACACGCTATATACCCATTGTCTATCCTAAAACAAAATATTGTTTATTTTTATTTTATGTGATAATATATTGTTATGTCCTCGTAGTTTAGTTGGATAAAACAAGCCCCTCCTAAGGGTTAGAGCGCGAGTTCGACTCTCGCCGAGGACACCATAAAAAAATTAATCTCGCACTTGCGGGATTTTTATAATTCTAATTTTATTCACTAATTGCTACTACATTATTACTCGAGGTATTCTCTAAATTACTAAACCTAACATTAGCAAGTAATATCATTCCTATTATAGCTAAATAGAAAAATAATACTCCACTATACTTTTTTAAAACATCTAACATATCCATTACCTCGTCTTTCTGATATTATTCTAATACATATATTTGTTCGTGTCAACAAAATAAATAACATTTGTTTGACTTTTTACAAATTATAGTGTAAAATAATATTTAGAAAAGGAGATTATTATGGAAGATAAAAAAGAACTAACAAAAAGACAAGAAGATGTGTTAAGCTACATAAAAAAATTTATTGCAGAACATGGCTATCCACCAGCTGTAAGAGAAATTTGTTCAGGAATGGGATTAAATAGTCCAGCTACTGTATTTGTGCATATTAAAAACCTTCAAAAAATGGGATACATTAGACAGGAAAGTAATAAATTTAGAACAATTGAATTACTTGTAGACAATGAATATTTAGACAAAAAAGAAGATGTTGTAAAAGTTCCTCTACTTGGAAAAATAACTGCTGGAAGTCCTATCACAGCTATTGAACAACCTGATGAATTCTTTGATTTACCTGCAGCATTAATGCCAAAACATGGTGAAGTATTTACCCTTCATGTAAGTGGTGAGTCAATGATTAATCGTGGTATATTTGATAATGATTATGTTATTGTAAAAAGACAACAAAATGCTAAAAATGGTGATATAGTTGTAGCAATGACAGATGAAAATGAAGTAACATTAAAAACATTTTACAAAGAAAGTGACCACATAAGATTACAACCAGAAAACGATACAATGGCTCCATTAATATTTAAAAACATCACTATTCTTGGAATAGCAATTGGTCTTTATAGAAAGATATAACAACAAAAAGTCTGATAACAACTATCAGACTTTTATATTACTAACAAATTCAATTATATATACTTAGTTTACTCTCATAGGGTCACTCATACTTCCTGACCCTGTTACATATTTTACCGAAGACTCAAGATTGAAGGACGGACGCACCCCATAGCTATGAGACACATGGTCGCCGCCGACAAGGCCAGTGCTAGCCACATAGAACGTATAACTCGCATGGTTGGAAGGGCGCGAAATAGTCCATTCATAAGAACCTAAAAATAACCAATTTGTACTCGTTGCTGCTCTATAATCTTTTGTTGCATCACTTTCATTATATCCAACTAGTGTCCATGCACTTGGACTTGCACTATAATAATAATCTGTTACATACATTAATCCTATTTTTGCATCATGTGTTGTACTTGATGCACTACTTCCTACTTCATTTTGATATGCTGTTTTAGGTACTGAAACTGCTATATTATCCCATAAACCTCCTCCAACTTTCCATGTTGTTGTGGCTATTTTTTCTGCTATTGTTCCAAGACTGTTCAAATATGTTCCATTTAGGTATGTATTTAAACTTGAACTTGACCATGTATTTGAATTATTTGTATCCCATTCTTGCTTTCCAACTGATTTTGCTCTTATTACTTTTGTTTGGGCTCCAAATACTCCTATTATTCTAAATAAATTTGCATCTGGACATGTGGCAGCATCTGAACCTAAGCATATATAATTATTTACGCTATTGCTTGCTCCTGCATATCTGTATGAATTATCTCCTGCTCCATTTGCTAGGCTAGAATCATGATAGTATAATGAATTGTTACCTTGGGTTTCTGTATATAACTTTGCAACATGACATGCTAACTTTGATTCATCACAAACCATGTCGTATCTAGTCTTATCTTTTTGTATCATCAACTTAGCACTAAAACTTTTTCCTGCATTACCAGCTTGATTTACATTATAATTTACAAATGTTACTGTTATATTCCATGTATCTGTTTTTGTTGGATTTGCTGTTATTTCTCTATTATCAAA
>ULXZ01063379.1_pt1 | contig 25367 bp, 24 predicted proteins | sample 1961701 | NCBI WGS metagenome assembly ULXZ01 (sample SAMEA4835850, study PRJEB28245) | human gut metagenome | biome: gut microbiome; material: fecal sample | place: Denmark | collected 2008 | reverse complement strand
TTCCTAATTGGTATGCGCTTCGCATTTTTCACAATCGGATAGAACCGCTGAGACAAACCTTGGACGTTGCCACGATCCGCTATTTCTACCCTCATCATTTGGTGGAGAAATGTTCGGATGGTGGTCTTGATTATGTTCAGGAGCCAATTATCAAGTCGTTGATTTTCATAAGATCAACTTGTGAGAGTCTGGACATGATCCGACTGAAACATGTAGGCAGCGTATCTCCGTATTTTGACCATCGGACCCAAAAGCCATTGATCATTCCGGATGAACAAATGGAACCGTTCATAAAGCTCTGCGACATTAAGGACTCGGGTCTTGAGTATCTGGGAGAGGATGGCCCGCAGTTCCACAAAGGTGACCGCGTGAGAGTCATTGACGGCATATTCAAAGGTTATGAGGGTCACATCAAGCGCATCAAACACGACAGGCGCCTTATAGTTACCATTGAGGGTGTTGCCGCTTTCGCAACCAAATTCATTCCTCCCGCTTTTTTGGAGAAAGTGGAGACAGATAAGTAATAGTCGAATTATAATCTTTCATAAGAATAAGAATATGAATATGAAAAGAATATCACTACTGTTATGGCTTCTGGCCATAGGCATTTTGGCAGTTCCATCCTGTTCTACGCCGAAGGAGATCAGTTACTTCCAGGACCTCGAGTCGGTGGAGGGCCAGCGGATCGGTGGCGCGAAGGGGATCACGGTGCGGCCGAAGGACAAGATCTCGATCATCGTGAACTGCAAGAGTCCCGAACTGACAGCCCTTTTCAACCTGCCGTACGTGACGCAGCGTCTCGGTGAGAACACCCGCAGCACCATCACTTCCGGTTACAGCCAGGGCTACATCTCTGGTTACACGGTGGACGACCGGGGCTGCATCGACTTCCCTGTCCTCGGCGAGGTGGCCGTGGCGGGGCTGACGCGTGATGAGATCGCCTCCGTGATCAAGAAGGAGCTCAATGAGCAGGGGCAGGCGACGGACGCCGTGGTGACCGTTGACTTCATGAACCTGTACTATCAGGTGCTTGGCGAGGTTGAGAAGCCGGGGCGCTACGCCATCGACAAGGATGCCGTGACAATTCTCGACGCCATCGGAACCGCCGGTGACTTGACCATCTACGGAAAGCGCGAGAACGTGAAGGTGCTGCGCAACGAGAACGGCAAGATGCTGACCTACGAGGTGAACCTCTGCTCAGCCGCCGACCTGATAGCCTCGCCGGCCTACTACATCCGCCAGAACGACGTGATCTACGTCGATCCGAACGACGTGCGGGCAAGGCAGTCCACGGTGAACGGCAACAATGTCCGCTCCACCTCGTTCTGGATCTCGCTGACTTCGCTCGCGGCGTCCATCACCAACACGATCGTGATCATCGCCACGAGGGCCGGGTCGGGGAAGTGATCCGCCTTGGAACCTTGTGAAGAAACACTATAACATCAAAGCGATTCAAAACAATGGAGAACAACATCAACACGGATAACAATACCCGGCAGCAGGAGGAGACCGTGCAGATCAGCCAGCTTGTGCGCCGCTGCCTGTCCAGATGGTACTGGTTCGCCCTGAGCCTGGCGGTCTGCCTGGCTTTAGGTGTCCTGTACATCCTCAGGTCAACCCCTACGTACAACACCTCCGCTGACATCCAGATCAAGTCAAACACCAAGGGCGCATCCATGCCGGGGGACATCGGCGAGTTCGGCAACATGGGCCTCTTCGCCGTCAAGTCAAACGTCAACAACGAGCTGCACGCCTTCGAATCCCCGGACATCATGAGCGAGGTGGTGGCCAGGCTTCGCCTGTACATGAGCTACACGGTGGACGGCACCTTCCACAGGAACGTGCTCTACGGCACGTCGCTGCCGATCTCCGCCGACCTGCTCGACGTGGATGAGAACGTGGGGGCCGGATTCACCGTCAGCGAGAACGGCGGGAAAGTCACCCTGAACGACTTCATCCATAAGAACGAGAAGGTCGGCGGCAAGCCGGTCGTGGGACACTACGGCGACACCCTCCAGACTCCTGTCGGAAGGATCATCGTTCAGAAGACGAAGGACTACTCCGGGGAGGCGATGAAAAAGCCGGTCAACGTCAGAAAGTCGGGCCAGCGCGGTGTGTCACAGTCTTACCTGAACAGACTCCAGGTGAACCTCGCCGACAAGAACGCCGACGTCATCTCGCTCTCTATCAAGGACGTGTCCACCCAGCGTGCCCAGGACATCCTTAACACCCTGATCGCCGTCTATAACGAGAACTGGGTGCGTGACAAGAACCAGATAGCGAACTCCACTTCTGCGTTCATCAACGACCGTCTCAGGGTGATCGAGGGCGAGCTGGCGGGCGTGGACTCCGACATCTCCGCCTACAAGTCGGAGAACTTGATCCCTGACGTGGGTGCCGCAGCGACGATGTACATGCAACAGAGCACGGTGCTGAACCAGCAGCTCCAGGACGTGAGCAACCAGCTCTACATGGCGCGCTACATCAAGGACTACATCGGCAAGGAGGACAACCGCAACCAGCCGCTTCCCGCCAACATGGGATTGAGCAGCCAGACGATCGAGAACGGCATCTCCGAGTACAACTCCAAGATCCTGCAGAGGAACAACCTTGTGGCGAACTCCGGCGAGGAGAACGTGCTCGTGAAGGATCTCGACCAGGCTCTGGCCTCGATGAGGGGGTCGATCTCCCGGTCCATAGACAACGAGATCCTTGCCCTCAACACGAAATACGAGAATCTCAAGGGCACCGCCCGCCAGAACACCGCGCGCATCGCCGCGAATCCTAACCAGGCGAAGCAGCTCCTCTCGGTCGAGCGTCAGCAGACCGTGAAGCAGGCTCTGTACCTCTTCCTCCTGCAGAAACGCGAGGAGAACGAGCTCTCGCAGGCGTTCACCGCCTACAACACAAGGATCATCAAGCATCCTATCTCAGGAATATTCCCGGTCTCCCCGCAGTCCATGAAGATCATGATGATGGCGTTTCTCCTGGGTCTGATGATTCCTGCCGGGATCATCTATCTGCTGATGGCGACCGACACGAAGGTGCGCTCCCGCCGCGACCTCAAGGGAGTCTCCGTGCCTTTCGCCGGCGAGATTCCGCTCTCTGCCGAGACTGCCACCAAGGCGATCGGAAAGCGGAAAACCCTCAGTGGAGCCGATTCCATCGTGGTCCGTCACGGCAACCGCAATGTGGTCAACGAGGCGTTCAGGGTGCTGCGAACCAACCTTGAGTTCATGATGCGCGAGCCAGGAAGCAAGGTCGTCGCCGTCACGTCATTCAACCCGGGTTCAGGCAAGTCATTCGTGTCGTCCAACCTGGCCGTCAGCTTTGCCATCAAGGGTAAGCGTGTGCTGGCCATCGACGGTGATCTGCGTCACGCCACGCTCTCCGAGCTTGTCGGCTCGCCGAAGCCTGGCCTCAGCGACTATCTCGCTGGGATCGTCGCTGATGTGCACGATGTGATTGTCCGTTCGAAGGACGCGATGACGGTACCTGACACTCTTCCGGCGGGATCCATCCCTCCGAACCCGGTTGAGCTGCTCGCCGACAGGCGCCTCGCCGATGCGATCGCCGTCCTCAGGAATGAGTACGATGTGATCATCATCGACTGCCCGCCGGTGGAGATCGTCACCGACGCGCGCGTCATCAACGACTATGTGGACAGGACACTCTTCGTCGTCAGGGCTGGGCTGTTCGACAAGGCCATGCTCCCGGACCTCGACGCGCTCTACCGCGACGGGGAGTACAGGGGACTCTGCTGCGTCCTCAACGGGACCGCGTCCTCCGACAGCTACTACGGGAACTACGGCACCTATGGCCATTACGGTTACTACGGCCACAATGGCGGCTCCTACTACAGTTCCGACAACAAAGCCAGGTAAATCCGCCCGCTGACTTCGCCGGCGCACCGGTCCCTCCGGCGCGCCGGCAAAACCATAACCCCAAAAACATATCTTATGCGAAATCTGAAAGAGTTGAGGATCGCCGTGGCCGGTACTGGCTACGTCGGCCTCTCCATATCCACCCTGCTGTCCCAGCGCCACAAGGTGACTGCCGTTGATGTGATCGCCGACAAGGTCGATAGGATAAACCGTCGCGAGTCCCCGATCCAGGACGAGTACATCGAGAGGTTTCTCCGCGAGAAGCCACTCGACCTCACCGCCACGCTTGACGGTGAGGCCGCCTACAGGGACGCGGACTTCGTGGTGATCGCCGCTCCCACTAACTACGACCCGAAGAAGAACTTCTTCGACACGTCGCACGTGGAGGAGGTGATCGACCTCGTGCTGAAGGTTAATCCCGATGCAGTGATGGTCATCAAGTCCACCGTCCCTGTGGGCTACACCGCCTCTGTGCGGGAAAGGTTCTCGTACAGGGAACGCCTCGCCGACGGCACGATGAGGGTGGTGGTGCCAAACATCATATTCGCTCCTGAGTTCCTGCGTGAGTCCAAGGCGCTCTATGACAACCTCTATCCGAGCCGCATCATCGTCGGCTACGACAGAGGAGACTCCGCTCTCGAAGAGGCTGCCGGCACTTTTGCCGCACTCATCAAGGAAGGTTCTCTGAAAGAGGATGTTCCGGTGCTGTTCATGGGTTCCACGGAGGCGGAGGCGGTGAAGCTATTCGCCAACACCTACCTTGCCCTCCGCGTCAGCTATTTCAACGAGCTGGACACCTATGCGGAGATGAAGGGACTCGACACGAGGTCCATTATCGACGGCGTGTGTCTGGATCCTCGCATCGGCTCGCACTACAACAATCCGTCCTTCGGCTACGGCGGCTATTGCCTCCCGAAGGACACCAAACAGCTGTTGGCGAACTACGCCGACGTGCCGGAGAACCTTATCCAGGCCATTGTGGAGTCCAACCGCACCAGGAAGGACTTCATCGCCGACCAGGTGCTCCAGAGGGCCGGCTATTATTCCGAGAACAGCCAGTACGACAGCGCCCGCGAGAAGAAATGCGTGATCGGGGTTTACCGTCTCACGATGAAGTCCAACAGCGACAATTTCCGCCAGAGCGCCATCCAGGGCATCATGAAGAGGATCAAGGCCAAGGGCGCCGAGGTCATTGTTTACGAGCCTACGCTGGAGGACGGCGCGTCCTTCTTCGGCAGCAAGGTGGTCAACGACATCGCCGAGTTCAAGCGCCGCGCCGACTCCATCATCGCCAACCGCTACGACCGCGTCCTGGACGATGTCCGGGCCAAGGTCTATACCCGCGACCTCTTTGAGAGAGACTAGCCGCCTACTTCACCGTAATACCTGTTAATCAAAATTATTTTCCATGATGCTGTCGATCCGCAAGATAGTTGACTCGTACTTCTCGAAGCGCACGTTCCCGCACTGGTGCGTGCTGCTTCTGGACAGTGCCATTCTTTTTTTGTCCGGAGTGTTCGTCTACTGGTGCTTCAACCGTGGCACCGCCCTTCAGCTGAACTTCTGGCCGTTGACCTACCTGATGCTGCTGTGCGTCGGCGTCCACTTCATATTCTTTGCCATCTTCCGGACATATTCGGGAATCATCCGCTACTCATCGTTCAACGACCTCATCCGTGTGGCGCTTGCGATGGGATGCTCCGCATTGGCGGTGATAGCCGTCCATTTCTTCACGAACAGCTGCCCGTCTCGGGTGTTCGCCCACGTGCAGGTGCGGCATATCCTGATTGCGGAAGCCATCGCGACCGGTTTGATGTGGCTACTTCGCGTTTCTATCAAATGGGTTTACGACACCTATTTCCGGACGGAGGGTGCGAAGAATGTCTTCATCTATGGCATCCGCGCCGGCGGCATCGGACTCGCGAAGGCGATCCGCAGCGAGAAACCGATGCGCTACTGTCTCCGAGGCTTCATCTCCCACGATCCGGCGCTTGGAGCCAACGGCACGCGCCTGATGGGCGAGCCGGTCTACGAGGTTGACGCCAGTCTGCCGGATGCGATCCGCCGCAATGGGATCGCCGCCGTGCTGGTCGCTCCGGGCAGGATCGGCAAGTTCCGCAACGACACGGCTCTTCAGGACTACATCCTGCAAAGCGGCGCAAGAATATTCTCGTCTAACAATGTCGTTGACACCGAGCATGATGCGATCAAGGGAGCGCCGACCTTGAAGGAGGTCAGCATCGAGGATCTTTTGCCTCGTGACGAGATCTGCGTCGACCTGGAATCCGTGACCGAGTCCCTTCGTGGGAAGCGCATCCTGATCACCGGTTCCGCCGGAAGCATCGGCAGCGAGATAGTGCGCCAGGTGGCGTCGTTCAGCCCGTCGTCCCTTATGCTGATCGACTCCGCGGAGACTCCGCAGCACGACATCCGCAGGATGATGGCGCATGACTTCCCGTCTGTGCCATGCGCCACCGTGGTGACGTCGATCACCAAGGCTGACAGGATGGAGAACATATTCAAAACCTTCCTTCCTGAATATGTCTTCCACGCCGCGGCGTACAAGCACGTGCCGATGATGGAGGACAACCCTTGCGAGAGCATCCAGAACAACGTCCTCGGCACGAAGATCCTGGCCGACCTTTCGGTCAAATACGGCGTTCGCCGCTTCGTGATGGTGTCCACCGACAAGGCTGTGAACCCGACGAACGTGATGGGATGCAGCAAACGAATATGCGAGGTCTATGTGCAGAGCCTCAACAAGGCGGAGCGCGACGGCGTGGTGAAGGGGCAGACCCAGTTCATCACCGCCCGCTTCGGCAACGTCTTAGGCTCCAACGGCTCCGTGATCCCGATTTTCGAGCGCCAGATCAAGGCTGGCGGCCCGGTGACGGTGACGGACCCCAACATCATAAGGTACTTCATGCTGATTCCCGAGGCCTGCGAGCTGGTCCTTGAGGCCGGCACGAAGGGCGAGGGCGGCGAGATCTTCGTCTTCGACATGGGCAAGCCGGTGCGCATCGCCGACCTGGCGCGTCGCATGATCGAGCTGAGCGGGGCGAAGGGCGTGGAGATCAAGTACACCGGCCTGAGGGACGGGGAGAAGCTCTACGAGGAGGTCCTGAACGAGTCGGAGGCGACGAAGCCGTCGTTCCACGAAAAGATCCGCATCGCCTGTGCCCGTGAATATGACTGGTCCGATGTGAGCCGCGAGATAGACGCCCTGATCGCCCAGTCCCACACCTACGACGACATGGCCGTGGTAGCCTCCATGAAGCGCCTGGTCCCCGAGTACATCTCCAACCACTCCAAGTACACCGTCCTTGACCACAAGGCGTGAGTTTGGCTCTGTGTGCCATAGGATATTGTTTCAATAAGCAATTTGGAATTGTATTTAAAAACATTACGACTTTGAAATGATATTTTAAAACCATTAAATATACTTTAATGTTTTTTCTTATATTTGCAAAGTAAACTTTGCTCTTATGGATAAACAGATTATAAAAAAACTAATAATAGAGAAGCAAAAGGCCATTCCGGAATTCTTTATTATTCGAAGGGAAATCCAGTTTGATACTCATGCAAACTATGTGCTTGTCGGTTTAAGGCGTGCTGGAAAATCCTTTATGATGTATCAGGATGCCCAGAATATGATGAAGAGTCCAGGGCTGACACAAGAAAACATACTCTACATAAATTTCGAGGATGAAAGGTTGTCAGATATTTCTTCAGACAGTTTGGGAGAAATATTGGATGCCTATTTCGAGTTATATCCAGAAAAAAAGCCACTGATATACCTTGATGAAATACAGGTTGTTTACGGGTGGGAAAAATTTGCAAGAAGACTTGCAGATTCTAAGTATAGAGTTATGATTACTGGCAGCAATGCCAAGATGCTCAGCAGTGAAATAGCGACTACACTTGGTGGCAGATATATTCCAAAGGAAGTTTTTCCATTTTCTTTTAGAGAGTATGTAGAGTACAAAGGCATAGAATTGGACAGAAATTGGATATATGACCAAGGTACTTGCTCTCAGATATCAAATACTTTCGATCATTATTTCACTAATGGCGGCCTTGCAGAATCTTTCAATCTTGAAGATAAGAGGGAGTATCTGAATTCATTATGTCAGAAGATACTGCTTGGCGATATAGTGGAGCGGAATAAAGTGCGCAATGCACGTGCTTTTCGTCTTCTCACAAGAAAATTGGCAGACAGTGTGATGCAACCGTCATCCCTCAGCAGGTTAAAACATATTATTGATTCCAGCGGAGATAGCATAAGCCTGCCTATATTGAAAGATTATTTGGAGTATTTAGAGGAATCCTACCTGTTTTTCTCTATCCCGAATATGAGTTCATCCATATCGGAGCAGTCCACAATCCGGAAAAGATACATTGTGGATAATGGATTGCTTAACTTGTTTCTTTTCTGTGGAGAAACGAAGCTGTTGGAGAATATAGTAGCTTGCAAATTGATCAGAAAATACAGAAACACCCCCGAAGAAACGCTGGTTTATTATTATAATAAAAACGTAGAGATAGATTTTTGTATTCCGTCTGCCAAAATGGCAATACAAGTATCTTACAGTTTGGGAGACGATGTGACTTATAGACGAGAAACAGGCGCGCTGGAAAAGTTCTTGAACGTTTACCCGGATTTTACCGCAATAGTCATCACCAGAGATAATGAGCAAACTATCGACATCAATGGGCATCACATCAATGTAATACCTATATGGAAATGGTTATGTCTGGAATAGTGCACTCAAGCGGTGCATTTTTACTACAGAATCCGCACTCAATGAGTGAAAATTCGTTATATTTGCGGGCAACGTTCTTCTATAATCAGATGCGAGTAAGGAATGATGTGATATCCTCCCGTATATCTGATTTTGTCATAGGGAAATACACCTTCGAAGTAGGCGGCAGAAAGAAAGGGCAAAAGCAGATTGAAAATATCGCTGACGCATATATAGTGAAAGATGGCATCGAGTTCGCCCAAGGCAACGTCATTCCTCTCTGGGCTTTCGGGATGAACTACTAGATGGTAGGGCTGGAACTTTTTTTGTTATTTTTGTAAGTAAGTTCAGGGGATTGTAACGAGTAGTTCAGAAGTATTAATTGATTAAAATGCCCAACAATATGAGACACTTGGTCATAAAGAATTAAGGATGGTGTAGATATGTTCTTCAATTTCGAGATGTATGTATGAAGCTGAAAATCTTGAACGTAATGCCTGAGTGCTATGTTGATACAAACCTGATAGATTTTTTGTTGGACAAGCAGTACAAGACGGATATTTCTGAACTGACACAGATTTTTGGCGGTGAAGCACAAGGGATATAGGAGGATAAGACATGTTTAAAAGCATTGAAATTGAACACTTTCGTGGCATAAGTCACGCGAAAATAGACGGACTGAAAGAAGTTAATATATTCTTCGGAAAGAACAATTGCGGCAAGTCTTCACTACTTGACGCCATCTTTCTGATATCAGGCTTGTCGAATCCGAAACTGCCGATCAACATCAATCTGCTGAGGAACTACCTTCGATTCGAGCCGTCAGACCTGGCATTGGATTTCTATACACTTGACACTTCGCGGCCAATCAAGATCAAGGCATCAAACGACGAAGTGCGGGAGCTTATGATTTCTCTGTTCGAATCGGCTGCCAGCCATATAGACTTGCTTGGAAACGAGAATAACATATCTTCAACTGATACCAAGAACCGTTATGGTCTTGTGTTGAAATGCAAGATAAATGGGCATCCAGTCGAGTCGTCCATCACCCTTTCTCATAAAGGCGTAGAAAACAACGATTACGAGCAAAGTGTCAAATATGATTCAGATTATAAAGAGAATCTAACTTGTCGATATCTTTCACCAAAGTATGACTTTTACACTTCAATAGAAAGTCTGACAGAGATTCTTAAAAACAAGGATGAACAGTTCATTCTCGAAGCGTTGCGCATTATCGAGCCGATGATAAAAGACATAGTACTGTCACAGAATGAAGTGCTCGTCGATGTCGGCCTGAACAAGCGCATACCTATCAATGTAATGGGAGACGGTGCCCGCAAGATTCTCTCTATCCTCACGACGATTTATGAATGCCGTAACGGAATCGTCTTGATTGACGAAATCAGCAATGGTTTCCATTATTCCGTAATGAAAGCTTTATGGCAAACTATTTTGTTGGCGTCTAAAAAGAATAACGTCCAGCTATTTGCGACGTCCCATGATTTGGATTCAATTAAGGGATTGCGTGATGCTGCTCTTCATGATGAAGGCGACAAAGTAACATTCTTCAAACTCCAGCGTACAGCCGATGCAGAATTGAAGTCATACTGCTACAGCACCGACAGTATCGATTACATGTTGAACCAGGAAATAGAGGTAAGGTAGGATGAACAAGATATTTATAGAAGCGAAGAAACCTCAAACTTCTGAGTATTGTTTCTTGGAAACCATCTTGAAGAATGAATTTCCGGACAAAATTTACGACATAATCTGCATGGACGGCGTAGACAATCTTTTTAATCAGGGCATTTTGACTCTGATCCGGACCTTTCAGGATAATGGAGATAAGGTGATTGTAATTCTAGACGCAGATACCATTGACAAGAAATGGGGATTTGAGGCAAGAAAGAGTAATACGATGGAGAAAATGCAGGAAAACGAGATTGATTTTCCATTTTTCCTCTATCCTAACAATCACGATGATGGAGACTTCGAAGTTTTACTCGAAACTCTAGCGAGAAAGGATCTTCACAACAAATGGTGGGACTGTTTTGCAGATTACGAAACGTGCATTTCAGGAATACGCGACGAATCTGGTGAGCCAAGATACATCATTCCCAACCGCAAAGCCAAGCTCCACACCTATATCAGTTCTCAACGACTGAACAATGGCCTCAAGAAAAAAGCTCGGTTCCGGCCAATGGTTATTTGACAATCCTGATTACTGGGATTTCTCGCGACCTGAACTTGAGCCACTTGTTGAATTTTTGAAGGAGAATTTGGAATAGTGGCGGATTCGCTTAGATTGAAAAAACATACGACGACAATAAATAATTTTAACATATCATGAGCATTTTTGCGGGTAAAACCCTTATGATTACCGGAGGTACCGGTAGTTTCGGAAACGCAGTTTTGAAGCGTTTTCTCAGAACAGACATTGCTGAGATCAGGATTTTCTCACGCGACGAGAAGAAACAGGACGACATGCGCCACGAGTATCAGGCGAAATACCCTGATGTTGCACACAAGATAAAATTCTACATCGGTGACGTCAGAAGCTTGGAAAGCGTGCGCTCGGCGATGCCAGGCACAGATTACATCTTCCATGCAGCCGCCCTCAAGCAGGTCCCTAGCTGCGAATTCTTCCCGATGGAAGCAGTGAGGACCAATGTGATAGGCACTGACAATGTTCTTACGGCAGCTATCGAAAACAATGTCGGAGCGGTCATCTGTCTCTCTACCGACAAGGCGGCCTATCCGATCAACGCTATGGGCATCACCAAAGCCATCGAAGAGAAAATCGCTGTCGCCAAGAGCCGTAACTCCCGCAACACCAAGATCTGCTGCACACGTTATGGCAATGTCATGTGCTCACGCGGTTCTGTGATTCCTCTATGGATCGAGCAGATCCGCAGCGGCAACCCTATCACTCTTACGGAGCCTAAGATGACACGTTTCATCATGTCCCTCGAAGAGGCTGTGGACCTGGTACTTTTCGCGTTCGAGCATGGCCACAATGGCGACATTCTCGTTCAGAAAGCTCCGGCATGCACCATCCAGACACAGGCAGAAGCTGTCTGCGACCTTTTTGGTGGCAAGAAGGAAGATATCAAGGTCATCGGTATCCGTCACGGTGAGAAGATGTACGAGACACTCCTTACCAAGGAAGAATGCGCCAAAGCCGAGGATATGGGCAACTTCTACCGTGTTCCGGCAGACAACCGCGACCTAAACTATGACCAGTACTTCACCAAGGGTGATGTAAAGCGCGCTACCATAGAGGAGTTCAATTCTGACAACGCTTACCGTCTGAACTTGGAAGAAACAATCGCCAAAATCGGTGCTCTGGAATATATCCAGAATGAATTGAACGGAGTTGAAAATCTCGCGAAATAATGAAGATTCTGGTTACCGGCGCCAAAGGATTCGTGGGAAAGAACCTTTGCTGCCAACTTAACAACATAAAAGAAGGCAAGGCCCGCTGCTATGGAGACCTCCAGGTCGATGAAGTATTTGAATACGACATTGACTCGACTCCTGAGCAGCTGGACAGCTGGTGCGGCGAATGCGATTTCGTCTTCAACCTCGCGGGCGTAAACCGGCCGAAGGACAATGACGAGTTCATGAAGGGCAACTTCGGTTTCGCATCTACATTGCTCGATACATTGAAAAAGCATCACAACACCTGTCCTGTGATGCTTTCCAGTTCGCAACAAGCCTCATTGACAGGACGTTTCGGCAACAGCGAATATGGCAGGAGCAAGAAAGCCGGCGAGGACCTTTTCCTCGAATACGGCAAGGAGACCGGTGCGAAAGTGCTCGTCTATCGTTTCCCGAACCTTTACGGAAAATGGTGCCGTCCGAACTACAATTCGGCCATCGCCACGTTCTGCAACAATATCGCCAATGACCTCCCAATCCAGGTCAATGACAGAAGCGTACAGATGGAGGTCCTCTACATCGACGATCTGGTCGAGGAGATGATCCGCGCGCTCAAAAGTCAGGAACATCATTGCGAATTCGAGGGACTTGACATCCTGCCATCCGCTGAAGGACGTTATTGCTATTGCCCTGTCACTCACAAGACTACGCTTGGAGAAATCGTTGATACCATATATGAATGCGCACGTGCAGTGCGTGCCGTGCCGGATTCTGCGGAAGGACCTTCGACGGCTCTCGAAATGCCGCAAGACGGTCTGCGTTATCGCCTGATGTCCACATTCCTCAGCTACCTGCCGAAAGAAAAGGCGATTTTCGATTTGAAGATGAACGTGGATCCGCGCGGGTCGTTTACCGAGCTGGTACACACGCTGAATTGCGGTCAGGTAAGCATCAACATTTCCAAACCGGGCATCACGAAAGGCCAGCATTGGCACAACTCTAAATGGGAGCAGTTCATCGTGGTTTCCGGCCACGGCCTGATCCAGATGCGCAAGGAGGGAAGTGACGAGGTCATTGAATATGAAGTCAGCGGTGACCGCATCCAATCCGTCATCATGCTGCCTGGCTACACGCACAACATCATCAATCTCTCCCAGACTGAAGATCTCGTGACCGTAATGTATTGCAACGAAGTGTTCAATCCTGAAAGACCAGACACATATTTCGATAAAGTGGAGAAATAAGGAAATGGAAAAGACATCTAAATTCGATTATTCAGATATTCACTGGAAGGAGAACGGCAAACTCAAGCTCTGTATCGTAGTAGGTACGCGTCCTGAGATTATCCGTCTGGCAGCGGTCATCACCAAATGCCGCAAGTATTTCGATGTCATCCTCGCCCATACAGGCCAGAACTACGACTACAACCTGAACGGCATTTTCTTCAGAGATCTCAAACTCGCTGAACCTGAAGTCTATATGGATGCCGTCGGTGACGACCTCGGCGCGACGTGCGGCAACATTATCAACTGCTCGTACAAGCTCTTCGCCCAGACCAAACCGGACGCAGTACTGGTTCTCGGCGACACGAACAGCTGTCTCTCTGTCATTGGCGCGAAACGTCTTCACATCCCGATCTTCCACATGGAGGCTGGCAACCGCTGCAAGGACGAGTGCCTCCCGGAGGAGACGAACCGCCGCATAGTTGACATCATCTCGGATGTCAATCTGGCATATTCAGAACACGCGAGAAGGTACCTCGCCGAGTGCGGCCTGCCGAAGGAGCGGACCTACGTGACCGGGTCGCCGATGGCCGAGGTGCTGCACCAGAACCTCGCCGAGATCGAGGCCTCGGATATTCATAAGCGGTTGGGGTTGGAGAAGGGAAAGTATATTCTTTTGTCCGCCCACCGCGAGGAGAACATCGACACGGAAAAGAACTTCCGGAGCCTCTTCAATGCGGTAAACGCGATGGCAGCCAAGTATGACATGCCGGTTTTGTATTCATGCCACCCGAGGTCCCGCAAACGCCTGGAGCAGAGCGGCTTTAAGCTCGATCCACGTGTCATCCAGCACGAACCGCTCGGATTCCACGACTACAACTGCCTCCAGATGAATGCTTTCGCAGTGGTTAGCGACTCCGGCACCCTTCCTGAAGAAAGTTCATTCTTCACCAGCGTAGGCCATCCGTTCCCTGCCATCTGTATCCGAACCTCTACCGAGCGTCCCGAGGCCCTTGACAAGGCCTGCTTCATCCTCGCCGGCATTGACGAGCGCAGCCTTCTGCAGGCCGTGGACACCGCCGTGGAGATGAACCGCGCCGGCGACTTCGGCCTTCCTGTCCCGACCTACACCGACGAGAACGTCTCCACCAAGGTTGTCAAGATCATCCAGTCCTACACCGGCATCGTCAACAGGATGGTCTGGAGGAAGTCATAAAACTCATGCAAAATGTTGTGCACAATATGGGTGCATGATACATGGAAAAATTGCACTTTTTGAGTGCGATTGCTATCTTTGCAATAGTATTGCATAGATATACAAAATTAATTGAGTATGGTTGACGAGGCGTTATACGAATACATGCGTTTGCAGCTGGAACTTACGACCAGCAGTTTTCACAGGTATCTTTATGAACGTGTGAACTGGACTTCCCGTATGATCGCGATCACAGGGGCAAGAGGAGTCGGCAAATCCACGATGATCCTGCAATATCTTAAGGAACAGGCTTCGGATTGCAAGTTTCTATACATATCCGCTGACCATACATATTTCAGCACTCACTCTCTCGTCGAGGTTGCGGATGAGTTCTCGAAGGATGCTGGCCATTTGCTCGTCATAGACGAAGTTCACAAGTATTCTGACTGGTCCCGCGAACTCAAGCAGATATATGACACTCATCCGGACATGAGGGTGATTTTCTCAGGATCTTCCATACTGGACATCATGGACGGTGTCGCTGATCTCAGTCGAAGGGTACTACCTTATACGCTGTATGGTTTGTCCTTCAGAGAGTATCTGGAACTGTTTCACAACATAAACGCATCTAAGTATTCACTTGACGAGATACTCGCGGGCAAGTCACGTATTGACGGTGTGCTTCATCCTCTCCCTCTTTTCAGACGTTACCTTGCAGAGGGCTACTATCCATTTGCATTGGAGGGAGATTTCCCGATGAGGATGCAGAATGTCATAACAAAAACGATAGAATCAGACATCGCACAGTATGCCGAACTAAAGGCACCGACAGCAAAAAAACTAAAAAAGATGCTGGCTGTTATCTCGACACTTGCTCCGTATAAACCTAATGCGGATAGCCTCGCGTCTGAAATCGGAGTCAGCCGAAACAGCGTTTCAGACTATCTCGCGTTGCTGGAGAAGGCTCAGCTGATAGGTCAACTTAGGGACGATACGGGAGGAATGAGGGGACTGGGCAAAGTGGAGAAGGTCTATATTGACAACCCAAGTCTGATGACAGTCTTGTCCGGAGGGAAAGCTGACATAGGGAACATGAGGGAAACTTTTTTCTACAACCAGATGCGTGTGGAGAATGATGTGGTTTCCTCACGTCAGTCTGATTTCGTCATCGGTGACCGCACATTTGAGATCGGTGGCCGGAATAAAGGAAAAAGACAGATTGAGGACCTTCCGGATTCCTATATCGTAAAGGATGACATTGAATTCGCTCACGGCAACACGCTGCCCCTTTGGTCTTTCGGCCTAAATTACTGATAGCAGACGCGGCTATTTTGACCACATGGATCTTTAAATATATTAACACAATAGCAATGGAACTTAATGGTTAGTGGTCAAATTTTGGACCCGGAGAAAATCCCCTTACCTTAGCCGGAAAAACGAGACCAATGTACAGCAGCGAAGACTTCTTCGAGGACGTGGTGACAGGCGGCAGGAAGCGTCTTGGACACCTGAGGCTGTCGCCAGCGTAGAAAAAGTAAAAGAATAATCAACAAGAAATACCAAAAACGGACAATTATTGGCCTGGCGACGGGTCGAGCGGACGCTATGTCTCTGACTTTTAGCATAGTCCAAAAATTGACCACTAACAGGAGGACAATGAAAATCAGATGGTGTGCTATAAAGTGGGTTGTCAATTCGATTTCAACAACAAAAAAATAATTATGACACTAATTGAAACTATTGCTAAGAATTGGAAACTTGAAGCTAAATTAGAGCAAGGTAGATACTTTTATAATTATAAAGAAGTACAAACCATTCTAGACAACGAGCGTTGTTATGTGATTGGACGTAAAGGTACAGGCAAAACGGCTATTTGTAATTATATAGTAAAACAAAATGCTTTTAATGTTTTCTCTGAACGCCTAAGTTTTAAGAATTTCCCATTCAACGAATTATATTCATTAACCAATGTTAAATTTACAGCCACAAACCAATATATCACTTTATGGAAATATCTTATCTACTCAACCGTATGCAAGTTAATGGTTACAAACCAATCTATTGACCATAGTGTTCGTGATCAGCTCAGTAAAATGTATCCGCAAAATGATATTAAGCAACTGTCACGAAAAGTATCTGAATGGACATCCCTTGAATTTGGTGCGTCAGTCTTAGGATATGGAGGCAATCTAAAGGCAGAAAGGCAGCCAATAGAAAAACAAATACCTTGGATTGACAAAGTTGATGTTATTGAAGATATTATTATTAGATATTGCGATAAGTCAAAATATTATATTGTATTTGATGAGCTGGATGAGGATTATCGTGATATATCTAACAATGAAGAATCCATACAGTATAAAAATCTTCTGACATCCTTATTTAAAGCAGTTCAAGATGTGAAGTGTATCTTTGCGGAAGCGGATTTAGACATCATGCCAGTCGTCTTTCTTCGTGATGATATCTATGCTTTACTAAATGACTCTGATAAGAACAAATGGAGCGACTTGAAAATCGAACTTGAGTGGAATGAAGAAAAAATTAAATCAATGTTAGCTTATAGAATATCTCAAGATAATAATCCAGAGAAGGGAGTTATGTCATTTACAGAAGCTTGGGACTGCGTATTCAAAAGAGGGTCGATAGCATATGGAAACGAGCAAAGTAAAACAATGTCAACATTTGATTTTATCACAAGAAGTACCCAATTGAGACCAAGAGATTTTATAAAATACATCCAAGCTTGTTGTGAAATATCGTTAGAAAAAAAAGAGAAGTATGTTTCACAAGAGACAATAAAATATGTAGATAGAGCATTTTCGAACTACCTAAGAAATGAGATAACAGACGAAGTTTATCCACTAATTCCTGAAATTGATAACGTTTTCCAAGTCATATCAAACATCAGAAAACAAAAATTCACATTTGAAGAGTTCTCCAAAGAATATTTAAAATATGTTGAGTTAGGAACAATCATGCAGAAAAATATAAATTTTGTCCTTGATACACTATTTAATTTTAGCGTAATAGGGAATGAGAACAAATACCAAACTGGGCGTCATTATTTTAAATACCTCCACACCAACATGACATATAATATAAACGAGAAGATTGTTCTACACAGGGGCTTATTGAAATCGCTACAAATATTCTAAAATTAGAAACGCACACGACATCTTTCACTTATTGCAATCAGAAATAGTCTGAAACGTTGGTGCTCTAATCCATGAAATAGTAGACAATGACTAGTCAGGAGCAAATTTTGTGTGCACTGTCTATTATGTCAGAAAATAATAACTTAAAAACTAATCTCTATGTTATTTTGATTTCAATGTTTTTCTGAACTCTCATGGAAAGACACGTGGTGGGCGATAATTGCCTTTCTAATATCCACAGGGATATCATTGTACTCCCTTATCATGGTGGCAAGAACCGCAAAGAACGTCCAGATGGTGCCAGGCACTTCCCAACTGGCGCAGTTGAGAGACTTGATCCGGCATTTGTACAGAAATCTGATAGTTACAATCGCTTTCTATGAGAAGTTTAACAATGAAAACGATAGTTCATAGGAGGGCCATTCCCGCTATCCGTCGGAATCACATTTACTCAAGCTCAAAGTGTACGCGTCCACATTTACGCATTGAGTTCTGAACAAGTCTGCGCATCTTTGTCTCAAACCAAAAACAGAGTCAAAGATGAAGGAAGAACCAACAATCAACTACGCGTTCGCGCTCAAGCACTACAACCAGAACGGCCGTGGCCGCTCGATGAAGAAGTTCTGCGAGGAGGAGGGGTATGACTATGAGAAGTTCATGCAATATTCACGCAGGGGCCAGAAAGATTACAGCGTCCTCAAGGAGGCCGACGATCGCCAGTCGTCTGGCGGGTTCATCCCGCTGGTCGTAGACAGAATGCCGGAAGGAGGCCTCGGCATCCGCGACGTGCGTGTGCGGTTCACGAATGGTATGGAGCTGTCGCAGTGCGAGGGCGACATCAGCGAGCTGTTCGGCATGGTGAGGAAGATGCTTGGATAGTGGCGCCATGGTGACGATGTCAAGTGAATATTCCATCTACCTGTATGGGGAGAAGGTGGACCTGCGCAAGGGAATATCCGGCCTGAGCGGTATCGTCCGCGATGAGATGAGGCTTAATCCGAACACCGCGAAGAGCGTCTACGTGTTCAGCGGCAGGAACCCCCGCATAAAGAAGATCCTGGTCCGCGAGCACAACCGCTACGAGCTGACGCAGATCCGTAACCGTCCCCGCAACCCCATCTTGACGTGATTGCTGAAGAGTTATACCTTCGCGCAAAAACGTAAAAGATGAGAAAGAAACAGGAACAAAGTCCGGTCGAGAGACGCGGCCGGAAACCGATATTCGCCGATGTGGTGTTGTCAGACGCGAATTCAAACGATGCCGGCAAAAGAGGCGGCATCGAATTGCTGTATCCCAATGGAGTGCGAATCTTGTTACCTCAGGGGATGCACGACGCAGAGGAGCTGATGAGTTACGTAAAAGCGTATGGAGAGTGATGGGAAGGATGGTGTGTCAGTTGGGCGGCAGCCTGAAGTGCAGGGTGTATTCCCGTCCTGTGGATATGCGGAAATCGTTCAGGGGACTGGCGGGCATCGTCCATTCCGAGATAGGGCGCCAGCGACCATGTCTGAAATGACTGCGAAAAGTGTGTCAGGCCTTGTCGAGTCGGCGAAGAAGCTCCAGAAAAGCAGCAGATCCAAAGACCGTCATATTCGTAATTGCCTGCGCAAACTCTTCGGCTCGACAAGTTAGAAAGTGCATGATGACGAGGTGCTGTCGCTGGTAGATTCGGTGCTGGAGGGAAACGGCCTGGAGGTCAGCGACAAGCTTCTGAAGGAGTATAAGTCGGCCAAGGAAGTGGTTGTCCGGGTGAAGAGCCTGATGGAACTCAAGCGTCTGGCGAAAGAATCGGAGCGGCCAAAGGATACCGGAGAAGACGATCCCGAGTCGGAATGCCGGATGGTGGACGCGGCATATCTCCGCTCGCTGCCGCAGCATGGCGCGCCGGTAGTGCTCTATCCTAAGGAATACTTGAAGGACCCGTCACGCTATGTGGAGATAAAGAAACAGTCCGGCAGAGATGCCCATTACGAACTGGTGTTGACTCCGGAGAAGCACGAGGCGATGAAATATGAGTTGCCGGTGTTTGTGGAGAAAGGGAATCCGGATGCGGTTCCGATACAGGCGAAAGTGGAGAACTACCGTCCATATCCGAATAGCTTCGCGTCACCGGAACTGGTGGGCAAGATGGAGGTGGAACGCTTCGCGGATTGCGATCCGATATATACCCAGGAGAAGCGCCATGAGCGAAACGGCCTCAGCATCTCCCGTCAGCTGATGGACAAGCTGCACGCGCGGACATGCGACCTTCTGGAGCCATTGTTCGACCTGCACTATTATGATGTGATAAAAGGTGAGTATCTGTTGGGAGACGGTTCACCTGTGCGTATAGTGAACGCGGAGACTCACAAGTGCGACAAGCACTATATGGCGCATGTGAGCGCGTGTTCAAGCCGCTGGTGATGGGCAGGAAGACATCCATGTTCTTTCAGAATCTCATGGGCGCATGGCGCGCGTCGATGATGTACAGCTTCTTTGAGACGTGCGCGATGAATCGCCTGAATCCTCAGCAGTGGTTGACGTATGTGTTGAACAACATCAAGACCACGCCGGCGGACCGGTTGCCGAACCTGCTGCCGCAGAACTTTGACAAGAGTCTTCTGAAACTTGTCTAAACAAAAGAAAAACAAATCAGAAAAATACGGCGAAAGCCATTAATGTATAGACTGTGCTTCGCAGCCTTGGTGTTGCTTTGTCAATATGGGTGTGCGGGAACGGTTACGGTGCTTCTTGTAGAGTTAATAGATATGGTTTGAAATAGACAAACTAATCAGTCCAAGAGGATGAAATAGATGCAAAATGAAATCTTGATAAGTCGTACGCAGTAGTTGGCGGATTGTTAGCTGCTAAGCTCTGATTGAAATTATTAGGCGACAATCCCTAGAATAATCAAATAATGAATAGTTTTATATCAATTATTAAAAATAAATACAAAAATACCGATGGTCGAAGTAAAAAGATGTATAAGAACACTGCGATTATGGTATTCATTAAAGGTTTTTCAATCCTGATTTCTTTAATGTCAGCTCCTATTATGTTACATCATGTAAATAGAGCTGACTATGGTGTTCTTCTCACCCTAACATCAATTGTAGGGTGGGTTGGCATGATGGACATAGGACTAGGTAATGGACTTAGAAATAAACTACCAGAGATGCTGGCAAAAGGTGACTTGCAAGGAGCAAAAAAGGCGGTTAGTAGTAGTTATGCGGCTTTAACTATGTATGTAGGACTCTTAATTTCTATATTTCTGGTGTCATCATCATATATTGACTGGCGTAATGTTCTTAATTCTCCTATGAGCGATGCTGAAGAGATTAATGGATTAGCAGCCGTTGTATTCATTGCATTTTGTGTACAATTTTTGTTGGGATTAATAGTGTCTATATTGTATGCATATCAGATGCCAGCAGCTAATTCGCTTATTTCTTTTGTCTCCCAAGTTGTCACATTTATAGCATTAATCGTTCAAGTTTATATATTTAAGGTTTCATCTGTTTTTCAAATTGGTGCTGTCAATTGTCTGATACCGCCGTTGATTATGCTATTGGCTACAATATTTTTATTTGCTACGAAATTAAGGGAAGTAGCACCTACCTTTAAAATGATTGATTTTAAATATGTATCAGGCATATTATCGCTGGGAGTAAAGTTTTTCATACTTCAAATTATAACAATTGTTATTTTTCAGGCAAATAGTATAATTATTACCCGTGTTGTCGGACCAGAAGCTGTCGTAGAATATAATATGGCTTTTAGATACATTAGTGTTTTAACGATGTTTTTCAATATTATGATTACTCCTATATGGTCTGCAACAACTGATGCATACGTTAGAGGTGATTTTGCGTGGATTCGTAAAACACTTTACCTCTCCCGAAAGATTTGCCTTATTGCGATTGTTGGCGGAATTCTTATGACTATATTCTCTAAACAAGTTTATACTTTATGGTTGGGTAAAGGGGCAATAGACATAAGTTATACTACAACTGGGCTAGTGTGCTTATATGTTTCATTTGAAATGTTATATAAAGTATATGGTACTATTATAAATGGAACGGGTAAAGTATTTGCTCAAATGGTTATTACTGGTTTCATTGCCATTTGTTATGTGCCGTTGGCATTGCTTTTGGGTAAAATATTAGGATTATCAGGCGTTTTGATTGCTAATTCTGCGGTTTTTATCCTCAATTACCTTTGGTCAAAGGTACAGTGTTCAAAAATTCTTAATGATACTGCTTATGGCTTCTGGGGTAAATAATAAATTGAACGTATTTATAGATACCATTACGATTCTTTTCTTAATGTTGTGGTCAGGAGGTGGTTTTACTTATGGACTATGGCCACTATGGATGTTCGTATTTTGCCCCTTCATATATATAGTATATAGAGGGAGAGGATGTTGTCTAAATAATAAAATATTCTGCACATCTATCATTCTGACTATTATTGTTCTTTTTCAGACATTTTCTTTTAGTGGGGATTTTAATACTACACTAAAGTATTTGTTGGCATTGTATTGTGTAATAATGATGTCATGTTATCTATTTAAAAGTGGACAATTTGCTGATTTATATATTAAAATTATATATGTTTTATCAGTTATAAGCCTTCTTTTTTGGTGTATAGATGCTATTCCGATAGGACATAATCTATTGTTGGAGATAGGAGAAAAGCTTCCTCAATTGGGTTGGGAAAACATGAGAGAAACCCGAGAAGGATCAACTGCAAATAGAAGTTATACGCTTTATGTATATACAGTTTACTTCATTGATGATTTGTTAATACCACAAAATACAGGTCCGTTTTGGGAACATGGAATATTTTGTATTTACTTAATCATCGCGTTCTACTTAAATGCTATTCGTGAGAATAAGATTATCACCAAATATAACATAGTGTTTATCATTGCAATAATTACATCATTCTCATCTACTGGTTATGTCGTTTTGATTGTTGCTTTGGCTTTTCTCATTCTGCAGAGAGAAGGTATCTCGTTTAGCAAAATATTCCTTTTGGCCATGTTGCTTATAGGTACATATTATATATCTTCATTAGATTTTATGACAGAGAAGATAACTGAAGATGCTATGAGTACAAATGAAAGTTCAAGATTCTTTGCAATGGCTTATCACTGGCAGCAAATTGTTAAGTCACCATTTATCGGATATGGACCTTACTTAGAAAGAGCCTTTTCGAACTTAGTTATGAGTCCAAATGGATGGACTCAGTTGCTACGAGTTTGGGGTATTCCATTTTCAGCATATTTGTTGATAGCCTTTTTTAAAGGAACTGGCAATTTCTTCAGAGAAGAAGATAACTCATTCTTGAAAAGAATTGGTTTTTTTGTAATAGTTATGATTGCGGTTTTCCCGCAGACATTATCTGTTTCGTATTTTTATTTCTTTCTATATTTCTATTCATTACAAAACAAGCAAACAAAAATATGAAAATAGGAGTATTATGTTCTTATAAATTCCCAGAGGGAATGGCACCCAGTATAAGAATTTTGTCATATTGTAAAGGACTTGTTGAAAATGGTGTAAATGTTGAGATACATTCTTTTGCGTCAATTGAGCAAGATCAAGGGCAGCCTTTAAGTGGAATTATTGATGGAGTTAAGTATCAGTTGTCAACATATCGTAAAAAAAAGGTAAATACAATATTAGGTACAATTGAACATCAATGGCGAAAGGTTGTTTGCTTACGTAACATAATTAAGTCTCACAGGCAAGAAAAATTTGATTTCTTGTTTTTTAGCTTTGATAAAATTTCCCTCCTTTACTTTTTTGGCCCTATTATATATTTATTGGGTGTTAAAATTCTTTTTATAGGAGATGAATTTCCTGAACCTATTAGACAATTAAAAAGCAGTGTTCCCAAATCTCAGTTGCTATTATATCGTATAATCTATAAGTTCTTCTGTGGTAGAATTTTAATGACAAATGAACTGAAGAAGTTCTACAATGAGCAAGTTTGTTCAAAGCCTACCTATATTCTATGTTCGGTAGTTAAAACTGATAGGTTTACAAACGTGGTTAAATCAACTCATATTGACAGACCCTATTTATGCTATATGGGCAATATGATGATTGCAAAAGATAATGTAGATAATATTATCGATGCATTTAGTATTGTATCTGAAAGATTTCCTCAATATGAATTACGCCTTTATGGAACCCCGAATAAGAATGATTTAGATTTTGTTAAAAATTGTATAGAGAAACATGGGTTAAGCAATAGGGTTAAAATTATGGGACGAGTAAATTTTGGGGATGTTCCCCAAATATTGTGTGATGCTACCATTTTGTTAACTTCCCAACCTATTACAAAACGTGCTGCAGGTGGTTTCCCAACTAAACTTGCAGAATATATGCTTAGTCATACTCCTGCTATTGTAACAAATGTCGGAGAAATTCATAATTATGTAAAAGATGGCGAGCATGTTTATATGGTTCCTCCATGTAATCCAATAAAATATGCTGAAAAAATTGAATACATTCTTACTCATCCTTATGAGAGTAAGATTGTATCAGAAAATGCATATAAACTCGCTATGACAGATTTTAATGCAAAAGTTGCAACAAAAGGGTTAGTTGAATTTTTAAATAGATTATAAATATGCTGTATATATTAATAGATATTTTTCAGCCGAATACTGCTGTTTCAAATAGATTATTGGGTTATATTAAGGCAATTGATGAAATGAAGATAAATGCAACAGTAGTTGTCTTCTTGCCAAACAAAAAACGCAGTACAATTAAAGAAGCATTTCATAATATAAAAATTGACTATTTATGGGAGAAGCATAAAACAACGAATATATATTTAAAAGCGTTCTTCTTTTTTATCAGTAAATGGAAATTCTGCAAAAGACTTAAGGAAGGTGATATTATATATACATACGGATGTAATGGTTTGACCAATATCGGAACATCTAATTCAAAAATTAAATGCTTTGCAGAACTTACTGAACATCCTGATGTTGTATCTGGTTATAATAGCAGATTGGTAGCTTTATCAAAAAAGGAATTATATAAAACCTTGATGGGACTTGATGGCTTGTTTGTAATATCAACACAACTAAAGGATTATTTTATATCTAAAGGAATATCTGAATCCAAAATTCAAATTATTAATATGATAGTCGACTCCAACCGTTTCTCTTCATTAACCAAACAGTGGGTTGATTATAAATATATTGCATATTGTGGAACTGCATCCAACAATAAAGATGGTGTGGATGACCTCATTAAGGCTTTTGCCATTGTAGCACATCAATATGATGATATTAAATTAATGATAATAGGCAAAGCTCCATCAAAGGTAGACGAGTCTGGTAATTTGTCTTTGGTTGAACGACTTGGCATTAAAGATAAAGTTATATTTACAGGAATTGTGGAAGCAGAAAGAATGCCACAATTACTAAAGAATGCAGAAGTATTAGCCCTTGCAAGACCAGATTCTTTACAAGCCCAATGTGGATTTCCGACAAAACTCGGTGAATATTTACTTACAGAAAATCCTGTTGTTATAACTAAGGTTGGAGATATTCCTAAATTTCTAGTCCATAAAGAAAGTGCTTTGCTTGCAGAGCAAAGAAATCCGGAAGACTTTGCTGAAAAAATCAAATGGGCGTTAGATAATCCAGTATTAGCAAAAAGAATAGGTAAAAATGGAGCAAAAATTGCTCTACGCGAATTTAACAGTATTCACGAAACCCATAAATTATTAAGTTTTATTTTTAACAATACTTCGGTAAAAATTTACCGTACTAAAAAGTTAA
>ULXZ01010068.1_pt1 | contig 25991 bp, 24 predicted proteins | sample 1961701 | NCBI WGS metagenome assembly ULXZ01 (sample SAMEA4835850, study PRJEB28245) | human gut metagenome | biome: gut microbiome; material: fecal sample | place: Denmark | collected 2008 | reverse complement strand
AATAGACTGTATGTCTAGACAGCTTAAGCTGTTGTTCTGTTAACTGCAAACTGCACTTCTATTATTGTTCCTCCTGATGGGTTAGGCCTGATTGCAATACTGCCATCGTGTACCCGCACAATTTCATTAACAAGCGCAAGTCCAAGACCAACACCACCAAGCTCACGGCTTCTTGATTTATCTACGCGAAAGAAAGGTTCAAACACACGTTCCTTAAGTTCCTCTGGAATTCCACTTCCCGTATCCTCTACTGACAGATAAACCTGCTTTTCCTTCTGATATGCCTCTACTATGACCTGTCCACCATAATGATTATATTTTATGGCATTCTCAACAAGATTATATACAAGCCTATATATAAGTATATCACTTCCAACCATATTTACATCCTTACATTTTCCAATAAGCTTTATATTCTTTTCCTGTGCAAGTGGCTCCAGATCCGCCAATACCTCATCAGATGGCAAACAAGGCAGATGTGGCAGTGGTGAGGGATATAGCTGGTATGATAATGATTACAGACCTGATGGATGTCTGGAACTGCCAAGCACACTCAGCATTGCCTGTCGGTCAGTTGTAAAAAGAAGGGGCTGAAAAGCCTGCTCTTATATATACATATATCTGTCTCCTATTTTTAACTCCAGCTCATACGGATATCATACATCAGCCTTGTAAGTGCAATACTGTCTTTAGCTGTATATACATCACTGCTGCAATATCCAAGTTTTACGCATCTGCTTACTTCTCTGATTTCATATTCAAAGCCATTTATATCAACCGGACACTCGATTGTTTCCGGTTCTTTTCCTTCCACCTCAAGTATCATGGTCTCGGCGTGTTGGAAATCCGGTAAAAATATACTTCCCTTTGTTCCCTCAATTCTGGCATTACGTTTTAATTCTTGCCCAATTGTCTGGACTGATTCTGCAGTACATCCATCATTATATGTCAGTTTGAGACAGCTGTAATCATCTGTTCCATACTCATTAATATGTACTTTTTGAGTTTCTACATTCTGCGGCTCATTCCCTGTAACAATACGCAGAAATCCCAGATTGTAAATTCCTATGTCCAACAAAGCACCTCCACCAAGTGCAGGGTTAAATTTACGCTCTTTTCTGGCACCTGTTGCAACAAACCCATACTGACATGAAATATGTTTTATTTCTCCAATAACTCCTTGCTGTAAGATACTGTGTAAACGATCATACAATGGAAGAAACCATATCCAGAGTCCCTCCATGATAAAAAGATGCCTATCCCCTGCCAGCCTGTACAGTTCCTGTGCCTGTTTATCATTTATCGTAAACGGCTTTTCGCACAATACATGCTTTCCATGTTCAAGACATAACCTGCAATTCTCATAATGCAAAGTATTTGGTGTTGCTACATAAACAGCCTCAACATCCTGATCTTTAACCAGTGCTTCATACGAATCATAATATCTTGGGATATCATGCTCATTAGCAAAGGCTTTTGCACTTTCAATGTTACGTGAACCAACTGCTACTAACTGTTCATTTTCTTTACTCATCTGATTTATGGTTGATGCAAATTTTTTTGCAATATTACCTGTAGCCAAAATTCCCCACTTCATCTTATCTCTCCCATCGATTCTATAAATTTATATGTAATATATCCTCATTTAACAATTATTAAAGGATACAAATCTATTATACCTTATATCATCATCTTCGCATATCCATTTTATATCATATTTTATAATACAAAAGGCCAGACCCGCCAAGCCCAATGGTTACTGACGAATCTGACCTTTTACAATTACTAAAAATTTTATATATTATCCTTCAATCTCTTTAATAAGATTAACCATCTCAATAGCACCTTCAGCGCACTCAAATCCCTTATTGCCTGCCTTTGTTCCGGCGCGCTCAATTGCCTGCTCGATTGTATCTGTAGTAAGCACTCCAAACATAACAGGAATATCACTTGCTAAAGAAACATTTGCAATGCCTTTGGAAACCTCGCTACACACATAATCGTAATGGCTTGTAGCACCTCTTATAACTGCACCAAGACATATAACTGCGTCATACTTGCCGCTTTTTGCCATCTTTGAAGCTATCAATGGTATCTCAAATGCGCCCGGCACCCATGCAAGATCAATATTTTCTTCTGAAACATCATGTCTTACAAGCCCGTCTTTAGCTCCCGCAACAAGCTTAGACACAATAAATTCATTAAACCTTGCCGCTACAATACCTACCTTAATTCCACTGTCAACTAACTTACCTTCTAAAACTCTCATCATCAATTTCTCCTTATAAATAATTCATATTTTTACACTACATTTAAAATGTGTCCCATCTTTGTCTGCTTTGTCTTAAGATAGAACCTGTCAAAGCTGGTCGCATCTATCTCAATAGGCACTCTCTCACTGATTTCGATTCCAAAATCTGCAAGCTGGTATACCTTATCGGGATTGTTAGTAAGAAGCCTTAAGCTCTTAGCGCCTAAGTCTTTCAATATCTGTGCTCCTATGTAGTACTCGCGTGCGTCTCCCGGCAGACCAAGTGCCAGATTAGCCTCAAGTGTATCCATTCCCTGATCCTGAAGTGCATATGCCTTAAGCTTATTAACAAGCCCGATTCCTCTGCCCTCCTGTCTCATATAAAGAAGTACTCCCCTGCCTTCATTGTTAATCTGTGTCATCGCTGACGCTAGCTGCTGACCGCAGTCACATTTCATTGAGCCAAATGCGTCTCCAGTCAGGCACTCTGAATGTACCCTGCACAAAAGATTGCTGCCATCACCAATGTCTCCCTTTACCAATGCAACATGATGCTCGCCATTTAACTTATTAACATAACAGTGTGCCATGAATTCCCCATACTTTGTCGGCATTCTTGTAACTGCCACACACTCAACCAGGTTGTCATGTCTCTTTCTGTATTCCTGAATTGCTTTAATTGTTATGAATTTGAGATTGAATTTTTCGGACATTTCTATGAGGTCTTCTTTTCTCATCATTGTTCCGTCCGCTTTCATTATTTCACAGCACAGACCACATTCTTTAAGTCCTGCTATTCTCATAAGGTCTACTGTTGCCTCTGTATGTCCGTTTCTTTCAAGAACTCCATTAGGTTTTGAACGTAGTGGAAACATATGTCCCGGTCTTCTGAAATCCTCAGGCTTTGCTTCATCTGACACACATGCTCTTGCAGTAAAGCCTCTCTCCTCTGCCGATATTCCTGTTGTCGTCTTAACATGGTCTATTGACACTGTAAATGCAGTTTCATGGTTATCAGTATTGTCAGCAACCATCTGTGTAAGTCCCAGCTTTCTGCACAAATCTCCACTCATAGGCATGCATATAAGTCCTTTTCCATATGTCGCCATGAAATTCACATTTTCAGTAGTTGCAAATTCAGCGGCACATATCAGGTCGCCCTCATTCTCTCTGCTTTCATCATCTGAGACAAGTATCAGCTTTCCATCCTGTAAATCCTTAACTGCCTCTTCTACTGTGTTATACTCAAACATTTTCTTTTACCTTCCTTTCCCTTTGATATTTTAAAATCCATTCTTTAGCAGGAACTCTTTCGTTATCCCGCTTTTCGGCTTTTCCTTTTCAAATGTGATGAATTTCTCTATGTACTTACCGACAATATCATTTTCAAGATTAACTACATCACCAGCTTTCCTAAGTGACAGCGTTGTCGCACCTGCCGTATGCGGTATTATTGATACTGAAAAGCTCTGGCTGTCCGTCTTGGCAACCGTAAGACTTATTCCATCTATGGCAACCGAACCTTTTTCAACAATATATTTTAATATTCCGCTGTCTGTCTTAATCTGATACCATATCGCGTTATCATCCTTGGTTATCGCTGCAACTTTTCCTGTTCCATCAATATGTCCTGAAACTATATGTCCTCCGAACCTTCCATCAGCCGCCATTGCCCTTTCAAGATTAACTGCACTGCCACTCACCAGTTTGCCAAGTGATGAGCGGTTCAGCGTCTCATGCATTACATCCGCATTAAATGTATTATCATATATCCCTGTCACTGTAAGGCACACACCATTGACAGCAATGCTGTCTCCTATATGTGTTCCCTCAAGGACTTTTTCTGCCTGTATTGTAAGGATTGCCGACGCCGTTCCTTTTTTCACATTATTCACATGTCCGATTTCTTCAATAATTCCCGTAAACATTACAACTCTCCTTCAATCAGAATATCGTCACCAAGAAGACGAACTGTCTTGTTTCTCAACTGATATGCTTCATCTACATTTGCAACACCCTGACCTTCAACTGCTGTCTTACTGTCTGCCCCGCCAAATATCTTAGGTGCAATGTAAGTCTGAACCCGTTTCACAATTCCAGCCTGCAATGCCGAGAAGTTAAGTGTTCCGCCTCCCTCTAGAATCACGCTGTCGATACCTTTTTCTCCAAGTATGTTCATAAGCTCTTTAAGGTCAACGTGCTGCTCTGATTCTTTTGTAATTATCACTTCACAGCCTGCATTTTCATATAAAGATTTCCTGTCGCTGTCGGTACTACATGTAGCAATTATTGTTGGTATCTGCCCTGTACTTTTTACAATTCTGCTGTCCAGCGGAGTTCTCAATCTGCTGTCGCATATGATTCGCACAGGATTGTGTGGATTGCTTACGGCTGTACTTCTACAGTCAAGCATTGGATTATCAGCAATCACAGTGCCGACACCAACCATAATTGCCGCATATCTGTGACGGTCTGCATGCACATTTTCTCTTGCCTGCTCACCCGTAATCCACTTGGAAAGTCCCTTATATGTGGCAATTTTCCCATCAAGTGTCTGTGCCGTTTTCATCACAACATATGGCTCTTTATTCCTTATGTAATGAAAGAATACATAATTCATCGCCAGACATTCTTCATTGCATACACATCCTTCAACTTTAATCCCGTGTTCTTCCAGATATTTAACACCTTTTCCACTTACCAGGGGATTAGGATCCATCGAACCTATCACAACCCTGCTTATTCCTGCCTGCACAAGTGCTTCAGTGCAAGGCGGCTGTTTCCCATGATGGCAGCACGGCTCAAGTGTCACATATATGGTTGCTCCACTGGTATCCTCCATACATCTTGAAAGTGCATCTCTTTCCGCATGAAGCTCACCATATTTCCTGTGCCAGCCTTCACCTATAATTCTATCATCCTTTACAATTACAGCTCCCACCAGCGGATTAGGATTAACCCAGCCTGTTCCTCTCTTCGCCAGTTCAATCGCCCGCTTCATGTAGAATTCATCTTCTTTTGAAAAATTGTTATTTATTTCCTGCTGCATATCTGCACCTTCTTTCTGTTCCTTCCTGTCCTGCTTTTCTCTTTCCTGATTTTCCTTGTTTGCTGTATCTTAATTTCATTCTTAATGTGCTTGTTGTTTTCCTGATTTTGCCGGTTCAAAGTCGTGATACCTATAAGTAGTCGCATTTTCAATGGTTTAGTAGGTAATTGCTTAAGTTTTCTTCAGTTTTTAGCTAAAATAAACCTACTAAAGCCACAAAAAACTTACATTTATAGGTTTTTACCAAATTTACCTGCTGCCATTCTGCTCTGAATTGCTATAATATGCCGCCAGATTGCTCAGAATTGAATCGCCGTAATATGCAGCCGCCACAATTGCCAGTTCCAACATTTCAGACCAGACTCCGCCTCAACAATACAGACATCCTAGCACGACCAAAATCCAGCCCAGACATAAAAAAAGCTTCCAAAGCAGTTTCATCTCACCACTTCAGAAGCCTTACGCCAAAATATCGAATTTCTATAATCAAATTCTTACTCTGACAATCAAAAAAACTCTGAGATAATAATTCATCTCAGAGCCAGTATCCACATTCAAGCCAGCCATTCATTCTACTATGATTACATTATGAATAACTAACTTTAATATCACTTCTTCCATCCAGACTTTACTGTCGGCTTCGGAATTACACCGAATCATGCTCTGGCTTACGCCTCGGCTCGTGGGCTTTACCACCGGTAGGGAATCACACCCTGCCCTGAAGTTCCATATGTATTAAATTGTTTATAGTATACACCCGATTTTTAAAAAATCAAGTACTTGACATATTTATTAATTTTATGATACTATACCACGGCACAATTAAATATGGTTATATTGGAAACGACACATCCCCCGGATGATAACGAACAACACATGTTTTGCTTATGTTATTATTTAAGGAGGATTTTTTTATGCCAAAAAACAAGTTTCAGGATGTTGTTTTCACAATTATTATGGCAACAATTATGGTCTATGGAATGGTCGTATATAATGTTGCCCTCAACACAGGTACTGTAAATGGTACTACTTTCTTAGCTGCAACACATGAATTGCCAATCATGGTTCCTATTGCATTCGTACTCGAATTCTTCGTTGTAGGAAAGATTGCTAAAATGCTTGCTTTCACAGTTATGCGTCCTACAGACAGACCTCAGTTCATCACATATGCAATATCAATATGCATATGCTGCATTATGTGTCCGATTATGAGTCTCGTTGCAACATTTCTTTTCAAAGAACCATCCTTTGGCATGTGGGTTAAGACATGGGCAATGAATTTCCCTATGGCAATCTGCTATCAGATGTTCTATTGCGGACCATTTGTAAGGCTTATATTCAGGGCAATATTTGTTAGAAAAAATGCTGATGCAACAGAAGCTGTAACGGCTGCAGAGGCAGAATAATATTAATCACTAAGGGGCTGTCACTTGACAGCCCCTTAAAAAAATCAATTATTTATAATATTACATTTTCAAACAAAAATACCATTACCGGCATGGTTACTATAGCACTAAGCGTTGTAATCACATTTATGGCACTGGCATATTTTGAATCATTGCCATATACCTGACACATCTGCGTAACTGTTGATGCTGAAGGTGTAATAACTGCCAAGAAAACAATAAGCATAATTTTAGGTGCATCCTGAGAAATACCAGCAAGATGGCTTAATTTTATCAAAAGAAGTGCTATAAGCGGTACAACAACCATTCTCAACAAAGAAACAAAATACAGCCTTCTGTTAGCAAAAATTTTCTTTAAATCCATCCCTGCAAAAAGCATTCCTGTAACTATCATGCTGGCAGGTCCTATCATATTGCCAACAGAGCCTATCGTATCATTAATTATTAAAGGCAGTCTGATTCTTGTAAAGAAAAGTATTACACCAACCACAATCGAGATCATATTTATATTTAACACAATCTTCTTCCAGTCATATGAACTTTCACGGCTGATTATTTTTTTACAGTGAGTCCACAAAAAGATAAGCTGCACACTCATGAAAACACATCCGTAAAGCACCCACTCCTGACCTAGAATAAATGTCACAATTGGAACAATAAGATTACCTGAATTTGAATAATAAACAGATGCTATCTCCACCTCATTCAGGTGAAACAATCTCCCCATAACTGATATAACTCCAAGCAATACAATCTGTAATGTCACTGATGCCGCCAAAGCAAGCAACAACCCATTTACTGTCTTTGATGTATAATCCACCTGAAAAGCCTTTATAATGACACATGGTATAATCAGGTATAAAACAATTTTGGATAAAACTTTACTGTCCTCATCTTTTACGATACCTGCTTTTACAATAATAAAGCCCATAAGAATCATAATGAATAGCTCTACTATCTGTTCCATAAGAAGTATGCTAATATGCATAAAAATCATCTCCTATTGTTATGATACGCCCAACGCATTATATACATCTTTTGCAATTATCATTCATCCACCAGGCATAACATTCTTTTAAGCAAAAGCCTCCTCTTTTATATAAAAAATCAATATATAAGCAGGGGAAACTTTTCCCCCACCTATATTACATATGTTCTTTGCAAATATCAAGATGCATAACTAATGCCATAGGTCGTATGTCTGATTGAATAATAGCTCCTGTCCCATACGCCGCAAATTCATATGGGAAAATCATTCTTGCTATTTGTATTGTTTAAGAAATATTTATCGGAAAGTGGCATAGATAATGACCATATCATTGAGATTGCTTTAGATGGCATTGAAAATGAGGAGTTGAGAGATCCAAAGAAGTGTTACCAATATATTAAAGATGGCCAGAAGTATTATCTACTTTTAGACGAAGTACAGTTTATGCCACGATTTGAGGAAGTTCTGAACAGCCTGCTTCGTATCAGCAATATTGATATATATGTGACTGGCAGTAATTCTAAGTTTCTATCCAGTGATATTGTAACTGAATTTAGAGGCAGAGGAGACGAGATAAGAATATATCCGTTGTCTTTTGCAGAGTTCTATGCAGCTTTCGGTGGAGATTATGATGATACTTGGGAAGAATATATGATATATGGTGGTTTACCACAGGTGGTACAGTTCTCTATGGAACGCCAAAAGGCTGAGTATCTAAAAAACATTTTCACAAATGTTTATATTAAGGATGTTGTAGAAAGAAACAAGCTTCGAAATGTTGATGAGATTGATACATTAGTAGATATTCTCGCTTCTTCGATATGGGCTCCTACTAATCCAACAAAAATATCAAATACTTATAAAAGTGAGCGTGGTATAAATTACAGCAATAAGACCATATCCAACCATATAGATTATCTTGTGGAGGCATTTTTTATTTCTAAAGCTGACAGATATGATATTAAAGGCAGAAAATATGTGGGGGCAAATCTGAAATACTATTTTACAGATGTGGGACTTAGAAATGCCAGATTGAATTTTAGACAGCAGGAACCTACTCATATCATGGAAAATATTGTTTACAATGAGCTGCTTATCAGAGGTTATAATGTGGATGTTGGTATTGTAGAGGCGTATGCGAAAAATGATGAAGGAAAAACAACTCGAAAGCAGTTTGAAGTTGATTTTGTGGTCAATCAGGGTAGTCAGAGATATTATATTCAGGTGGCTTATGATATGACTTCAGAGGAAAAGCAGAAGTAAGAACTTAATTCATTTAGAAATATTCCAGATTCGTTTAAAAAGATTGTGATAGTAAACGGAACAAAAAAACCTTGGAGAAATGAAGAAGGCTTTGTAATCATGGGAATGAAGTATTTTTTGCTTAATGCGGATAGTTTGGAATTATAGTATGCTTGGACTTGACAGAATTTTTTAGAATGCGGGAAGCTTCTTGCATATTAATTACTAGTCCTCATTAGAAATTCCATATGGTAACACATATTCTTCATCAGGCAGTTCTGATATTTCACCTGCATTAATGTTTTTACTATTTTCATACACAACCTCCAGCAATTTAATAAAAAAGACCAGCAAAATGCTGGTCCTAAATTATGTATATATCCAGACATACAATCACCAACATGTGGTCAAAACATCTGGAACACTCCATTTGTCAAAAATTTCTAATATTACATTATAATGGGTAAGAACTTAAGTCAATACCTGTATTTTATCTAATGTTATTTATGCTGCACGATGTATATCTTTTTAGTTTAAGCATAGCTTTCTTCCATATCTCTGATATCTTCAAGAACCTCCCTTATTCCATAAAGCATTTGCTCTTCAGTTAATTTATGTATCACTTCCCGCTTAGAGATCTGATTCTCAATTATTGGAATCAAAAGATTTCTTGCAAATTTCTTCCTATCATTACTTGCAAACATATCTTTAAGAGTTTTTCCATCTAATTTATCCTTTAATCTGTCTACGGACTTTTCTGCTTCCTTATTGCTAAGAAGATATTCTGATGCCATTTCAGTAAACACATCCTGAATTATTTCCACCATTTTATCCGCATCATCTTCAATAAAGCTTCCAACCACAGCATTTGTTACTTTACCTGCTGCAGAACCAGCAACCATAGAACCAACTAAGCCACCCACAATTGTACCTATTCCTGGAATTGCGGAACCGATTGCTGCGCCGGCAACCCAGCCTCCTGTTCCAGCCCCTACCGTTGCAGCTGTATTTGCCATATTTTTAAACAACTGTTTTCCTGATATTCTCCCTCTGAATATGTTGGCAACATCAAAGGAAGACAGTACAACAAATGTGATGCCTGCTGTAATTGTATTGCTCCTTAAAAGCTTGGCTGCTGCTTTCATTGCCGCTGCGCCATAAATAGGCTTTGAACCTACACGAAATGCATTAATTAAAACTGCAGATGCTTTCGGTCCCATCATAGCAACTATAGCTTCGGAACTTCCAACAAGCGCACTGTTAAGCCCGGCTTTTGATAATTGAGCTGCAAGTATCGAAGTAATAAATGCTGTTCCACCTACTTTAAGACCTGAATATGTCGCAATCTTTATAGCATCTTCAAAATCTTCTCCATTCCACATTGATGTTGCAAATGTTATCATTGCAGTAACACCAAATGCAGATGATGCTATTATTGTTCCGTTTACCGCATCATATGTAAGAGATTCAACAGTACCTGCTTTGGCGATATTTTTAGCCTGTGCATATGTAAAGTGTCCTTTCTTAACAATATTCTTTGCTTCATTAGGATCAGACACACCCTTTACCTGTCCGTTTTTAATTTTCTCTTCCATTGCCCTTACAGCTTCATCATACTTATCAGACGGAACTTCTATCTTCATTGGTTTTCCATCCGTCATATATCTGAATGTACCTTTTCCATCATTTTCAAAGCATTCATTTATACATCTTTTTCCTGTAGCGCAATACTTCGACTGTATATTTACGCCATCAACAACTCTGTCAGCACCATTTTTAGCGTTATCATCTCCAACAATCTTTGCATCATGTCCTGTCAGTTTATCAAATAGGTTATTAGCTCTTTCCGCGGCAAAACCATGTCCCTGTCTTGAATGAAATTTCTCTTCTTCAAACTGATTATTAACAGTCCTAAATGCTCCTATCCCTCGACCTGCTGATTCAGCTCCGAAATTATTCTTCTTTTCATTTTCAATTTTCTTCTTCTCCGCCTTTTTGTTAGCCTCAAAGTTTTTCATTTCATTAAGGAAATTTTTTAATGGAGTCTTGTTTATAAAAGAACCTTCTATATAAAATGTGCTTCCGTCTAAAAAATCTATTGCCAATTCACGATTACAATCTTTTTTGCTACTCTTCAATATCCTCAATTGTTTTATATCATCATACCAAAGCTTTTTAGGCTTCTCCATTGTTTCCACATAATACATCTTATCATCAGTAAAAATATAACCATTTTTACCACTTCCAAATACAGTTGTATCAAGAAAACCTAGCATTGTAGTTCTATCCATCCCCTGTGCAAATGTTTGTAATGCATTATCAATTTTCTTAATAGGAATATTTCCTTTGACATGATAATTTCCAGCAGCCGTCATATCTGCCAAATACTTTCTCATTATCTCAATCTTTTCTTCATGTTCCCCCATAAAACTAATTCTCCTTATTCTCTGTCACTACATTTCCTAATAATTCAACATATCTGTGCATAAGCTCCTGCAAATAAAACCCATTCAGCCTTTTTGAAACTGGAAGACTATCAAATTTGCTGCCTGCATAATCTAAGGCCTCATTCCACAACTTATTTAATTCCAACTTTTCAGGATACATTTCCGCAAACGCTTCTTTTATTGTATCTTCTATATATATCTTCTTATCTTCAACAATTCTTTTCTTCTTATCTTCACCTGCAAGAAATGGAAAATCCATATGCATTGTTTCATTCAATAATCTGTTTATCACATCACAGTCACCATTCATGTAGCTTCTCCTTGAACCCATCTTATTCTTTCTTTACCTTTTAATCATACTTTTGCCATCAGCAAGAAATATATTTCTGTTTTTCACGCATATAAACTGAATATATTATAACTCTTTGATGACTTGACAGCAAGATTTGTTATTTTTCATAGCATCTAACCGACTGCAATGATTTCGCACTTCCATTTATTAATATATTATAAAGCAGCTTGTTATCAGAATATATGAGATATATAATTATAAAATAGAAATAAAAAGCACAATAAGGAGCAAGCAGATATATGTTTTATTTTATATTGGAACCCATAATGATGTATAACTGGATATTAATATTAGCGGCAGTTATCCCTGCGGTATTCCTTATGATTAAAGTATACAGAGCAGACAGAATGGAAAAGGAAAGCGGCTACCTTTTAAGACAGCTAGTTATTGCGGGAATTCTATCCACCATTATTGCCCTAATTGAGGAAAAAATAGGGGAATGGATTTTATCATGCTTTGTTCCGGGAAATAAATTGCTGTATCAGATAATTCTTTATTTTGTTATTGTTGCCATAGCCGAAGAAAGCTCAAAGTATTTCTTCTTAAAAAAACGGACATGGAATAATCCAGAATTTAACTGTCAGTATGACGGTGTTGTATATGCAGTATTTGTTTCTCTCGGATTTGCCCTTTGGGAAAATATCAACTATGTTTTATCATATGGTTTTTCAACTGCTATTGTAAGAGCAATTACAGCAATTCCAGGACATGCCTGTTTTGGTGTATTTATGGGTGTATTCTATGGTCTCGCAAGAAAACAGTATAATCGTGGAAAAAAGTTTAGCTCCAAGATATTCAGAATATTCAGTGTTGTGTTACCAGTTCTATTACATGGCTCATATGATTTTATAGCTTCCATGGAAAATACAATGGGAGGTCTATATTTCGTGGCCTTCGTTATTATACTTTTTGCACTGTCTTTTGGACTGGTAAACATCTCATCAAAGAATGATAAATACATATGATATAGAAAACACCAGCACATTTAACCTTAACGTGCTGGTGTCTGTATGTTAATACTTTTCGTATTTATTCATCTGTCTTCTTTTTAAGAATACAAGAAATACTACCACGCAGGAAATTACTATCAGAACTGTTAATGCTCCAAATGTAACCGCTGCTGGGTGATTATTAATTAAGCAACATATTTATAAGCCAGATTATTGGCAGGAAGATAGCATCTCCTCCATACAAAGCTGTATAATCATTTACCACCTTATTACCTTTTGCAACTGCATTTCTGCAAAGTATACCATTATCCTTATATTCTTCTTCGTCCCATTCAATGGAGTTTATTTTATATATTGATAATCTTTTATTTTTTTTCGCATAATCCGTATATTTCCACCAGAATATGTTAATATATGAATAGCAATCCACAGATTGGAGAATTACCATGAAAGCATATGAAAGATTATTAAAATATGTCACTTTCCGTACACCAAGTGATGAAAACAGTGAAAACACGCCCTCATCTGCATGCCAGTTTGAGTTAGCCAGATTTCTTAAAAATGAGATGGAGGGATTGAATTTATCGGACATTGTACTTGACGATATGTGTTACCTGTATGGTAAGCTTCCGGCAACCAAAGGTTATGAAAATGCACCTGCTATCGGATTTATTGCACATATGGATACCGTGTCCGATTATTGCAATCACGATATTACACCTGTTATAACAGAAAACTTCAATGGTGAAGTACTCACACTTCCTGCCGGAATAACCCTGTCTGTGCATGATTTTCCTCATCTTGGCACTCTTAAGGGACGCACACTTATCACATCAGACGGAAGCACTATACTTGGTGCTGATGACAAAGCAGGTATTGCTGAAATACTTACTATGATAGAACATTTGCAGAAAGGCAATATACCTCATGGAACAATATGTATTGCATTCACACCTGATGAAGAAATCGGCATGGGAGCTGAACATTTTAACATAGAACAGTTCGGTGCCAAATACGCCTACACAATTGACGGCGACACAGAAGGCGAGATTCAGTACGAAAACTTCAACGCATGCAAAGCGAATTTTCATATTAAAGGCTTCAATGTACACCCAGGTTCTGCCAAAGACACCATGATTAATGCCAGTCTTGTTGCAATGGAGATTAACAATGCGCTTCCTGCTATGGAAACCCCTCGCGGCACAGAAGATTACGAGGGCTTCTACCATCTTGTCAGCATGTCTGGCGATGTCAGTGAGGCTTCGCTTAATTATATAGTAAGAGACCATGATAAGAATTTATTTGAAGCAAAGAAAAATACTCTGCGATTAATCGAAAAGAATATGAATGAAAAATGGGGCAAGGGAACTGTTACGCTCACCATTAAAGACCAGTATAAGAATATGTCCGAAATCATTGCGGGCTGCATGAATCTTATTGATAATGCAAAGAAAGCCTGTGAACTGGCTGATATAGTACCGCTTATTCTTCCTATCCGAGGGGGAACAGACGGCTGTCAGTTAAGCTTCAAAGGTCTTCCATGCCCTAACCTTGGAACTGGCGGACACGCATACCACGGTCCTTATGAACATATTACTGTTGAAGGCATGGATATGACCGTTGCAATGCTTGTTAAATTGGTTGGAACATTTACTGAATAACAACTATATTTCATAACACAAAACAGGAGTTAAGCTATTGACCTACTCCTGTTTTGTATTATCAGTTGCTATTCAGTTTTTATTACTTTCGCTTTGAAACAACATACATAACTGCTGCTGCAATACATCCAGCTAACGCAATAATTGCTATTACAAGCCATAATTTCCCATGATTTCTGTCCCCAGTGTTGATTGATGATGCATTTGTTTCATTTTCATCAAATGTATACTGGCTTGTTGTTTCTGATTCTGTCTGACTGATGGTCTCTGTCTCTGGTTCAGATTCTTTGATACTTTCTGTTTCTTTACTACTTTCAGTTTCCTTGATGTCCTCAGTTTCAGATTCTGTTTCCCTGCTGCTTTCCGTCACTGTTTCTGTCTCTGCTTCCGTCACCGGTTCTTTAACAGTAAAATGTGCACTAGCTGTTCCACTCGATGAAACAATACCTATAACATGCTCACCCGTCGATAATTTTTTTATTAAATCTGGATTAAGTGTTACAATAATACTTCCTGCTTTTACCGTATAATCTTTGTCTTTTACAAGCTCTCTGCCATCAAGTTCTACTTTTACAAAATCTGAAAATGCTGCATTAGACCTAAATGTAATTGCCTTATCGGAATTCTTATCAATTATACATTTATCACCAGCAATTATTTCTGGTGCCAGTTTCGATGTAACAACACTATCTTTGTCTATCTGCTTTGATGCATTTGAATCTGCAAAGTATTTTAAACATAAAGAGCAGTAATAATATTCAATATTACCTTCCTGAGTCACTGTAGCTGCTTTAGCTTCTACATGCTGTAACTTATGATTATCCTTATTCAATTCACCATATTCCTCATGACATACTTCACACACTGCACGATTGACGCATGTTGCCACTCCACCACTATGAATATGCTCTGGAATGCCACCCTTTATTTCAAATGTGAGTATATTATTCTCGATTGAATTGACACTGATATAAATATCTCCGTAAATCCATATATCTTCACCTATTCCTAATGCTGCATCTGCCTTTGTGTTATACTGTCCACCAATAACTTCATAATTCCATTTAGGTGATGAAAAATACATATTACTTGGAAACTTAGTGTCACTGTCTATAAGATAACATACCAGCCCAGATTTTAATGGAATTTTATCCACTCTGTTTCCATTAATCTTGAACATCTGCTTATATTGAGAATCATATTTGTTACCATTATCCTCAAAGTTTCTGTACTCAAGATACAATGTCTTACCCTTTTCCGGAATATCCATCTTATATCCTGTAATATTATCCGTACCTGAAGTTCCTAATGCTTTAAGACTATATTCTCCTTCGGACAAAATCGTCTTAATATCATTCTCATCAGCCCAGCCTAATACTTCTTTCTCCTTAAGAGACATAAACTGTGGAACTGGAGATATATGCTTTGCCATAACTGACATGAAATACACCGGTGACGCATTCTTTGAGTTATATAAATCCTTCAGCCCCATAATATGTCCCATTTCATGTACTGCTGTTGCAATTGATACAAATACCTGGTCATCCCCATCCTTAAATAAATATCCGTTAGTATCACCATCAGGCTTACAATACGAATTGGTTATCTGGACATATTTATAACTATTAATAGTTTTTTTGCCGGTATTAACAGAAATATTATTAACATAATCTGTATAATTCCACAATGGTGATGACCAGCTTACTGATATATTACCTGACCCATTATTCTTATAAATAATTGTAATTGAATCAATAGTACCATTGTTATCTTTATCAAGCACACCATAATCATAGTATACAGTATCATTATAATCAGAAATTTTATTACCCGATGATATGGCATTATTAACAGCTTCTGACCACTCCTGCCTAAGCTCATACATTCTGCTTGCACGCTCCGAAGCATCTTTATAACCAATGGTATTAATATCACTGTACTCTGCATAATACCCACGAGGATGTGAAAGTACAATTGAGCCGCCATTATCATATAAATATACACTTCTCATTCTTAATTTGTTATCTGATACACATCTGTAATAATCGCCTACACTATATGAACCTGCATTATATGAATTATCTGTTATTTTTCTGACAGAACTGCCTTCATATACATCATTTATAAATTCGGTTTCACCTGCAAATCTGGCAAATACAACTAAATTAGTAAAATTACTGTCATCATCATCTGCCTGTATCCTGTCTTTATCACCTGTTAATAACAAAATTGACAGAAAAACAGCGCAAAATAACAGTATTAGTTTGATTTTTCTCATAAAAATTCCTTTCCATGTATAAACAAGCTAACTATTATATTATCCGGTTTCTCTGTCAGAATCTTACCATATTATTAAATTTAATTCAATTCAAATAACTATTTTACGGCTTGCACACACCACAAGCCTCATACCCCATATCAATAATCTCCTGCCTGCTTCCTGTATAAATCTTTTTATTGGAAGCATCCATGCTCTTTGCACTGTTGCAGGATTCTTTGTGGAACTTCTTAGTATTTGTATTAAGTACATATGTCTGCACATTTGCTTCTGCCGCAGTTGTTGACTTTGAAGCATCTGCAACTATTGAATCGTCCTGATGGCTGTCACCTGTTGCATAATCAATAGCAATTCCCGGCTGTGCATTAAAACAATACACATTGAAAAGAATTCCATCGCCATTATCCTCAACTGACTCAGCCTCCATCTGCACACCGCTGGCAACAAGATTATCGCCAGAAAATACAGGTGTTACGCGGTACAGAACATGATTATTAGTTTCCTTTATGTAATCCGCCACCATATTTTCAAAAGGCAGCATACCATCAACATTAAGATATCTTGTTCCTGTAATCAGATTCTTTTCATTCGCATTCTCACCAGTAAGCTGATAACCTATAAGATGGCACCTGTTATACAGATATTTACCATCAACACTATCGTATTTTGCTGTCTGCCATCCCGTAGGTTTTACTTCACCAATTGCACCACGTTTCTCAGTAGGCATAATGTCTTTACCTATATTAGCAAATGCAGTAGTACATCTTCCAAGTTCATCCAGTTCTCCGTAACTCTCAAATGATATAGTCGTGAAGTCAGCATCATTAAACGCTGGGTTATTATCATTAATTACAACATACGGTTCACCCTGATATACTAAAGATGCCATATCATCTGCAACAGCCGTACTCTGAACCTCAGCACTCCCCACAGTACCAGCCTGATTATCCTTCTTAGAAGAGCATCCGCTTAACCCAAATCCGATTCCTGCAATAAAGAACACCAGTAAAAATGCGGTTACTCTCCTTAGCACTTCTAACCTTATATTACGCATGTATTTTTCCTTATTTCTTTCTTACATATCTTTCTTCAGTAATTTTCTCATGAGAATTACCCTCAAAATCAGTAGAACCCTCCAGCTTAAAATCATTAAGCATGGCCTTAGGAAACTTCACATCAGAAGGATACTTCCTATTCCATTTATACAGGTAAACCTCGTCCACCATATCCTCATAAGAAACAATCTCAGAGTCCTCAACAAAACAGAAATCGTGCTTTCCAGCAAAACCAAACTCCTGATTAACCTCAATATTTTCATAATCACCAAAAAGCTGCTTACTATATAAAGAAAGCCATAACTTCCCACCATCAAGCATCTTAATAATATGCTCATTAAGAACACTGTCCTTAGAAACTCGTCTGTTATTAAACATAATTCCATAATCATCATCAACAATAGATATAACCTTCATAAAAAATCCTCCTTTTATATTCCCAGCGATGGAGCAACGCGACCAAAACTGAACCACACATCTCACCCCACCACTACAGCGAGGGTGTGCAAACACCCAACGCTGGCAGATAAAAACTCCCCGGGGTGGTGGGCTGGGTGTGGTTGTGTGGTTTAATTGGAAACCGTGTGAAGACGCCGGTACTTAGTGCGTGGGGAGAGCCGCCGAAAGGCGGCAAATCCCCACAAACTTAGTACCCGCTGCGTCTTCGCCCGAGCGGGAGCGCGTTTTCAATTAAACCATACAGCCATCCCCAGCCCCCTCTCCGGGGAGCCATTTCTTACCTACTTCTTAAAGGGAAACCTCCCCGATTCCAGCCTCTTCTTAAGCATCACCCCACCTATCGTCTGAGGCTGCTTAGCCGGACTATTTTCAGCTTCTCTTCCCTCCGCTTCTGCAATTCTGCGGCGAATCTCTTCCATCTTGTTATCCATTGCAGCAATCTGATCTGCACATGAAGACAATTCTGCAGCCAGCTGTTCTGCTTCAGAATCTGGAATATTCTTCTTATAACGAACCTTATGCTCCACGCTCGCCCAGAAATCCATGGCAATTGTACGGAGCTGAACCTCAACCTTCATCATTTTCTTTTCATTCTGAAGGAATATCGGTATCTCAATTATAAGGTGAAGACTTCTGTAACCGCTTGGCTTAGGATTCTTGATATAATCCTTTCTCTCGACAAGCACTACATCGTCCTGCTTTAACAGGCAGTCCGCAAGCATATAGATATCTTCCGGGAAAGAACATATTACCCTTACTCCGGCAATATCTCTTATACCTTCCTCAATGCCTTCCATTGTTATAGGAATATTTTTCTTCTTCGCCTTCTTAAATATGCCATCCATAGACTTAATTCTGCTCTTGATACTCTCAATAGGATTTCTGTCATACTGTAATGAGAACTCCTCATTAAGCACCTTGAACTTAGTCTCAACCTCCATAATGGCGCATCTGTAATAAGCCATCAGTGTGTTAAACGGCATAATATTTTCTTTTAATAACTCAAGCATTTCATCAGAAAGAAGATTCTCTTTAATGAATCTTTCCTGCTCCTGCTTGAGTATCTCTTCTAATAACATAGTAACCCCTTTTACCTTTGATGCATCTTAAAGTGCCTTCTTAATAGCAGCTAAAAGCTCATCATATGTATCAAATGCCTCTAATTCAGGATTATCAGCCTTAATCTGCTCTGTACTCTTAAAGAGGAAGCCTGCCTTGCTTGCTTTAATCATTCCTAAGTCATTGTGGCTGTCTCCTGATGCAATAGTATCATAACCAATAGACTGTAAAGCCTTAACTGTTGTAAGCTTTGACTGCTCACAACGCATCTTGAAACCTGTAATCTCACCATTGTCAGCTACCTCAAGTGAATTACAGAAAATAGTTGGCCAGCCCAGCTTCTTCATAAGCGGAGTAGCAAACTGTGTAAATGTATCTGAAATAATGATAACCTGTGTTATGCTTCTTAATTCATCGAGGAATTCCTTTGCTCCCGGAATTGGGGCAATCTTAGCAATAGTATCCTGAATCTCCTTAAGTCCAAGACCATGCTCCTTAAGAATGCCTAATCTCCAGTTCATAAGTTTATCATAATCTGGTTCGTCTCTTGTTGTTCTCTTAAGCTCTGGGATTCCGCTTGCCTCTGCAAATGCAATCCATATCTCTGGTACAAGAACACCCTCAAGGTCTAAACATACAATATTCATATCATTATCTCCTCGCTTATTATTCTTAGATACACTCGTATCTCATGTGTTATTTCACTTATATTATTGTAACCCACTACCTGTCAAAACTCAATATGCCATTTCTAAGTCTTTCAAGCCCATCCATTAAAGTTGTCTTAGGACATGCAACATTCAGTCTTAAGAAATGTTTTCCATCTCCGCCAAAGCCTTCTCCCGCTGACAGGAAAAGTCCTGTATTCTTTCTTATATATGCCGCAAGCCTTGTTGAATTGTCTGTGATATCAGACACATCAAGCCAACAAAGATAAGTTGCATGTGATTCCACCATTGACACTCTCGGAATATTGTCTTTTATGAACTTTTCGGTAATCTGTTTATTCTCGTAGATATATTCTCTTAACTGCTCAAGCCATTCCTCACCCTTTGTAAATGCAGCTATAGCCGCATCAACTGCGAAAACATTTGGCTCAGCTACCTCATCGGTATTGATTGCACGCCAAACCTTGTGACGGAGTCGCTCATCCGGCACACATATTGCTGCTGTCTGTAAGCCTGCCATGTTAAATGTTTTCGTAGGTGCTATGCATGTTACAGATATATTCTTACACACCTCCGAAACACTTGCAAATGGCACATAATCAATGCCCGGGTCTGTAAGCTCGCAGTGAATCTCATCAGATATAACAACGACTCCATACTTGTAAGCAAGCTCTCCGATACGTGCAAGTTCTTCCTTTCTCCATACATTTCCACCCGGATTCTGTGGGTTGCACAGAATAAGAAGTGTTGTCTGTGGGTTCTTGAGCTTAACTTCAAGGTCTTCAAAATCTATTACATACCTGCCATTCTCATATGCAAGCTGGCTCTGTAACACATTTCTGCCATTATTAAGAATACTGTTAAAGAAAATGTTGTATACAGGTGTCATGATTACAACATTCTCTGCTGGTGTCGTAAGCTTTCTTACAGAGCTTGATATTGCAGGTATAACGCCTGTTACGAACATAAGCCAGTCGTCTTCCATCCTGAAATTGTGGCGTCTTTCCCACCAGCCTGTGTATGCGTCATACCAGTCCTTTGATATCTCAGTATAACCGTATACACCGAGGTCTGCCTTTGCCTTAATAGCCTCAGTTATCTCAGGTGCTGTCTTAAAATCCATGTCAGCAACCCACATAGGAAGTTCATTCTCTGCCACATTCCATTTTAAAGAATCCGTATTACGGCGGTTCACTACTGTATCAAAATCATATTTCATTCTCGGATTTCCCTTCTTAATTCTACTTATTAATTCCTGCATACTATCTTAGTAAGCGAAGGATTAACCCTATCCTTCTCAATTATAAGCTTATCTATACTGTCTGCTGTTATAGTTCCGGAAGTTGGATTTAACACGCTGTCAACCCTGCTTGTGATATCAGCATCTACTGTTGAATACTCGAAAGCAAGTGTAGTATTAATAAGCTTGCAGTTCTTCATAACAAGATTATCAATGTAGCACAATCCCTGAAGGCTCTCTATTGTACAGTTAATAAACGTAAGATTCTTTGAATTCCAGCCAAGGTACTCACCTGAAATGTATGAATCATACACTGTTATATTTTCAGCATTCCAGAAAGCATCCTTGCTCATAAGTCTTGAATTTCTTATCTCAAGATTCTTACTTCCATCAAATGGATAATTGCCGACAAGCTTAAGACCGTCAATCTTCATATTGTTGCTGTTCATTGCAAAATAATTGCCCTTTGCCACTACATTTGTCATAGTAACATTATCACAGCTCCAGAGAGTTTCCTCGGCATTGACGAACTCTACATTCTTAAGTCCTAATCTGTTGCATCTTCTGAAATTCTTAGGTGCTTCAATAATTGTATCCTCAACATTAATATCGTTAGTGTACCATACTCCTGCTCTTCCCATCTCAAAGAAATAACAGTCCTTTACATTGACATTGTTGCAGTACCAGAGTGGATATTTCCACTTAAAGCTGCTGTTTACAAGCTCTATATTACTGCTCTCCTTTAATGGAGACTCACCATCATCAAATATAGAATCTTCAATATGAAGGTCTTTGCTTGCAAAAAGAGCACGTTCTCCTGTAAGAAGCTGCTGCTTAACTAATTTCTTTTCCATATTTACTCCATTCTTATCTACAAACATTAAAACCCAATCACCATATTATAAGTGATTGGGTTACATTCTAAACATTCTTAAGGTTCTCTACCATCTCTTCCATTGTGTGCCAGCCAAGTACTGCACATTTAACTCTTGCTGGCATATGAGAGATATCTCTTAATGCTCCGGCTTCATCAAGCTCATCAATCTCTTCCTCAGTTGCCTCATCCTTAATCATCTTAAGGAAAAGTTCTGAAAGATGTACAGCCTCATCAATAGGCTTTCCAATGATAAGCTCAAGCATTATATCTGCTGATGCCTGCGATATTGCGCAGCCATCTCCTGTAAATGCCCCATCAACAATAGTTTTCTTAGCATCATCAAACTTAAGCTTTAAGATAATGTCATCTCCACAGCTTGGATTAACACCCTCAAGCTCTAAGTCTGCATTGTCTATATCATGCTTATGATATGGATGCATGTTATGGTCCGTAAGAACCTCATTATAAAAAGTTTTAGTCTCCATATCCCATAAGCCCCCTGATCTTAGATAGTTCTTCTATAAAATGCTGTACTTCTTCTTCTGTGTTATAGAAAGCAAAGCTTGCTCTCGTTGTTGAATTAACCTTAAGGAAATCCATTAATGGCTGTGCGCAGTGATGCCCTGCTCTTACTGCAATATGCTGTGAATCAAGTATAGAAGCAACATCATGTGGGTGTACTCCGTCAATTGTAAATGTGACTATACCCTCATGGTCTTCTGCCTTCGAAGAACCTATTAAGTTAACTCCCTTCATATCATTAATGGCATCAACAGCAATCTTAGTAAGCTTTCTCTCCTGTGCCATGATTGTGTCAAATCCAACATTGTTAATATAATCAATTGCCGCATGAAGTCCGACTGCACCTCCAGTATTAACAGTTCCTGCCTCAAACTTATGTGGAACCTCTGCATATTTAACTCTGTCCCAGTGAACAATCTCAATCATCTCACCACCGCTTAAGAATGGTGGCATCTTGTCAAGAATATCTTTCTTGCCATATAATGCTCCTATTCCCATAGGTGCTAACATCTTATGTCCAGAAAATACAAGGAAGTCAACATCAAGGTCTGTTACATTAACCGGCATATGAGGAACACTCTGTGCTCCGTCAGCCACAATAACCGCACCATGTGCATGTGCAACCTCTGCAATATGCTTTATATCATTAACTCTTCCTAATACATTAGAAACCTGGGTAACTGCTACAAGCCTAGTCTTATCTGTGATAACCTCTAAAGACTTGTCTGTAATCTCTCCATTCTCATCAGGTGTAAGCTGCTTTAATACCGCTCCACATTTTTCTGCAACCTGCTTCCATGGAAGGAAATTGCTGTGGTGTTCCATAACACTAACAACAATCTCATCACCCTCTTTAATGAAATTCATTCCATAACTGTATGCAATTAAGTTAAGACTCTCTGTAGCATTTCTTGTAAATACTATCTGGCTTGCATCTTTAGCACCAATAAACTGAGCTACTGCCTTTCTTGCATTCTCATAACTTTCTGTAGCAATCTCACTTAATTCGTATACACCTCTGAACGGATTGGCGTTCATCTCCTGATAATACTTATTAACTGCATCAAGAACAGCCTGTGGCTTCTGTGTAGTCGCTGCATTATCAAGATATGCAATATTGCTTCCCGAAATAAGTGGGAAATCTTTTCTTATAGACTCAATCGTCTTACTTAACTCACTCATTAATAAACCTCTTTAATGTAGTCATGTATCTCGTTCCTGATACCATCATCAGGGATTTTGCCGCATACAGCTAAAAGCTTAGCTGCTGCCAGCATATTATAACATTCTTGTGCCGGTATTCCTCTTGATTCAAGATAGAATAAAAGCTCCTCATCAGGCTTTCCTATAGTTGCACCGTGATTACCGACAACATCTTCTTCTGCACATAGAATAATAGGAATAGTCTGGTTGACACATTTTTCATCAATAAGAAGAACTTCTTCCTTCTCATTACCAACAGAACCTGCTGAACCCTTAATGAAATCAATAGTTCCTCTGAACAGCTTAAATGCTGTATCTCTCAATGCACCTGCCGCATTGATTGCACATTCTGTCTTCTTGCCGATATGTCTTACGCAGTAGTTCATATCAAGTCTTTCTTTACCTGCTGCAACATATCCAATCTCTGCAGACATAGAGCTTCCATCACCTGCAAGCTTAATCTCACAGCCTTCGTATCTGTTCTTTCCGCTTAAATAAAGCTGCACAAGTTCAATTCTTGCACCATCTTCACAGTAACCACCGATATCATTAATAAATGTTGTCTCACTGCCTACCCTCTGAATCTGGATAAGACGGATAACCGAATCCTTGGCGGCATATAATCTTGTCTGTACTGCTGCGAAGCCTTCTCCATCTTTATCTCCATTAAAATCCATGTAAACATCAATGCTGGCATTCTCTTTAGTTTCAATACCAACAACATTGATGTCTGCATTACTCTTTCCATAATTGAAGTCGAGTCTTACAAAACCTGCATTCTTCTTATCTGTTATATAATATACAGGTTCAGTCTGTGACTTCTTAGCTGCCTCTGTAATCTCCTGACCACATCCACCAATGATATTGTCAAGCTCACCATTGTTAAGCTTTCCATCATCAATGAGACTTACATCATTAACAGAAGCATTTAACTCACCTGTACGGTTAATTACAACCTCTCCAACCTTGCTCTGGTTCATATGAAGATGATTCCATGTCTTGGCTGGGATACGGTTTATTATCATGTCCTTTTCTTCGATACCTATCATATCATATTCCTCACTCTGATTAACTTAACCAATGCTGCCCTTCATCTCAAGCTTAATAAGATTATTCATCTCCATTGCATACTCAAGCGGAAGCTCCTTAGATACATTATCAGCAAATCCTGAAACAATCATTGCTCTCGCATCATCTTTCGGAATTCCTCTTGACATAAGATAAAATACAGCATCATCACTGATTCGTCCAATTGTTGCCTCATGTCCTACATCCGCATCATTAACACGGATATCCATAGCCGGAATTGTATCAGATCTTGAAATATCATCTATCATAAGTGACTGACATGAAACTGATGATTTACTCTTCTTAGCCTTGGTAGTCATTGTTACCGCACTTCTGAAAGTACTGATTCCGCCACCCTTAGATATTGACTTAGTACTTACAACTGATGTTGTAGCTGGTGCGTTATGAACTACCTTCATACCTGTATCAAGGTTCTGTCCTGCTCCTGCAAATGTAATTCCTGTGAATTCACAGCTTGAGCGTTCTCCATTAAGGATACTCATAGGATACAGATATGATACATGCGAACCAAATGAGCCTGAAACCCATTCAATCTTACCACCTTCAGCAACAGTTGCTCTCTTAGTGTTAAGATTATACATATTCTTGCTCCAGTTCTCAATTGTTGAGTAACGAAGCTTTGCATTCTTAGCCACAAAAAGCTCAACCGCACCTGCATGAAGATTGGCAACATTATATTTAGGTGCTGAACATCCTTCAATAAAGTGAAGACTTGCACCCTCATCAACAATAATAAGTGTATGCTCAAACTGACCTGCTCCTGCAGCATTAAGTCTGAAATATGACTGCAGAGGAATCTCAAGATTAACTCCCTTTGGTACATACACAAATGAACCACCAGACCATACAGCTCCGTGAAGTGCTGCGAACTTATGATCCTGTGGTGTAATAAGCTTCATAAAATGCTCGTGTACCATATCTGCATATTCACCTGTAAGTGCACTTTCCATATCAGTGTATACAACACCCTGATCAGCAACCTCCTTACGGACATTATGGTATACAAGCTCTGAGTCGTACTGTGCTCCAACTCCGGCTAATGACTCTCTCTCCGCCTTAGGAATACCTAATCTGTCAAATGTATCCTTAATCTCTTCTGGTACATCCTTCCAGTCACCCTTCATATTCGTATTGGCACGAACATAAGTAGCAATATTATCCATATTGAGTCCATCAATAGACGGACCCCAGTCAG
>ULXZ01029050.1_pt1 | contig 26473 bp, 37 predicted proteins | sample 1961701 | NCBI WGS metagenome assembly ULXZ01 (sample SAMEA4835850, study PRJEB28245) | human gut metagenome | biome: gut microbiome; material: fecal sample | place: Denmark | collected 2008 | reverse complement strand
TTTAATAATGAAGTATGGAGAATAATAGGAGTATTTCCAACTGATGATGGAACAGGGAATATTGAAAATAGAATAAAATTAGTAAGTAATGAGTCAAAATATTCTTGGTATTGGGATGATGCAACAACAGCTTATAATTATAGTAAACAAGATAATTTAATGTTATTGCAATATAATAATAAATCAAAAGTTGAATATTTAGAAAAAGATAAAAACTATAATGTAATAATGGTGGCTGCAAGTGTTAATGGATATAATAATTGGGCTAGACCTGCTTCATCAAATAGAGATTTAAATGGTACATATTATAGTAATTTAATAAGTGAAGCAAAAAATATGACAGGACAAGCAAAATATTATTTAGGAGGATATAATTCAACTTCGACAACTTCAGTAGATATGTACCAATATGAAAGAAAAATAAACGGAAGCACATATTATAATGGAACAAATCCAAATAGTTGGACTGGTAAAATAGGATTAATGTATGTTAGTGATTATGGTTATGCAACAGAAAATTGTGAAGGTAAAAAAATATGGGATACTATATGGGATACTAACTCATCATCAAATGATATAAGAGCATGTAATACAACAAACTGGTTATATAATGTAATATCTAAATCTAGCTATGGTATATGGACTTTGGATCAAGGCTCTCATACGGGTAGTCATGTTTACTATGTCGATACTAAAGGATTTATTAATTTATTAGCCGTAGGGACTGAGTATGTTGAATCTTATCCTGTCTTATACCTAAAATCAGATATTCAAATAACTGGTGGATCTGGAACTTCGAGTTCACCATATACACTAGGATTATAGACTTCTTCCCTGCAGGATGAAATCCTGCGGGAAGTTGTAAAATTTTGTTAATAACGACCTCGTTAACTTAACTGTATCTGAGATCTCGTTAAAAACTATAAAGTGTTAAATTTATGGTTTATAAATCATAAGTTTTTTTATTTTTGTATAAAAATAGTTAAAATAGGTACAATAAATTTGAAAGGAAAAGTTTATGAAAGAAAAAATGTATAATGAAATAGTAAAAAAGTATCTTCCTAAAGAAAATAAGTTACTTAATGTTGTAAAAGCATTTGTTTTTGGTGGTTTAATCGGATCTTTAGGTAATTTATTAATTGAATTTTATTCTAGTATTTTAAATATAACTAAGAGTGAATCTGGTGTTTATATGATATCTACTTTAATATTTTTTGCATGTTTATTTACGGCACTTGGTTTTTTTGATAAGTTTGTTAATTTTGCTAAAATGGGTGCAATTATTCCTATAACAGGGTTTGCTCATTCAATGCAAAGTGCTACTCTTGATTATAAGAATGAAGGTTTAATATATGGTTTTGGTAGTAATATGTTTAAACTTGCAGGAAGTGTTATTTTATATGGTGTAGTTAGTGCTTATTTATTTGGATTAATTAGGTATTTACTAGGAGGAATAATATGACTTTTAATTATAGTAATGTATATTTAAATGAAACTTCTACTATTTCAGGGCATTTAGAAAAAGAAGGTAATTATGGTAATTATTTTGATAAAAGTTATAAAGATTATTATATGAATGAAAAGTCTTTTGAAAAAGCAGAAGTAAAGCTTTTTAGTGAAAGTATAGATATACTTTTAAAAAAGTTAAATAAAGAAAGTAAAGATATTAATCTTTTAATTGGAGGAGATTTATCAAATCAAATATCTGTATCTTCTTATGGAAGTTTAAAATATAATATTCCTTTTTTAGGAGTTTATACAGCATGTGCTACTAGTGTAGAACAAATAATAATAGCATCTACTTTTATAGACAGTAAAAAAATAAATAATTGTATATGTACAACATCATCTCATAATTTAGTTAGTGAAAAACAATTTAGAAATCCTGTTGAGTATGGAGCTCCAAAACCCAAAACATCAACTTTTACATCAACTGGGGGAGCTAGTTGTTATTTATCAAATGTTAAAAAAGGCGTGAGAATTAGTAGTTCTACAATTGGAAAAATAATTAATTTAAATCAAACTGATGTAAATAATCAAGGAAGTATTATGGCACCAGCTGCTGCTGATACAATTTATAATCATTTAAAAAATACAAATACTAAAATAGATGATTATGACCTTGTTTTAACTGGAGATTTAGGGGTATTTGGTAAGAAAATATTAAAAGATTACATAAAAAAAGAATATAATATTATTCTTGGAAGTAATTATAATGACTGTGGTAGTATGTTATATGATTTTACTAAACAAAAAGAAATAACAGCCGGAGGATCAGGACCAGTTTGTAGTTGTTTAGTAAACTATTCTTATGTATTTGATAAATTAAAGAAAAAAGAATTTAAAAAAGTATTACTTGTAGCAACAGGAGAACTTTTTTCACCAACTTTTGTTTATCAAAAAAATCCTATTGTAGCTATAGCTAATGCAGTATGTTTGGAGGCGTTATGACATATTTATATTCATTTTTATTTTGTGGTTTTGTTTGTGCTGTTGCTCAAATTATTTTAGATAATACAAAATTAACTGCAGGACATATAACAAGTATTTTTGTTGTAGTAGGGGCTTTTCTAGATGTATTTAATATTTATGATAAAATAATATTAAAAGTAGGGGGAGGAAGTTTAGTGCCTATTACAAGTTTTGGACATTTGCTAATTCATGGTGCTATGCATGAATCTACAATTAATGGTTTTATGGGACTTAAAATGGGACTTTTAAGTTTAACTGCTGCAGGTATAACAAGTGCTATTATATATAGTTTTATCTTTGCTCTTATTTTTAAGCCAAAAAATTAAGGACTTATTAGTCCTTTTTTCTTGTTAATGGTAAATTATCTTCTTTTTTAAAATAGAAGTTATATAAAGTCATAGTCATATCATCATATAAATTAACTGCTTCAAGATATGATCCATTTTGTACTAAAGTTAAACATGGTAAAATATAATCATTTAACATTGAATAAGCAATTTCTTCTTTAAAACTATCATTAAATAGTTTTGTTGCTATTTGAGGTCCAACAATATCATAACCTTTTATCATGTCATACATATTTTCTGTTTCTGGTGTTTTTTCATCTCTTACAATATCAAAAGCATCATAAAGTTTTTTACATTTTTCATTATCGATATTTAATATTTTACAAGTTGCTGTTATTAAATATCTACCATATCTATGTCCTTTATATGTATAATTATCACAAGCAACTTCCCCTGGTTTTACATAATATCCTTTGTAATTACACCAAACTTTATCTCCACCCCATTTAGTATCTCTATAATTTAAAAAGTCACAATCTCCACATCTATTTGCCATATATGCCTCCTTAAAAAGTGTTTATATTATATCATAAAACAAAAAATAATGCAAATTCTTTCAAAGTATGCTATAATTTATTTGTTATATAAAAGGATGTTGTAATATGGATTATAAATTTAAAATAAATGACTTTGAAGGACCACTTGATTTATTATTACATTTAATAAAAGAATCAAAAATGGATATATTTAATATTGAAATAGTTAGTCTTACTAATCAATATTTAGATTTTATTTCTCATATGGAAGAATTAAACTTAAGTATCGCATCAAGTTATTTAGTTATGGCAAGTGAACTTATGTATATGAAATCTAATTATCTTCTTCCAAGACCAGAAAAAGAAGATGAAGATGAAATTGATGCTAAAGAAGAATTAATAAATAGATTAATTGAGTATAAAAAATATAAAGAAACAACTCCAATTTTAAAACAACTTGAAGAAGAAAGAAAAGATTTATTTACTAAATCAACTTCTTCTTTAAAAGAATTTAAAAGTGATGAAATTAAATTAGGAGAAGATGTTACTTTAGATGATTTACTTAAAGCTTTTAGTAGATTTTTAGAAAGAAAAAATTATGAAAAACCAATTTCTACTAAAGTAACAACCAAAGAAATAAGTGTTGAAGAAAGAACATATCAAGTTAGAAATATATTAAAATTAAGAAAAAAAGTAGAGTTTTTTGATCTTTTTGAAAATTATAGCAAACCTTATGTTGTAGTTACTTTTTTATCTATACTTGAGATGGCAAAAAATAATGAATTAAAAATTATTCAAGAAAATAATTTTGATAAAATATATTGTGAAGCAGGTGTTAACTTATGAATTTAAAAGCAGTACTTGAAGGTCTTTTATTCCTTGTGGGGGATGAAGGAATAGATATGAAAGATATTTGTGATATTTTAGAAACAGATGAAGAAAATGTTAAATGTTTAATTAATGAACTTCAAAAAGAATATACAAGTCCTGATAAAGGAATTATTATAAAAAAATTTGGGGATAATTATAAACTAACAACTAAAAAAGAACATAAATATTTTTATGAAAAATATGTAGAAAAAGATAGTGTAAAAACACTTTCTCAAAGTGCTTTGGAAACTCTTGCTATAATAGCTTATAATGAACCAATAACAAGAGCACAAGTTGATGAACTTAGAGGTATTAATTCAAGTCAAATGATAAGAAATTTAATAGCTAAAGATTTTGTTAAAGAATTAGGTAAAAGTACTTTACCAGGCAGGCCTAATTTATATGGTATAACTAATCAGTTTTTAGATTACTTTGGTCTTTCTTCTAAAGAAGATTTACCTAAATTAGAAGATATAACAACAAATGAAGATAATGTTGATTTATACGAATCAAGATATAAAGAGGTTGAAGTTGAAGAACTATAAAAGTTCTTTTCTTTTGTCTTGTTGTATGTTATAATTAATCATGTAAATGCCTGTGTGATGAAATCGGTAGACATGTTAGACTCAAAATCTAATGGGAAACCATGTGGGTTCGAGTCCCACCACAGGTACCAAATAAAAATAACTACATTTATGTAGTTTTATTTTTTAATAAAATTAAATATTTATAATAACTGTTTTAAGGTTCATTGCCATCATTTTATTTCTTCTTATTATTTTGATAGTAGTAATAAAAAAATGACACTTAGTCTTAATTTAAAAGCAAAATGTCTGAAGTTTATAAAAAACAAGTTAATGGTTTAGAATTATTATTTTCTAATTTCAAAGTAGTCCATTATGATGAAACAAGTCCACATTTACATATTGTTGGTGTTCCAATTAAATATAAAAATAAAAATGGTATGGAAAAACAAGTTGGTAAATCTGATGTATTTACTAAAGAATCTTTAATAAGATTACAAGATAAAATGAGGACATTATGCATTGAAGAATTTAATCAAGTATATAGATTAGATTATACTTTAAAGAAAAAACAAAAAGGCAGAAATCGAGATATTCATGTATCTGATATGGATAACTATATTGAAATGAAAAAGCAAATTGAAAAGAATACTGAAACCTTAAAACAAGCAAATAAAAAATCTTCAGAGTTAAAGCAAAACTCCAAAGATATAAAAGATAAAATTGATAAACTAAAAGTATCTAGATTAAATAAAGATAATTATATTATATCAAAAGAAGATAAAGATTCTTTTATCGACTTTATCGAACAAGTAGATAATATTAATAAAGAATATGATAAAATACAAACTCTATCTAATACACTAGTTAATGCTCACGAACAATTAAAAGATAAGAATAATAAGATTAAAACTCTTACTGAAAATAATGAGGCACTTAATTTAAGAGTTAAGACTTTAAACGATACCATTAGAGAAAAAAATAATGAAATATCATTTTTAAAATCTAAAATCAACGATTTAAAAAATACTCTTGAATATTGGAAAGATAAGTTTGAAAAACTAATATCGTTCTTACATAGTAAACTTCATAGTTGGTATGATAAAGATGATAAATATATTGATGTAGTTAATGATATGTATGAGGATAATGTTTTAGATGATGATGACATTGAAGATTTAGATTTAAATAAAGAAAAAGATGATTATGAACGATAACCATCATTATTAAAACTAATCCTTCCTGTTATATACTTTTCATTTGTATATTTAATATTACTAATGTTACAAGAAGTAAAAAAACTATTAAGCATATTTCCCTCCTATAGAATAATATACTCAATAGTTTATTTTTTTATTTCCTTTTTTTCATTTTTTACTTGTTTAGCATCTTTAATTTTTTTGCTTTCTTTTATAATAGTAAAAAAATAAGGTGTATTCTTAGAAGTTTCTTTTCGACTTTCTATTTTTACTGATTGATTAATTTGAGTATATGGCATACCCATTGTAGTACTAATCATTTTTTTCCTCACTTTCCTCTATAATCCAATTTCCTTGATTAATCATTATATTTGAATTTAATGAAGTATCAGGTGCCATCACATATGTTGCTATTAATTCTTCTTCTATATAACAATTAATTTTAATACTTTCTAGGCAAGCTAACTTGTTTTTCTCATTAACAACATTAATAGCTGCGGGTTGTGGTTGAGGTTTTTTTGAAATTTTTTCCATTATAATTGCTTGAGGATTATATGGTGTATTGAAATTCATCTCATCCATAAAATCTTCATATATTTTCCACATTAATTCTTCAATTTTCTTATTACTATTTGCTATAGGTAATCCAATGTCTTTAGCTTCTTTTCTAGCTAAAGGATAACCATGATGATAAAATTTTGTATTAAGTGTTTCTGATATTACCTTTGTTTTATTTTCATCATTCATATGAGTAGCTAATAACTTTTGTCCCATAGTCAAACCTAATTGTGAACTTCTTTTAGCAAAACCAATCAATGTTGGCGGTATTTCTGAAGTTAGTTTTTCAAAAGATTTTTGTAATAATTCTTGGTCAGTAATTCCTGTATCTTTCACAAATTCAATATATTTTGTTATATCTTCATAACTTATTGTTTTTACTTTACCATTTTCATCAGCAAAACTTAGTTGTGGATCGAGAGGTCCTAAATTTCCAAACGGATGCATAATTATTTCATCTGCACCTAATGCAAGTAATGTCGCTGCACTATATGCTGTGTAAGGAATTAATACAGAAACTTTTTTAAATTTTTCTCTTAACAATGAAATAATTCTCCATGAAACTATTGGATCACCACCATTGCTAATAATCAATAAATCAATGGCATCGGTGTTTTCGATTGAATTAATTTGTTTTATAAATAATGGTAGTACATCTTGCGCCATTTGTGCTGAACATCCAGGTCTTATTGATGTAACATACGTTATTAATGGTCTTTTTCTTATTTTTTCTAACTCTGTATATAAATTTTTTCTTGAAATATAGCTCATATGTCACCTCTTTATAAGATTATATCATGAAATTCTAAAATTTTATATGTCTATTCATAAAAAATATAAATTATTTTTTTATTATTTCAATAAGTCTTTTTGTGCTAAAATTAGGTATATGATTTTTAGATAATGCGATTCCTATATATCTACTAGGAATTTTTTCTTTTATTTTTAATTCATATAATTCTTTATTCTTAATTGCCTCTTTAATATATTCTTTAGTTACATATCCAATACCAAGACCAATTTTAGAAAATTCAACAACTAATGAATAACTTGCTAATTCAATATTTGGTTTAAGAACAACTCCATTTTCTCTTGCTATATTATCTAAAAATTCTCTAGTATTTGATCCTTTTGCTTGTAAAATTAAAGGATAATTATTTAAATCTTTTATAGACACTTCTTTAAGAGTTAAATCCTTATATTTATTATTTACTACAAAGCAATCATTTATCTTTCTACATTTAATAATATCAATATCGTTGCCATAATTTTTATCATTTAAGTTTAAGATTACAATATCTATTAATCCATTTTTTAATTTTGGCATCAAATCAGAAGTTAAATTAGTTATTATTTGTATATCTATTTTAGGATATAATGAATGAAATTCTTCTAAATATGGAAGTAAAAATTCTTTTGTCAGTGTTGTACTGATACCAATTTTTATGCATCCTGTTTCTAGATTAATTAAATCGGTAAATTTATTTTCAGCATTATTAATATACTCAATTGCTTGTTTTATATAATTATAAAACTCTTTTCCTTCTTCAGTAAGAACAACGCCTCGTTTAGTTCTAACAAATAATTGACCACCTAATTGTTCTTCTAGATTTTTAATTGATTTACTTATTGCAGGTTGGGATATACTTAATTCTTCACTTGCTTTAGTAATATTGCAGTGGTTTGCTACTACATAAAAGATTCTATATAATTCAAAGTCTATATTCATAATAACCTCCCGTTATGACAAACATAATTAACATGTATTTTAATTATATCAAAAAATGCAATATAATACAAGTAGATGGGAGGAAAAGTATGATTATAGGTATTTGTGGTAAGTCAGGTTGTGGTAAAAGTACATTAGCAAATCAAATCATAGAATTAACAGATAATAAGGCAATACATTTAGATATTGATAAGGTCGGACACAGAGTTTTATTATTACCTGAAGTTCAAGAAGAATTAGTAAGTTCATTCGGAGAATCTGTTGTTAAAGAAAATAATGTTGATAGAAAAAAACTTGGAGAAATAGTTTTTGATTCAAGAAATGAAATGAATAAATTATCCAATATTACATGGAAATATATGCAAATAGAAATTGATAACTTTTTAAATCTTCACAAAGGAAAAATAATAATTCTAGATTGGTTATTATTATCAATTTCAAAATACTTTGATATGTGTGATATAAAAATATTTTTAGATATCCCATATGAAATTAGAAAGCAAAGAGCAATGAAAAGAGATAACATATCTGAAGAAGCATTTGATTTAAGAGAAAAAGCAAGTATTGAATTTGATGAAAGTGCTTTTGATTATGTTTTAAAAACAAATGATAAAGAAATAGTTAAAAGGTTGGTGAAATCATTATGACAAAAGTTTTATACCCAGGAAGTTTTGATCCAATGACTAAAGGACACATGAATATTGTTGAACAAGCAAGTGATTTATTTGATGAAGTAATAATTGCAGTTATGCAAAATCCTTTAAAAAAATCTGGATTGTTTACTCTAGAAGAAAGAATGGAAATAATTAAAGAATTATATCAAAGAATGAATAATGTAAGAGTTATTTCTGCTAGTGGCGCTGCAGTTGATGTTGCATTGCTTAATGAGTGTAAAGCAATTATTAGAGGGCTTAGAAGTTTAAATGATTATGATTATGAAGTTCAATTACAACAAATGAATAAAGAAATATCAGATAATAAAGTAAATACAATTTGTTTATTTGCAGATAAAGAATATCAATTTGTATCATCAAGTATGGTTAAAGAAGTTCTTAATCTTGATAAAGATATTTCAAGATATGTAGATCCAATAGTTAGAGAAAGAATGTTAGTAAAGAAAAGGAGCTTGATAAGATGAGCAAAATAATTATTACACCACTTGGAACAATATCACCTTATACAAAAGGAAATATGAATTGTCCTGGATTTTTAGTTGAATATAATAGCAAAAAAATATTATTAGATTGTGGAAATGGTATAACAAGATTATTAAATTTTCCTAACGATTTAAAAGATTTAAATGTAATTATTACTCACTACCATAAAGACCATTTTGGTGATTTAGGTGCTTTACAATATGCTTCTTATGTTTATCATAATTTAGGACTACTTGATAAAAAAATAAATATATATTTACCTAAAAATGATATTGGATTTAATAAAACATCAATTACTTCAAATAATGAAAGTTATTCAGATTATTATGATATAGATAATTCTTGTTCATTTCTTATTGATGATTTAGATATAACTTTTGAAGATAACAACTCACATACTATTGAATCCTATATGGTTAAATTACAAAATAAAGATTTTAAAATAATATATACTTCTGATATTGGCACAACTAATTTAGGTAATTTAGTAAATTTTTGTAAAGATGCTGATTTAATAATTTGTGAAAGCTCCTTTTTACAAAAACATAATGCTAATAGTAAAACCCACATGACTGCTTATGATACTGGTATTTTAGCAAGTAAATCTAATGTACAAAAATTATTATTAACTCATTTTTGGCCTGAAGAAGATAAAAGAGTATATTTAGAAGAAGCAAAACAAAACTTTGAAAATGTAGAAGTTGCTGAAGAAGGCAAAAAACTAATATTAAGGAGATGATAGTTAATGGGAAAAACTGCTGGTGAAATTTATTACGATATGGAAGAATATGAAGATAATTTAGCAATAGAAACACTAAATAGAATATATTTAAATAAAGTAATTAATCCATATAGAAAAAGTAAAAAAATAATAGATATGCATACTCATACCAACTATTCAGATGGTGATTTATCACCTCAAGAGTTAATAAAATTAGCTATTGATAAAAGAATTGGAACACTTGCTATAACTGACCATGATACTATTGAAGGAATTAAAAAAGTTAATAGGAATGAAGATATAATTGTAGATAGTGGAATAGAAATTATTAATGGCATTGAATTATCTGCAAAAACTGATAAAGGAAGAATGCATATTTTAGGTTATGGTATTGATCTAAATAATAAAGCACTAAATAAAAAAATGATAGATTTAAGAGACAATAGTATTAATTCAGTATTATCGATAATGGAACAAATAAAAAGAGATTATGGAATTAGATTTGGTTATGATGATATAAAAGAATTAGTCAATGCTAATCACAATTTAGGTCGTCCAGATTTAGCAAAATTTTGTGTTAAATATGGATACGCAACTACATCTCAAGATGCTTTTGATAAGTATTTGATAGATGCACATAATAAAACAAGACAAACAAGTAAAGGATTACAATATCAAGAATGTTTAGAACTAATAACAAATAGTGGTGGCATTCCAGTTCTAGCACACCCAAAGTCATTAGAATTATCAGAAAAGGAATTTTTAATCTTATTAAAAGAAATGATTAGTTGTGGACTAAAAGGCATTGAAGTATATCATTCAAGTCATTCAAAAGAAGAAATGGATTATTATTTAGAAATAGCAAATCAATATGGTTTATTAATAAGTGGTGGTAGTGATTTTCATGGAAAATCTGTTAAACCAGATATTGAATTAGGTACTGGTAAAGACAAAAATATTAAAATAAAAAAATTATCATTACTTGATAAATTACATAAATAATATTTCAAAAAATAAAAATATATGGTATTATTATTTTAATGATTAGTTGTTTATCAACTATTCCTAAGGTTTCGGATATACTATTTGTCCGTACCAAATAAAAATAACTACATTTATGTAGTTTTATTTTTTAATAAAATTGTGTATAATTAAATTGTAAGATAAAACTTTGTTCTAGCTAAATAAAAGTTGTTTACTATCTCGTTTTTTAATACAAAAAATGATATAATTAAGACAGTAAGAGTAAAGAAAGTAAGTGATAAAATGATAAAAATATATAAAAATATAAAAAAATAAGAACTAGCAAAGTTTTAGCTATTAGTGAAATAAATTCTAATTTTTTTGTAGAACAGTTATATAGTGTTGAAAGGGTAAGTATATGGAAACAGAAGTAAGATTTTATTATTCAAGTGATAGTAAAGATAATAAATTTAAAAGCAAAATGTCTGAAGTTTATAAAAAACAAGTTAATGATTTAGAATTATTAGTTCCTAACTTCAAAGTAGCTAGTGCTATTATCCATTATGATAATTGTTATTAAAAGTATTATATATTTCATCTTTAAATAAATATAAAAAAAGCCTCTTAAACAAATTAAGAGACTTTTCATTTAGTATAAACGGATAACGCAACTAACAAAAGTTGCGTCTCCAGGACTCATATAACCCTTGGTCATTGAGTAATTAAATTGTAGCACAAATTTTCTTTAAAGCCAATCCATGGACATTTTTGTACTACATTATATAGTATTTCCAATAATAAATTATTATTCCTAATAGTAATAAATACTATTTTGTTTTAAGTAATTTCTTTTGTTCTTTAGAAGAAGATTTATCCAAACTAAATAATTCAGAATATAAATACATTTTTCTAAAAAGATTAGGATCTTTTGAACATCTTTCTTCAATTCTTTTCTTTATGCCATCAGATAGAGTTTCTTTAGGAATATTAACAATAAATCCGCAATGTGGACATAACTGATAATATCTATAAAGTGAGTCTTTTGGATCAACAAATATTTTCTTTTCATTTACATAAAATGTTTTTCCGCATGGTTTTGTATGTTCTGGTCTTATTAGTCTGGTCTCAATCATTAGAGGAATGTATTCTTCTTCAATTTCACAAACTTTTTCTAAATCACAAGGCAATTCATCATGATATGTAAGATAAATATCTTGCTTTTCTTGTTCTGTTAGAATAGAAAAATTATAATCATAATGGTTTAATCTATTAACTATAAAATTAACAAAATTTCCCTTTTTAATTCCTATATCTTCTTTATCTCTTCTAGGTTTTCTTTTGTTTTTTGGTAATACAGCGCTAAAACTTGAAAGGTTATCCATATCCTTAAAGTTAATTGAAAAACCACTCGTCCAAATTTTTCCATCATTTTTATATCTATTAATTCTAAAATATTCATCTAGTGCAATTAATTTCTTTTCTTTGTTTTTTAAATCACCAGATTGTTCATTTATAAATTCTCTTACTCTTACTAAAAGTCTCCAAGAATCTAATTTTGTTTGAAGAAGCGTATGTTTTGAATTATCTTTTTCTAATAAACTTAATCCAGTTTTAACTTGAATTAAAAAATCCGGGCTTTTCTTTTTTTCTTCTAATTCAACAAACAATTTACTTTGATTAAAAGGAGTATCACTTAACAAAAAAGATTCTAAATCTAATAGCAAGTCACTTGGTAATTTCTTCAAATATATTAATAAATCATTTGAAATAAATGGGTGTTTTTTATATTCTTTTCTGTATTTTTCATTTAATTTGTCTTTTTCTTCTTCAGTTTGTTGATACATATAAGGTGCTAAAATATATAATGCATTTTCATAAATATATTTGTATCTATTTATTAATTCTTGTTTTATTTGCTCTTTTTCCATTAACAAAACCTCCCTAAGTGTTTTTATTATACAATATTTTTTCAATTTTTTGTATAAATTGACATAAAATATATATTTATTTAATTAAATATGCTATCACTATTTTAGTGATTAGTTGTTATCAACTATTCCTGAAGTTTCGGATATACTATTTATCCGCACCAAATAAAAATAACTACATTTATGTAGTTTTATTTTTTAATAAAATTAAAATGTTCGCTTGTTTATATTAGAAATATCTGTTATATTAACTAATAGGAAATATTTAAGCTTTTTGGGTGTCTACCAAATCTCATATAGAGAGGAGGTTTGATAAAGTGAAAACTAAAACATTTATTATAACTGTTTTAAGGTTCATTGCTATCATTTTATTCCTTCTTATTATTTTGATAGTAGTAATAAAAAAATGACACTTAGTCTTAATTTAAAAGACTAAATGTCTCCACCTGAACGGTAAACATTCAAACTTGCAAACATTATATTTGGGATTTCCTTGATAAATACATTATAACATAATCTTTTAAATTATACAAATATTATAATAAAAATTTATTATATACACAAAAGTTAACTATTTTGTTATAATAGATATAAATTGAAGTTTTATTATATGTGATTTTAACTGGGGGTATTGTATGAATAATATTGATCTAGAAGATGATAATTATTCTAATTATAATCTTAGATTTTGTGATTTAAATTTAGCAATTCAAGAAGAGTTAGATAATTTTAAGAAGTTGAAAGGGTAAGTATATGGAAACAGAAATAAGATTTTATTATTCAAGTGATAGTAAAGATAAAATTATTAAATATTTAAGAAAATATAAAGAACTACATTACAAAGGGAGATTTTATGAAAAAACGGATCAATATAATCATCCCATGAAAAAATATGATTATTATAGTTTAGATATCGATGGAAGATTTAGAATAAGACGGACAGTTAAAGGTAATTATGCCAAATGTATGATTACTTGGAAAAGAAGATTAAAAGATAATAAAGATTCTTTAATTCATAAAGAGGAGGAAGTAGAAATCACTATTAAGAATGAAGAGTATGATAATTTAATATTTCTTGTAGAAAATGTACTTCATTTAAATATTGTTGAAAGTTATGAGAGATATAGAAATGTTTTTACAAATGAAGATATAGAAATAGTTGTCGATGAGTATCCATTTGGTATTGCGGTTGAAATTGAAAATAAAAGTAAAATAAAAAATGCTGAGGAAGTTATAAAAGATTGGGTTTCAAAATTAAATTTTGATTTAAATAAAGCATATAGATTATCATGGGACGATAAATATAATGAATTATGTAAGTCCCAAAATATTCCTATATCTAATGTTGTTAGGTTTAATGCTAATATGCCTAAAATATTAGATGATTTTGACAGATAAAATGATAAAAATAACTACATTTATGTAGTTTTATTTTTTAATAAAATGAATAAAAGAATATTTGGTCTAAATATTCTTTCTATTATTTTGTTATCAATAATTTCCTTGATAAATACATTACAACATAATCTTTTAAATTATACAAATATTTAATTTTCAAAACATATAATTTAATAAATTAATTGACTACATAATAAAAAAATTATATAATTATCTTAGATAATATAAGGGAGGACTTATATATGAATATTAGTGAACAAATATTTAATGAGTTAAATACTATAATTGAAAAACTTAAAGATCCTAACATCAGTGCTTTAGAAAAAGAAGAACTTATTAAAAGAAAAGAAGATTTAACAAAAAGATTTAGTAATCATTGTAAATCAGGAGAAGTAACACCAATTAAAGTTTTATCTAGTTTAACAAGTGAAGAAGAAGCATTAGAAATTAATTATTTAATAGAAAATAAACAACTTGCTTTAGAAAGTGTTATAAATTTAAAAAATAATAAAGAAAGTTTTGATAAAATAGTTTCTGCTTTAGATGGTGCTAAAGAAAAACTTGATGGAAGGGGTAAATAATGAATATAAATAAATTTGATGTACTTGCTCTTTCTAATAATAAGAAAATTGTAGTACTAGATAAAATAAATTTTATGGATAATGATTTTTTGTTTGCTAATGAAGTTTTATATGATGAAACAATGGCTACAAATAAATATAAAATATTACTTGTAGATTATAAAAATAAAGTTTTAAAGAAAGTAACAAATGCTGAAGCATTAAGTATACTTTTACCAAAATTTGTAGAAAGAATTAATTAATCAAACCTAATGGCTTGATTTTTTAAATAGAGGTATATATGAAAATAGATGATATTTATGAAGTTTTAATAAATGAACATGATATAAATGGAAATGGAATTACTAGAATTAATAATTTTGTTGTATTTGTAAAAAATGGTTTAAAAGATGAACTTATAAAAATAAAAATAATAAAAGTAAATAAAAGATATGCTGAAGCTAAAATTGTTGAAATAATAAAGAAAAGTCCTTTAAGAAAAGAAACTGCTTGTCCTTATTATTTAAAATGTGGAGGATGTAATTTACTTCATATAGATGAAAAAGAAGAAAATTTATTAAAAGAAAATTATATAAAAAATTTATTTAATTCTTATAAAGTAAATGAAATAGAAGCTTCTTTGTTTAATAATTATCGTAATAAAGTTACTTTTCATATATTTAATTCTAAGTTAGGATTTTATAATTCTAATAGTAATGATTTAGTAGAAATTGATAATTGTTTATTATTAGATAAAGATATAAATAATTTAATACCTAAAATAAAAACACTTGATTTAACAAATATAAAAGAAATAATGATAAGAAAGGCTATTTTTAATAATGAAATACTTATATCTTTTAAAGGTAGTACAAATGAAGAAAAACTAAAAGAATTTGGAAAAGAAAATAATATAATTTCTTTATCTTTAAATGATGATGTTATATATGGAAAAAGTTATATTACGGAAATAATTAATGATTTAAAATATACAATTAATAAAGATTCTTTTTTTCAAGTTAATACAACTTGTATGATTAAGCTTTATGATAAAGTAAAAGAATATGCCAAAAATGGTAATAATTTACTTGATTTATATTGTGGTACAGGTACAATTGGAATGTATTTAAAAGATAGTTATAAATATATTTTAGGAGTAGAAGAAAATAGTTTTGCAATTAATTCTTTTAATATAAATAAGAAAATAAATAATATAAAAAATATTGATTTTAAATGTATGGATGCTTCAAATATTAAAATAGGAGATTTTGATACAGTAGTTGTAGATCCTCCAAGAAGTGGACTTTCTAAAAAAGTAATAAATAACTTGCTTAATAAAAAATGTAAAAGAATTGTTTATGTATCATGTAATCCAAAAACACTTTATAAAGATATAAAACTTCTTGAGGAAAGTTATAAAGTTATATCATTAACACCATTTAATATGTTTCCAAAAACTAAACATATAGAAACGGTTTGTTTATTAGAAAAAGAATAATAAGATTATTTTTATAATGTATTTAAAAAAAATTAAGGAGAATTGAATATGGAAAGAACATATAATAAATTAGTAAGAGATAAAATTCCAAACATAATAAAAGAAAAAGGAGAAACACCAGTAATTTTTCTTGAAAAGTAATTGAAGTGGAATAATAAAATAATTGTATTTTATAAGTATTATAATTCATATAGATGAAGCAGAAGAAAGTTATAAAGAGATTTTTTTAACACCATTTAATATACTTCCAAAAACAAAACATATAGAAACAGTTTTTATTCCTTAAATTAAATAATAATTTTAATAAATGTTAAATTTATTTGACAAACCAATAACTTTTAATTATAATACATGGTACTTAGGGGGAATATATGAGTTATAATAATGATGTTATGATGTGTTTGGTAAATGCTATAAGAAGTTTAGAACCTTTAGAAGTTAATCTTGAAACATTAAATGAAAACATTAGTGTTTTTGAAAGAATAGCAGAGGCACTTGAAGAACAAAATGAACTTAAAAAAATTGAATTAGGTATTGAATCTAAAACTAATATTCAAAGAAGAAGATAATTATTTATCTTTTTTCTTTTGTTGTATGCATATTTAATTTATGTTAAAATATAAATATATGGAGATGATTTTATGTATGAAAATAAAAAAATATTTATCTTAGGATTTGCTAAAAGTGGTTATGAAGTAGCTAAGGTATTAGCAAATAAAAATAATTATATATTAATAAATGATGGAGGAAGTTTAAAAGAAACTGATAAAGAAAAGTATGAAGAGTTAAAAAATCTTGGCGTTAACTTTGTATTTAATAGTCATCCTGATGATTTATTTAATGAAAGTTATGATTTATTAATAAAAAATCCTGGTATTTCTATAGATCACAAATATGTATTAAAAGCAAATAAACTAAATATTCCTGTAGTTAATGAAGTAGAGGTTGCTTATAATCTTTTAAAAGATAAAAATGTAAAAATTATTGCTATAACAGGGACAAATGGAAAAACAACAACAACAACACTTATTTATGAAATGTTAAAAAAAGATAAGTTTTCTGTTCATCTAGCAGGTAATATAGGTTTTCCTTTATGTAGTATTTTAGATAAAGTAAAAGAAAATGATATAATTGTAACAGAAATCTCTTGTCAACAATTAGAAAATATGCATGAATTTAATCCTAATGTTGCTGTTATGACTAATATAAGTGAGGCTCATCTTGAATTCATGAAGACATTCGAACATTATAAATATGTTAAAAGTAAGCTTTTAAAAAATCAAACAAATAAAGATGTAGCTATTTTAAATTATAGTGATGAAATATTAAAAGAATTTAGTAAAAATGTTAAATCTAAGGTTAAATGGTATTCAAGTAAAGAAAAGTTAAATGGTAGTTATATTTTAAATAACAATATTTATTATTATGATGAATTGATTATTTCTTTAAAAGATATAAAATTAAGAGGAATACATAATTATGAAAATATTATGGCTTCAATTATGGCAGTTAAAGAGTTTAATTGTAGTAACGATTCAATTAAAGAAGTACTAGAAAACTTTTATGGAGTTGAACATAGATTAGAATTTGTAAAAGAAGTAAATAATGTTAAATATTATAATGATACTGAAGCTACCAATATAAAATGTACTCAAATAGCGTTATCTTCTTTTAATGAACCTACAATTCTTATCCTTGGAGGGTATGAAAGAGGTCAAGATTTTAATCTTTTATTACCATTTACAAATAATGTTAAAACAATAATAGCAATTGGAGAAACAAAAGATAGAGTAGAAGATTTTGCTATAAAAAATAATATAACTTGTTACAAGTTTGAAACTTTAAAAGAAAGTTTTACTAAAATAAAAGAAATAATAAAACCAGGAGATGTTGTTCTTCTTAGTCCTGCCAGTGCAAGTTGGGATCAATATAATAGATGTGAAGAACGTGGCGATGAATTTAAAAAATATGTAAATACTCTATAATATGACATAATTTTAAATATATTTATGATACTTTATAAAAGAAAGGAAAAGTATTATGAAAATATATTTAGATTATGTTTTTTTTATTAATTTTATATTTGATTTTATTCTTTTATTTACAACTAAAATCCTTTTAAAAAGAAATGTAAAAATAAAAAGAATAATACTTGGAAGTTTTATAGGGACTTTTAGTATATTTATTCTTTTTATAAGTATGCCTTCTTTTATCTTTTTTTTATCAAAAATGTTCTTTGGTTTAATAATGGTTATAATAACATTTAAATTTAAAGATATAAAATATACTTTAAATAACTTTTTTTATCTTATGATTTTAAGTATAATCCTCGGAGGATTTTTATATTTTCTAAATATTGAAGCAGGTTATGAACATGTAGGATTAATATTTTATAAAACAGGAAAAACTTTAGATATATTTATTCTTCTTTTACTTTCTATTTTATTTTTTATTATTTTTACTAAAAAAATTAAAAAATATAAAAATAAAATATCTTGTTATAAAACAGTTAAAATATTTCTTAATAATAAAACTTATTTATTAAATGGCTATATTGATACAGGTAATAATCTAGTTGATCCTTATTTTAATAAACCAATTTTAATTATTAATAAAAATATAGATATATTTTCTAAAAGATTCATATTTGTACCATATAATTCATTAAATAATAAAGGAATATTAAAGTGTTTTATAATAGATAAAGTTTTTATCGAAGATATCGGTTATTTAAAAAATGTATTAATAGCAAAGTCTAATGATAAATTGTCTTTATCAGGAGTAGATATAATATTAAATAATAAAATTATGGAGGAACTATGAAAAAAATACTTTTATTTATTAGAAATTTATTTAAAAAAAGTGGTGTTTATTATGTAGGAAAAACAGATGCCTTACCACCTCCTTTAAGTAAGGAAGAAGAAGACTATTTATGTGGATTAAGTGAGAAAGGAGATCTAAAAGCAAGAAATAAACTTATCGAACATAATTTAAGACTTGTTGTGTTTTTAGCTAAAAAGTATGAAAATACAAAAGTAGATTTAGAAGATTTAGTAAGTATTGGATCAATTGGTTTAATTAAAGGAGTAAATACTTTTTCAAGAGATAAAAATATAAAACTTGCAACATATTGTTCTAGATGTATTGATAATGAAATACTTATGCATTTAAGAAAAAATAAAAAAACAAAAGCAGATATTTCTTTTGAAGAAAGCTTAAGCTTTGATGCTGATGGAAATGAACTTCATTTAGAAGATATCTTAGGAACAGAACCTGATATTGTAACAAAACCATTAGATATGGAAATAGATAAAAAAATATTAAAAGAAGAATTAGAAAAACTTGATGAAAGAGATAGAGAAATAATGATTTTAAGATATGGACTTAATGGCGTAGAAGAATTAACTCAAAAAGATGTTGCAGAAAAACTAAAAATAAGTCAGTCTTATATTTCAAGAATTGAAAAGAAAGTTATAAAAAGACTTAAAAATGTTATAAAAATTTAGTATAATATTTATATAACTACAAAAAAGGAATGATTTATATGGTTTACTTAATAAATGGAGAAAAAAGTTTAATTGATAAAGGAGTTAATGATTTAATAAAAAAATATAATACAACTTCCATTATTAAGTATGATTTAGTTTTTAATAAAATAAGTGATGTTATTAATGATATAAATACAGTTAATTTATTTTCAGATAAAAAAGTAATAATATGTTCTTCAATTAATAATATAGATAATATTGATATTTTAGTTAAATATTTAGATAATCAAAATGATAATATTTTAATTCTTACAAATGAAGATAAAATAGATTTAAAAATATTAAATAAAATAAAAAATAAAAAAATAGAAAAAATAGATGTATCTAATATTGATTTAACATCTTTTATAAAGGAAGAATTTAAAGATTATAAAATATCGTTTAAAGAAATAAATATGTTAAAAGATTATACTTCAAATGATTATAATAGAATAAAAGAAGAAATAATAAAATTAAAGATGTATAAATTAGATACTAAAGAAATAAATGAAGATGATATAAAAAAATTAGTTACTAAAAATTTAGATAAAAATATTTTTGATTTAGTTAATTATATTTATAAAAAAAATAAACAAAAAGTATTTGAAGTTTATTATGAATTAATAGAAAATAATGAAGATGAACTTAAGATAATTGGTTTTTTAAGTAACAATTATGTATTAATATATAAAATACAAGAATTAATAAAAGAATATAGTGATGAAGAATGTATGATAAAATTAAATAAGATGCATCCTTATAGGTTTAAATTACTTAAAGAACAAGCATTAAGTTTAGATAAAAAGTATTTACTTAATAAAATAAAAGAACTTGGGGAACTTGATATAAAAATAAAATCAGGTGTTATTAATCCTAAACTTGGTATGGAATTATTCTTTTGTGAATTATAGTTTACAAAAGTTTTTTCATATTAAAAGAAGATAATCATATACTTTACTAGAAAGGTAAGGATATTTATGATAAAAAAGCAAAGTTTATGGTTTTTAACACTTTTTAGTTTAGTTTTAGTACTTGGAGTATATTATATAACTATGCCAACACAAATACTTGAAAATAATAAAGATAATGATAAAGATAAAACAACTGAAGTTAATTTAGAACTTTCTAATAATAATACATATTTAACTGCTCTTGAAGTCAGTCTTGAAGAGGAAAGAACGATTATGAAAAAAGAGTTACAAGATAAGTTAAGTAGTGATAAAACAACAACAAAAGAAAAAAATGATGCTTATTTAAGTCTTAGAAAAATTAGTGAAGTTGAGCAGAAAGAAGATGAGTTAAAAAATAAGATAAAGGAAACATATAAATTAGATTCTTTTGTAAAAATAGATAATAATGATGTAGATATTGTTATTATAAAAAAAGAACATGATATATCTTTAGCTAATAAAATAATGAAAACTATTAGTGGTGAATTTGAAGATAAAGTAAGTGTATCTATTAAATTTGCTTAAAATAGTAGGCTTTTTCTCTCACAAATAAAGCTTTTACTTCATAAAATAATATGAATAGTATAAAAGCCACCCAACTTGAAAGTGAGGGAAAAATTTTGAATAAAAAAATACTTACAAAAAGGGAAAAAGAAGTGTTTGAATTACTAGTAAATAATTTTACAACAAAAGAAATAGCAACAAAACTTGGTATTAGTGAAAAAACAGTTAGAAATCATATTTCAAATGCTATGCAAAAACTTGGAGTGAAAGGAAGAGCAGGGGCAGTCGTAGAACTTTTAAAACTAAAAGAAATAAAATTAGACATGTGAAGAAGTATAAATTCACATGTCTTTTCATATTATTAGATAGATATGAAAGGAAGATTTTATGCTAAGAAAAAAAGCTTTTAGAAGAATATTTATAACAACAATTATCTTTTTTATTGTTTTTGTAGTTTTAAGTATTAAAAAATTAGAAGGACCTACTAATATATATGAAAGTAATAATTACAAAACAGATTTTTTAGAAAATATATATACACTTAACGATGATAATTTAGTTAGTAAAACTAGTATATATGTAAATAAAGAATTAAATACTTTAGAAAAGGTTAAAGTATTAATTGAAACAATGATAAAAGAAAATAATAATAATAGTTTACTTCCGACTTATTTTAATCCTATTTTACCAAGAAACACCAAAATACTTGAGGTTGTTTTAGATAATGATTTAATAAAAATAAACTTTTCTAAAGAGTTTAATAATGTAACTGAAAGTCAATATAAAAAGATGGTTGAAGCGATTACATATACTTTAACTGATATAAAAGGTATTAATGGAGTTGAATTATATGTGGATAATAAAATAGTTAAGTATATACCAAATACAACTACTATTTTACCAACTATTCTTACTAAAGATATAGGCATAAATAAAGTATATGAAATAAATGATCCTACTAATATTAAAAAAACAATAATATATTTTTTAGGAGGTAATAGTAAAAATTATGTTCCTGTTACAAAATATTTAAATTCAGATAAGGAACAAATAGAAATTATTATTGATAATTTAACATCGTATTCATATGATTCTACTTTAATCGCGCCATTTTCATCTTCTTTAAAATTAGTTGATTATGAAATAAATGATGATAAGGTAATACTTAACTTTAATAATGTAACGTCTTTTAGTGATTATTTAGATTTAATAACTTATTCAGTATTTGATAATTATGATGTTAATTCTGTGGTGTTTTTAGAAAATAATGAAAAAATTATTGAAAAATTTAGAAAAGACACTTGAAGTTTTACAAAAAATGTTATATAATGAATAAGCATTGAAGTTAAATGCTTATTTGTCCTGGTAGCTCAGCTGGATAGAGCAACGGCCTTCTAAGCCGTCGGTCAAGAGTTCGAATCTCCTCCAGGACACCACTTATAAATCGGGAAATGGCTCAACTTGGTAGAGCACTTGGTTTGGGACCAAGGGGTTGCAGGTTCAAATCCTGTTTTCCCGACCATTATTGTATTTTACCCTTATTTTATAAGGGTTTTATTATTTTTTGATCTAATTTTTGATCTAAAATTAAGGAGTAAGTATGGAAGATTATAATATTGATGAACTTTTAAAAAATATAAAACCTAATTTACATAAGTCATATAATGGAATATTCTTAACTGATGAAGAAGTTAGTGTATTAAAATTATATGGTTTTGATATTAATAAATATAGTGATATAAAAGAGTTAATGTTTGATTTAGAAGAATATTTAAACGATGAAATGCAAGATGATTTAGAACAGGTTTTATTATCTTTAGCAGAGTTTAACTATTATAATAATACTACAAAATAAAATAAGAAGATTTTTATTTAGTCTTCTTATTTTTTTCTTTTAATAAATCTCTTATTTCTTCTAGTAATATTACATCATCACTCTTTTTAGGAGCTTCTTTTTTTGGTGGCTCTTTATGAGTTATTTTATTTATACATTTAACCATAATAAATATACAGAAAGATATAATTAAAAAGTTAACAATATTTTGAACAAATAATCCATAGTTAAGACTAGCACCAGTTGTTTTATTTAATATAATTTTAGCTTCTTCAAAGTTAATTCCTCCAAGTAAAAGACCAATAACTGGCATAATAACATCATTTACAAGTGAAGTTACAATATCACCAAAGGCTTTACCTATAATAACACCAACTGCTAAATCAATAACGTTACCACGAGAAATAAATTTCTTAAATTCTTTTAACATAATAAATTCCTTTCTAAAATAATTTTAACATATTTTTAAAATTTTAAAAATATATTTACTAAAATTAATAAATATGCTATAATTTACCTATATTGAAGGAGTGATTTTATGAACGCAAATGATAGGGAAGTAATTTCTGGATTAACAAAACAAATAGAATTATTACAAGAACAAATAAAGTCTATGAATGAAGTTATGGCAAAAATGGTAGAAAAAGATAATCCTAAGGTAGAAACAGAAGAAGATAGACGAAATAAACTTATTGAAGAAACTAGAAGACATACTGAAGAACTTAATAAAAAATTAGAACAAAGAGAAAGAAATCATAATATAGCATACAAAGCAAAAAAATTAGGAGAAGTTGTAAATAATTTTGGTGAAAGAGTATTTACAATGGATTATCTTAATACATTAAGTGCTTTTGCAATTGATGAAGCTTATGATAATTATTTTCAAGATGGTAATTGTAAAGTTGGTACTAAAAAATTAAGTGATGAAGAACTTGAAAAATATGAAATTTTATTTGAAGGTAAAAAACCAAAAGAAGAAGTAAAAGAAGAAAAGAAAAATGAAGATGAAGGAAACTTTAAAATAAAAGAAGTTGAAACAGATGAAAAAACAAAAATTGCTAATGGTTTTGATAAAAATATTAATGAAAAAGACCCATTAGCAAGTGATACAAAAGAAATACCAAGTGCTTTAAATGGTGCAGAAAAAATTGATAATCCTTTAAATAAGAAAGAAAATAAAGATGAAGAAAAAGCTGCTGAAGATGCTAAAAAACATGTTGGACAAGAAGATGCTAAAAAGGTTGTAAGTGCTGAAGAAGCAACACCTGAAAAGAAAAAAGGTATTTTCGATAAATTAAAAGGTAATATTAAAGTATTAAAAGCAACTGGAATTGTTCTTGCAGGTATTGCAGTAATGTTAGTTGCAGGTGTTCCTTTAACTGCTATAGTTCAAGCTGGTGCTACAACATTAACTGGAGCAGCAGCAGGTGTTGCAGGATATTACGCTGGTAAAAAATCTGGAGTTTTAAAATAATTTTAATCGAATAAGAAGGGAAGAGTTTTATGAATATAAAAAAAGATGTAATAATTACATTTGAAGATGGAAGTAAAGTATATATTCTTGACACAATGGATTATAATGGCGTTACATTAGCATTTGTTAATGAACTAGATAAGGATACTGAACCAACAGATACTTATAAAGTAATGCTTGTTAGTAATGATTCTTTACAAAAGGTAAGTAATGCTAGTGTATTAAAAGAAGTATTTCCAATGTTTGTAGAAAGACTAGAAAAAACAATTGAAGAAGAACAAATTTAGTTCTTCTTTTCTTTTATTTCAATATTTTTATTATTAAGTAAATCTTTTATTTTTATAATATTCTCATTATCAATTAATATTTCATAAGTAATAAAATTATCAAAAGTCTTGTTTATAATATCTTCATCTTTTAAAACATTGTTTACATAATTTACATTGTCATAATTACAAGTGATAATATATTCTTTTTTTAATTTATATTCTTTTATTCCTGCTTTTTTAAGATTTTCGTTTGTAACATTTAAATATGTTCTAAGTAAGTTACTACTTCCAAGTTTTATTCCTCCAAAATATCTAACAACAACAGCAAGAACATAATTTAAATCATTATTTTTTAAAACATTTAAAATAGGGAAACCTGCAGTTTTAGAAGGCTCTTTATCATCATTATATTTAACATTATTATCAACTATGTAAGCATAGCATATATGACTGGCATCTTTGTATTTTGCTTTTAATTCGTTTAAATAATTGTTTACTTCATCAATACTTTTTACAAAATATAAAAAAGAAATAAATTTAGATTTTTTAACAGTTTCTTCATATTCACTGTTATCTTTTATAACATTCATACTTGTCACCTTTTTCTTTATAATAATATTTTATCAAAAAATAACAAAAAATAATATAAAAATATGATATAATTTATTAAGTGGAGGTACTTTATGAATTATAATTTTAATGATAATACACTTCTTCATTCTGTTATGTTTAATCCTTTTAAATTAGAAAGTATATTGCAAAACGGTATAATGTCTTTTAATGAAGCAAGTAAGTCTAATTTTTCTTTTACGAGAAATACTTTCGGTTATAATTTTGATGATTATATTTCAATGACAAGATATATGTATGTTTCGTTTGGTGATAAAAACACATCTTTTTATAACTATACTTTAAAAGGTATAACATTAATTGTTGAAGATCAAGACTTTATTTATAATCATAAGGATATGTATTTTAACTATCCTGATGAAGTATTTGTTAAAGATAAAGTAGATAAAGAAAATATAAAAGGAATTTTACTTCCTTTAAAATATTTAGATTATTTGCTTGAAGAATTACCTATGTTTAATTTAAAATCTACAAGTTATGTTAATATAAAACATACTTGTGATGATTTAATTAATTATTTAAAAACATTAAATTATGATGTTAATATGCCTTTATATAATATTTATTTAAATGATTTATACCAAGTTGTTTTAAAACTTCAAAAAGATGAAAATAATTCTATGTTACTTGAAGAATTTATGGAGTGTAAAATATCTTTAAATGAATTTATTGCAAAAGAAGTTCAAAATGCTTTCGATAAAAAGTTTAATAAAAAAATTACAACTCTTGAAGAAATGGCTACTTTTATTGCTGAAAAATATAATAAAAAAATATATTATATAGATAATTTAAAATATGTAAGATAAAAAGAAAGGAGAATTTTTATGTTTAAAGAAAAACTAGCTTTGGTACCAGAAAAACCAGGATGTTACCTTCATAAAGATA
>ULXZ01065988.1_pt1 | contig 26897 bp, 23 predicted proteins | sample 1961701 | NCBI WGS metagenome assembly ULXZ01 (sample SAMEA4835850, study PRJEB28245) | human gut metagenome | biome: gut microbiome; material: fecal sample | place: Denmark | collected 2008 | reverse complement strand
GAAAGAGTGTGCGAGGTATTCCAATCCTTATGCTAAGTGAACTGGATGAGTATTGCAGAACACACAGGGTGGATATTGCGGCGCTCACCATGCCAAAGTCAAAGGCTGACTCTATTGCGTCAAAGCTTGTGGATTTAGGAATAAGGGCTATATGGAATTTTGCACATGTGGATCTTGAAATCCCAAATAAAGATGTGGTTGTGGAGAGTGTTCATCTGTCTGACAGCCTTATGCAGCTCAGCTATAATATTGTTAAAAACTCCAAAAATAAATAGAGGGTGAGTCTTATGAATGATAAAAAAGGTTCCTTTACTGGTTTTAGATCTTTTTGATATTGAATATGACGATCTTATGGTTTTCAATGCCAATAATGCAAATGCTGATAATGCAAATGCTGATAATGCAAACAATGAGAATAAGGGGAATTAATATTGGAATATATTGTTACAGGTAATGAAATGAAGCTTCTGGACGATACAACATCACAGGTCTTTTTGGTTCCTTCGGTGGTGCTGATGGAGCAGGCTGCGGCCGGTGTTGTCCGGGAGCTTGTTGCATGTTTTGATAAATCAAAGGAGTTTGCCGTGATATGCGGCAGAGGCAATAATGCAGGAGACGGTATCGCGATAGCAAGACTTTTAAATCAGGCTGGATACAGATGCATGGTGTACTATGCTTTTGGCACAGATGAGGCAGGAAGCAAGCTCTTTGAGCTGCAGAAAAATATATACGCAAGGTATGGCTTTAAGGTGGTATCTGATATTGAGTGTGTGTGTAAAAGTGACGTAATAATAGATGCACTGTTTGGCACAGGGCTTAAGCGAGCCATAGAAGGCTCTTTAGCAGATGTGATTTCAGCCGTTAACAAGGCAAATGCTTACAGGGTGGCGGTCGATGTGCCGTCTGGAGTGGATTCTGATAAAGGTCATGTGATGGGATGCACTTTTAAAGCAGATTTCACATATACCTTTTCTTATAAGAAGACAGGCCTTCTCCTGTGGCCGGGCTGTGATTATTGCGGTCTGGTTAAGGTGGTGCCTATAGGCATAGATGACCACAGCTTTTGTGGTAATCTGCCATCAGTAAGGGCTCTTGATGAGTCTGATTTAAAGAAGCTTGATAACAGACCGGCACACTCCAACAAGGGAACTTTCGGAAAACTGTTAGTTATAGCAGGAAGCCGCAATATGGCCGGTGCGGCGGTGCTTTCGGCAAAGGCTGCATACAAAAGCGGAGCAGGGCTTGTGAAAATTATAACGCCGGAGTGCAACCGCTCAATAATCCAATGTGCTTTGCCGGAAGCACTGCTTTGTACTGATATCGCGTCAGCTAAAGCACTTGAGACAGAACTTGAGTGGGCAGATGCAGTGGTGATAGGTCCAGGTCTTTCAAAGTCTGATAATGCCAAAATGTTAGTTGAAACAGTACTAAAAACAGCAGAGATACCTCTTGTGATTGATGCGGATGCGCTTAATATCATATCAGACAACATGACTTTACTTAATGAGCATAAAATGCCGGTCATCGTGACTCCGCACCTGGGCGAGATGTCCAGACTTATGAAAAAGAGCATTGCTAATATACAGGAGGATATCATCGGTGTGGCAGGAGAGTTTGCAAGCTTGTACAATGTGACTTGTGTGCTTAAGGATTTTCGTACGATTATCGCAGCGGCTGATGGCGAAAAGTTTATCAATCTGTCCGGCAATTGCGGTATGGCAACAGCCGGAAGCGGAGATGTGCTAAGCGGTATCGTGGGAGGTCTTCTGGTACAGTTGCATGACACGAAAAAGGCCGCGGCATACGGTGCATTTATTCATGGACTTGCCGGTGATATGGTATTTGACAATACCGGCTCTTATGGTATGATAGCAAGTGATATTATTGATGGATTAGATAAAGTTTGGATTAAGGTGGAAAAAAATGGCAATTAACAGAATCAGAGCAGATATAGATTTGGATGCAATTTTATATAATATGGAGTCGATGCATAATAAGCTAAAGCCGGGGACAATGATGGCAGCAGTTGTAAAGGCTGATGGCTATGGTCATGGTGCTGAGGCTGTTTCAGAGGTACTGGAGCCGCTTCCGTATCTGTGGGGCTATGCCGTTGCTACAAGCAACGAGGCAATGCAGCTTATCGCAGCAGGCAGAAAAAAGCCGATACTTATTTTAGGACTCAGCTTCCCGGAGCAGTTTGAGGAGATAGTGGACAATGATGTGCGACCGGCGGTATGTACCTACGAGACCGCTAAGGAACTTTCAAAAATCGCAGCTGCTAAGAATAAGACCTGTAAGATACATATCAAGATAGATACCGGCATGTGCCGTATAGGCTTTCAGGTGACAGAGGAAAGTGCAGATATTATTGCACAGATTGCTAAGTTGCCGAATATTATGATAGAGGGAATATTCACTCACTTTGCAAGGGCAGATGAGCTGTCAAAGGAGCCTGCCTTTGAGCAGTTTGATCTTTTTAAGAGGATGATAGCTCTTGTTGAGGCAAGAGGAGTCGAAATCCCAATTAAGCACTGCTCAAACAGTGCGGGAATAGTAGAAATTCCGGAGTGCAATATGGATATGGTAAGAGCAGGCATCACACTCTATGGTCTGTGGCCGTCAGAGGAGGTAGACAAGAGTAAAATCTCCCTAAAGCCTGTTATGTCGCTGCACAGCAGAGTTGCTTATGTAAAGGAGCTTGAGCCGGGCAGGCATATAAGCTACGGCGGCACATTTACGGTAGAGCATCCTATGAGGATAGCAACTGTCCCGGTGGGATATGGTGATGGATATTCAAGAGGACTTTCAAACAAGGGATGGGTTCTCATAAAGGGAAAAAAAGCACCTATATGCGGCAGAGTCTGCATGGATCAGTTTATGGTTGATGTGACAGACATACCTGACGTGAAAATAGGCGATGCAGTTACTCTGCTCGGTAAAGAAGGGAATGAGACAATCACTATGGAGCAGTTAGGTGAGCTGTCAGGCAGATTCAACTATGAGTTTGCATGTCTTATCACACCGCGTGTTCCAAGAATTTACCACAAAAACTAAAAAAGTGTAACTTTTAAGAATACACTCGAAAAATCTGGAGATACTTTTTGTATACCATAATATGGAGTGTATTCGTGTATGATTATTCAAAGAGGAGATATTTATTACGCTGATTTAAGGCCTGTTGTAGGCTCAGAGCAGGGCGGGATAAGACCTGTCCTTATAATACAAAATGATGTCGGAAACAGACACAGCCCGACGGTAATCTGCGCAGCAATAACCTCGCAGATGCATAAAGCAAAGCTGCCCACCCATGTGGAGCTTGCCTGCAAGGAGTATGCGCTTGCAAAGGATTCGGTTGTGCTTTTAGAACAGCTTCGCACAATCGACAAAAAAAGGCTTAAGGATAAGGTGTGCCATCTTGATGAGGACACATTGCTTAAAATAGACAGGGCGCTTGAAATCAGCTTAGAACTTATTACATAGGATAATAAAACATTATGTTATATGCAATTATAATTTTATCGATACTTGTAGTGATACTTCTTTTGTGTATTGGAGTATTGCTTTATGGAATGAAAAACAACAAAAAGACTCTCGATGGAATACTTGGAAATGATGATGTCACAGAGGAAGAGATTATTTCCATGGTCAGGGAGGGGCATGAGCAGGGAACAATCCTTGCATCTGAGGCAGAGCTGATACACAATGTGTTTGAGTTTGATGATAAGGAAGTAAAAGATATCATGACTCACCGCAAAAATATCGTAAGCCTCGACGGCAGTATGTCCTTTATTGATGCAATCGAATTTATCATAGATACCGGCAAATCTCGCTTTCCGGTCTATGAGAATGATGTTGACAGTATCATCGGAGTCTTACATATCAAGGATGCTTTTACATTTTTTGAAAAAAATGAGGTTTACCGCAGCAGTATCAAGGACATAGACGGGCTTATCCGGCCGGTGGACTTCATACCCGAGACGGTAAACATCAATGATCTGTTTAAAAAGATGCAGTCTAAAAAGAGTCATCTTGCGATGGTTGTGGATGAGTACGGACAGATATCGGGACTTATCGCGATGGAGGATATACTCGAGGAGCTTGTCGGAAATATCGAGGATGAGCACGATGAGGAAGAAAACTACATCAGAAAGAATGATGACGAGACATTTATAATGGACGGCATGACTGAGTTTTCCGATGTGAAGGAGGCACTGTCACTGCCTGTTGATGATGATGCCTACGAGACGCTTAACGGTTTTATCATATCGCTTTCGGATAAGATTCCGGAGGAGGGGGATAAGACTGTGATTAGCGCATATGGCTACAGATTTTCTGTTATGAGCGTCGAGGATAAGGTGATTAAGCAGGTAATGATTAAGAAACTTGCACCGGAAGAGAAAAAATGATATTATAAGATATAGATTATTTTTAAAAGTAGAAAAGAGGATACAAATTATGTCAGGACATTCTAAATTTGCGAATATCAAGCATAAAAAAGAGAAAAATGATGCTGCAAAGGGCAAAATCTTTACAATGATCGGTAGAGAGCTCGCAGTTGCAGTTAAAGAGGGAGGACCGGATCCTGCCAATAACTTTAAGCTCGCACAGGTAGTTGCCAAGGCAAAGGCCAACAATATGCCAAACGATACAATCGAAAGAGGTATCAAGAAGGCTGCAGGAGACGGCAACAGTGTAAACTATGAGACAGCTACATATGAGGGCTATGGACCATCAGGCACAGCTATTATCGTAAAGTGTCTTACAGACAATAAGAATCGTACAGCGGCCAATGTCCGCAATGCCTTTACAAAGGGCCAGGGAAGCATCGGTACACAGGGATGTGTATCATACATGTTTGACGAGAAGGGTCAGATCATCATCGACAAGGAAGAGTGCGATATGGATGCAGATGACCTTATGATGCAGGCACTCGATGCAGGCGCTGAGGATTTCGCCGATGAGGAGGACAGCTACGAGATTACAACTGCACCTGCTGATTTTGATGCAGTCAGGGCTGCTCTTGAGGAGGCAGGCATCACAATGGCTTCAGCAGAGGTCACAATGATTCCACAGACATATGTTACACTGACAGATGAAGCTGATATCACGAATATCGGCCGTATCTTAGACCTTCTTGACGATGATGACGACGTCCAGGAAGTATACCACAATTGGGAAGAGTAAACTAAATATTATATATCACGGGTTTTAGCGGGAGGAGAATATGAAGAAGATTCTATTTGTAGCTTCAGAGTGTGTACCATTTATAAAAACAGGAGGTCTTGCAGATGTGTGCGGTGCACTTCCTAAAGAGTTTGACAAGAACTATTGGGATGTAAGGGTTGTAATACCTGATTATAGCTGTATACCGGAGCAGTATCGTAATAATTTTGAGTATGTTACCCATTTTTACATGAGCTCAGGTCCATACGTGCAGGACAAGTATGTCGGAGTACTCAAATATGAGCAGGACGGCGTTACATATTACTTTATTGACAATCAGGAGTTCTTTACAGGATTTTCTCCATATACTTCTGACACTAAGTTTGAGATTGAGAAGTATACATTCTTTGACAAGGCTGTACTCTCAATGCTCCCACTTATTGATTTTAAGCCGGATATTATACACTGTCATGACTGGCAGACAGGCTTTCTGCCTGTATACTTAAAGAATGAGTTTGCCGCAAATCCATTCTTCTGGGGTATCAAGACTATCATCACTATCCATAATCTTAAGTTCCAGGGTATCTGGGACAAGGAGTGGGTACAGGGTGTTTCAGGTCTTACAGACAATCTGTTCACACCTGATAAGCTTGAGTTCAAGAAGGATGCAAATATGCTTAAGGGTGGTCTTGTATATGCTGACTACATCACCACTGTCAGTGATACATATGCAAACGAGATTCAGACAGAGTACTATGGTGAGGGATTGAACGGACTCTTAAGTGCCAGACATTTTGACATGCAGGGTATCGTAAACGGTATTGATTACAATGCCTATGACCCGCAGACTGATGGCAAAATCTATTGCAATTACAATGCTTCCGATTTCAGAAAGAAGAAGTTTAACAACAAGACAAAGCTTCAGCAGGAGCTTGGGCTTGCGGTTGATAAAAAGAAGTACATGATAGGTCTTATTTCAAGACTTACAGACCAAAAAGGTCTTGACCTTATCAATAATGTGATTGAAGGTATCGTGGACGATTTCACACAGCTTGTTGTTATCGGTACAGGAGATCCTCAGTACGAGAATATGTTCAGACACTATGCATGGAAATACCCTGACAGAGTTTCGGCAAATATATGTTACTCTGATGATCTGGCACACAAACTATATGCGGCTGCTGATGCATTTCTGATGCCGTCCAGGTTTGAGCCTTGCGGTCTGACACAGCTTATCTCATTCCGCTACGGTACCGTTCCGATTGTTCGTGAGACAGGAGGACTCAAGGATACGGTTAAGCCTTACAATGAGTATGAAAATTCAGGAGATGGTTTCTCGTTCTCAAACTACAATGCCGATGAGATGCTTGCAGTGATTAATTATTCTAAGCACATCTTCTTCGATAAGAAGCGTGAGTGGAACCAGATTGTGGACAGGGGCATGGCCAATGATTTCTCTTGGAATGCTTCCAAGTTCAAATATGAGGGATTATACAATTACCTTATTGGTGAATAAAATATTTTGGTGAAATTATGGTTTTTGCATAACATTTTACCCCGCCATTCATGGCGGGGTATTTTGCACCTCATTTATGATTAATCAGATTACTACATGCTACGCATTCCAGTAATCTGACTCCGCCTCGAAATCCGCTAATTTGCTACGTCCCCGCAGCAAATTGCTACTTTCTCGGTGTAGTGCGGGTCAATAAGGTATACATCGAATTGCATGCAAGCATGCATCGATGATACCTTTTGACCCTTTAATCACAAAATCGAAAAATTACTTTAGAAAATTTACACAGAACAGAAGAAATATGTTATTATATACTCTGTAAATCAAAATACGGAGGTTAGTTACATGGCAACGAGGAAGAAATCCTCAGCAAAAAGACAGACGAAAAAGGAGAGAATGGCTCAGATAGAGAAGCAGCAGGCCTTTAAAAAGGAAATATTTCTCTGGATAGTAGTAGCTGTTTCAATCCTTTTATTTATAAGCAATTTTGGAATAGGCGGTAATTTGGGAAACGCAGTAAGCGGTTTCCTTTTTGGTTTATTTGGAATGGTGGCATATATTTTTCCGCTTGTGCTTCTGGTGGGCAGCTTTTTTGCCGTGTCCAATAAGGGCAATTCATATGCTATCATGAAGCTTGTTATGACCCTAGTTCTCATATGGTTTATATGTGTGTTTATGTACCTGGCAGTGTATGGCGAATTCGCGGTTTCGCCGGTGCAGTCATACATTGACAGTGTTGAAAGGCATTCAGGTGGTGGCTTTATAGGTGCTCTTATAGGCTGCATTTTAGTTCCGGCGGTAGGAATTATAGGTGCATACGTGGTAACGATAGTTGTGATGATTATCTGTCTTGTGCTCATTACCGGTAAATCATTCATGAAGGGTATGAGAAACGGCGGCCGAAAGGTATACGAGTCAGCGCGTGAGAATAATGAGAGATATCAGGAGTATCGGCAGTATAAGTCAAGAGAGCGTCAGACAAGAGAGGGTTTAGCTTCAGATGATACAGACAGCGACATAAAGGAGGCCGCAAAAGGTGGCAGAATGAGTAAGCGTGCCGGCCGAAGGATGGACAATAAGATAACAGGCGTGTCACTTGATACAAAAATTGATGGCAGTGAAAACGCGCTAGATTCAGGCATGACAGGTAGTGATACAGCGCATGTGGGGATATTTGGACAAGGTGCAGCAACTACAGATGCGCTTGGTGAGATAACTATAGAGAATTATCCGAGTTCACCTGCAATAAAGGAGAAAAAGACGACAAGCCTTACATCAGGTGATGCAGGGGAAATAGTGCAAACACCGGACTTTGGTGTGGCATCGGAGCCTGTTTCGGTTTTGGGTGGCACAGCTGCAAGCCATGTGTCGCAGATACCTATATCGGGTTGCGTGGAGCCTGATATATCTGATGATTTTGGCATACAAAAAGATAATGAGCTGCAATCAAAATTATCAGCTCCGGCTGTAGATGCGGTAATGACAAAACCACCTGCAGCAGAGCTAAGTAAGAAAAAGGTCAAATCAGACAAGGATGAGCTTGCCAAAGAGGTTGAAAAAGTCAGTGAGCAGATAGCGATAAATGACGCAGAAAATGCAATCCAGCAGAAGCCGTATGTATTTCCGGCTGTTGATCTGCTTAAGGCTCCTGACAGGGGTAAAACCGGTGATTCGCAGGCTCATCTGCGTGAAACGGCGGCAAAGCTTGAACAGACTCTTAATGTGTTTGGGGTGAATGCTAAGGTGAATAATATAAGCTGCGGTCCTGCTGTTACAAGGTTTGAAATCACACCGGAGCTTGGAGTGAAGGTATCAAAGATTGTGAATCTGGCAGATGATATAAAGCTTAATCTGGCAGCCGCGGATATACGAATCGAGGCTCCTATTCCGGGAAAAGCCGCTGTGGGCATCGAAGTGCCAAACAGCCAGAGTGTTGCTGTTTCCTTCAGGGAGCTTGTGGAGTCTGAAGAATTTAAAAATGCCAAATCAAAGATTACATTTGCAGTGGGAAAAGATATTGCAGGCAAGGTTAAGGTTACGGATATCGCAAAAATGCCACATCTTTTAATTGCAGGTGCTACCGGCTCAGGTAAGTCAGTTTGTATCAATACAATTATCATGAGTATACTATACAAGGCAAAGCCGGATGAGGTAAAGCTGATTATGATTGATCCGAAGGTGGTTGAGCTTAGTGTATACAATGGCATACCTCATCTGATGATTCCGGTTGTTACAGATCCTAAAAAAGCTGCAGGAGCATTAAACTGGGCGGTTTCAGAGATGACAGACCGATACGAGAAGTTTGCAAACAGTGGTGTCAGGGAAATAAACGGTTACAATGCCATGATTGATGCAATGGATGGCAAGGATACAGAAAAACCGCCAAAGATGCCACAGATTGTCATTATAGTTGACGAGCTTGCAGATCTTATGATGGTTGCATCAAAGGATGTAGAGGAGGCAATATGCAGGCTGGCACAGCTTGCGAGAGCAGCCGGTATACATCTGATCATAGCCACACAGAGGCCTTCTGTTAATGTTATTACAGGTCTCATCAAGGCGAATATGCCAAGCCGTATCGCATTTGCGGTTACAAGCGGTGTTGACAGTCGTACCATACTTGATATGAATGGTGCGGAAAAGCTCCTTGGAAAGGGAGATATGTTATTTGACCCACAGGGTGTTCCGAAGCCCCTTCGAGTACAGGGCGCATTCGTTTCAGATAAAGAAGTTTCCGATATTGTGAAATTTATTATTGAAAATAATGAGAATGCACAGTACAGTAATGATGTGGCACAAAAGATGGAGAGCCTGTCGAATGATACGACAAATACAACCGTTACCATTTCAGATGTGGAAAACACGGATGATGGCAGGGACTCTTACTTTGCGGAGGCAGCGTCAATTATCACAGATAAGGAACGGGCTTCAATCGGAATGCTTCAAAGATACCTTAAAATTGGCTTCAACAGGGCGGCCCGCATCATGGATCAGCTCGAAGAGGCCGGTGTAGTTGGACCTGAGGAGGGAACAAAGCCCCGCAAGGTTCTGGTGACTAAAGAGGAATTAGATACTATATTAGAGAATAATTAACACAAAGGAGCAAAGAAAAATGAAAACAGATATTCAGATCGCACAGGAAGCTACAATGCTTCCAATCAAGGATGTAGCAGCATCTATAGGGATTAAAGAGGATGACTTAGAGCTTTATGGAAAGTATAAGGCAAAGATTTCTGATGAGCTCATCAATCGCACAAAGAAAAATCCTGACGGAAAGCTCATACTCGTTACAGCTATTAACCCGACTCCTGCAGGGGAGGGAAAGACAACCACAAGCGTCGGTCTTGGAGAGGCATTTGGACGCCTTGGGAAGAAAGCACTTATCGCACTTCGTGAGCCGTCACTTGGACCTTGCTTTGGTATCAAGGGAGGAGCAGCTGGTGGCGGATATGCACAGGTTGTTCCAATGGAGGATTTAAATCTTCATTTTACAGGAGATTTTCATGCAATTACATCTGCGAACAATCTGCTTGCAGCACTTCTTGACAATCATATCCAGCAGGGAAACGAGCTTGGCATCGACCCGCGCCAGATTGTATGGAAGAGATGTATGGATATGAATGACCGTGTCCTTAGAAATATCGTTGTTGGTCTTGGAAGCAAGATGGACGGAATGGTCAGAGAAGATCATTTTGTCATCACTGTAGCATCTGAAATTATGGCAATACTCTGTCTGGCCGATGATATGGCAGATTTAAAGAAGCGACTTGGAAGAATTATTGTGGCATATACCTTTGACGGAAAGCCTGTCACAGCCGATGATCTTCAGGCTACAGGCTCTATGGCAGCTCTCTTAAAGGATGCCTTAAAGCCGAACCTTATCCAGACACTTGAGCATACACCGGCAATAGTTCACGGTGGACCTTTTGCCAATATAGCACATGGCTGTAACAGTGTCCGTGCCACAAAGACAGCATTAAAGCTTGCAGACTATGTTATCACTGAGGCAGGCTTTGGCGCAGACCTTGGCGCAGAGAAGTTCTTTGATATCAAGTGCCGTATGGCAGGGCTTAAGCCGGATGCAGTTGTACTTGTTGCAACAATCAGAGCATTAAAATATAATGGCGGCGTGCCGAAGGATGAGCTTTCATCAGAGAATCTTGATGCACTTAAGGCTGGAATCGTAAATCTTGAGAAGCATATTGAGAATCTTCACAAGTTTGGTGTGCCTGTAGTTGTCACATTAAATTCATTTGTCACAGACACCAAGGCTGAGACTGATTTTGTAGAGCAGTTCTGTAAGGAAAGAGGCTGTGAATTTGCACTCTCAGAGGTATGGGAGAAGGGTGGCGAAGGCGGAATTGACCTTGCCAACAAGGTACTTGAAACAATCGAGCACAAGGAAAGCAATTTCAAAGTACTCTATGATGATAGCCTGTCACTTAAGGAAAAGATTGAAACTGTTGCAAAAGAAATATATGGAGCAGATGGTGTTACATATTCTCCGGCAGCAGAGAGAGAACTTAAGAGGATTACAGACCTTGGAATGGGAGATTTTCCAGTATGTATGGCAAAGACACAGTATTCGCTTTCTGATGATGCAAAGAAGCTTGGCAGACCAAGCGGCTTTAAAATCAACGTACGTGAGGTTTATGCGTCAGCAGGTGCAGGCTTTGTTGTAGCAGTAAACGGTTCTATCATGACTATGCCGGGACTTTCGAAGAAGCCGGCTGCATACGGCATTGATGTGGATGATAATGGTGTGATCACAGGATTATTCTAGGAGGAAATATGGCTAATCTAATAGACGGAAAATTGATTTCAACACAGATTAAGGATGAGCTTAAGGAAGAAGTGGCAGAGCTTAAGAAAAAAGGCATCGAGGGCTGCCTTGCGGTGATTCAGGTCGGAAATGACCCTGCATCATCAGTGTATGTGCGCAACAAGAAAAAGGCGTGTGAGTATGTCGGAATTAAATCGCTTTCATATGAACTTGCAGAGGAGACTACGGAGGATGAGATATTAAAACTTATCGAAAAGCTCAATGCTGATGTTTCCGTAAATGGTATTCTCTGTCAGCTTCCACTGCCAAAGCATATCGATGAGGACAAGGTTATTGATGCTATTGACCCGAAGAAGGATGTTGACGGCTTCAGTCCACAGAGTGTTGGAGCGATGGTTATAGGAAAGCCTGGTTTTTTGCCGTGTACTCCGGCCGGTATCATTCAGCTTTTAAAGAGAAGCAATATAGATATTGATGGTAAAAGCTGTGTTGTGGTTGGCAGAAGCAATATAGTCGGCAAGCCTATGTCACTTCTCATGCTTAGGGAGAATGCAACTGTTACGGTATGTCATTCACATACAAAGGATTTAAAAGATGTATGTAAAAATGCTGATATACTTATAGTGGCAATAGGAAAGCCTAAGTTTATAGATGCTTCATATGTGAAGGATGGTGCGGTTGTCATTGATGTTGGAATCCACAGAAATGCCGAAAATAAGCTGTGTGGTGATGTGGATTTTGATTCTGTTGTGTCTAAAGCGTCACATATCACACCTGTACCGGGCGGTGTAGGTCCTATGACAATTGCAATGCTCATGAGCAATTGTGTTGAGGCTATGAAGAGATAATTAGACAATAAGTAAGAGGATTAGATGTATGAGATGTGCCAATTGTGGTAATGAATTGAAGGCGGGCAGTCTGTACTGTGATGTCTGTGGGCATCCGGTTCAGATAGTGCCTGATTACAACGAATTTGATGATTATCTTGATAATCTGGTTGGAAATGATGACAGGCGAACTGATGGACAAAAGACTGTAAAGCCTGTGTCTGATAGGACAATCAGGTTTGATGAGCCGGTGAGGGAACAGCTTCATAGTGCCGGTCAGCGGAACGGACAAAAACCGGACAGAATGTCACAGTATGAAAATAAACAGGCTCAGACAGGTAAGCAGCAGTCTCAGACGAAACAACCGTGTGATGAGAAGCCGCAGTCTGACGGACAGAGGGCAAAGAGAGCGCAGCAGAAGAAGATAATTATTATCTCAGCTGTAGTGTGCGTTGTAGCAATTGTAATACTTATTGCAGCTATTACACGTAATGTAAGCAGATCACATGACAATTCATTTGATTATCAGGTGAAGCAGGCAAAGGCAGCTTATTCGGCGGGGAATATAAATTCCGCGGTTTCTTATTATGAGAAGGCTTTGTCGATTGATTCGGATAATACAGATGTCAGATTTGCTTTGGCTGATATATATATGTCGAAGAAGGATTATGATGCCGCTCTTGTGCTGTATCAGGAAATTATCAATATTGATCCAAAGAGCAAAGAGGCTTATAAGAAGCTTATCTCGATTTATGAATCAAAAAAGGATTATGATGCAATTGTTGCGCTGCGTGAGAGTGCTAAGGATGCATCTGTTTTAAAGCTTTTTGCGGATTATACTGTATCTAAACCGCAGTTTAGCAAGAGCAGTGGTAAGTATGGAGAGACTATTGAGCTTTCTATAGATGCAGACAGCGATACCAAAATATACTATTCATATGATTCGGATGATCCTTTGACCAGAGGAGAAAGATATTATAGCCCGATTACCCTGGACAAGGAAGGTACATATGAGATAACAGCTGTTGCAGTTGATGACAGAGGAATCAAAAGCGAGGTGGCATCTGCCAAGTATGAAATCGAGTTTGAGGCGCCGGATGCACCGGAGATAGACCCTGACGGAGGTACATTTGGTGCACAGACAGACATTACAATCACAGTACCTGAAAATTGCAAGGTATACTATACCTGGGATTCGTCAGATCCGAGTGCTGCATCAACAGAGTATACAGCTCCAATACCTGTTCCTGAAGGAAATAATGTGCTTTCTGTTATTGCGATAGACCAGAATACCGGAAAGTGCAGTGATATATACAGATCAAGATTTGAATTTTATATGAATTAATAAAAAACACGCATGAGTTGATTAATCATGCGTGTTCTTTTTTCATGTAATTCTCCCGAGGGTATATGAGATTTATGCTTAGATATTAACTAAATGATATCTATATATGATAAATCTTTCAAGGATTACTTGCCTTTCTATAAATTTTGTAATAATATTTTATTATATCTTTTTTAGGAGACAATAATGGAAGATTTAATGAAATTGAGAGAGTCTATCGATGAGATAGACAGTGAAATAGTCAGATTATATAAGGAAAGAATGGATATCTCAAAGCACGTTGCCGAGTATAAGATAACCACCGGCAAAAAGGTCTTTGACAAGACGAGAGAGGATGAAAAGCTTGAGAAATTATCGTCTCTTGCAGATGATGAGTTTTTGAAGCACGGTATAGTTGAGCTTTTTGAACAGATTATGTCGACCAGTAGAAAGAAGCAGTATCAGCTTATGACTGAGCATGGCATAGTGGAGAAGGAAAACTTTACTGAGGTAGACAGCCTGGATTTTTTCAATGCAAGGATTGTGTTTCAGGGAGTTGAGGGTGCATACTCACAGCTTGCCATGAAGACATACTTTGGCGAGAACTGTAATGGCTACAACGTGGATTCCTGGAAGGATGCCATGGAGGATATCAAATGCGGAAAGGCCGATTATGCAGTGCTTCCGATAGAGAATTCTTCAGCCGGTATTGTATCGGAAAACTATGATCTGCTTGTTGAATACGACAATTATATAGTTGGGGAGCAGATTATACGCATCGACCACAGTCTGATGGGACTTCCGGGTGCAAAGATTTCTGATATCAGGACTGTGTACTCACATCCACAGGCACTTATGCAGTGCTCAGATTTTTTTGATGAGCATAAGGATATCAACCAGGTGGCTGTCAGGAATACAGCTTTTTCTGCAAAGAAGGTAAAGGATGACGGAGATATCACACAGGCTGGCATAGCTAGCCATATCTCGGCTGGTATATATGGGCTTCAGGTGCTTGAGAGCCGCATACAGAACAATAAAAACAATGCAACAAGGTTTATAATTGTGTCGGCTAAAAGGGTATGCCGCAGAGATGCGGACAGGATAAGCATATGCTTTGAGACACCTCACAAGAGTGGTGCACTGTATCATATGCTGGCACACTTTATATACAATGGAATCAATATGTTAAATATCCAGTCTCGTCCGATATCTGATAAGGCATGGGAGTACAGGTTCTTTGTTGATTTTGAAGGACGTTTTACGGATACAGCGGTGCAGAATGCGTTAAGAGGCATAAGGGAAGAGGCAATTGCCCTTAAGATTCTTGGTACATATTAGATTATAGAAATTTAGATAAAAGTGTTGACAACAGAAATTGTCTGTGCTATATTCTAGTAGTTGTATGAAAACAAAGTAGAGTATCCACTCTCACCTAAGCGCAATGGAGCGACTTAGCGTTAATATTTTCAAACATTTGTGTTGAAGATTGTATAGTGGATAGTCTGCTTATCCACTATTTTTTATGGAGGTACAAGACCATTAGCGAATTAATGATTAATGAACAGATCAGAGACAGAGAAGTTCGACTGATTGGAGCGGATGGAGAGCAGTTAGGAATTGTTTCTTCAAGAGAAGCTCAAAAGATTGCAGACGAGGCAGGACTTGATTTAGTAAAGATAGCACCAAATGCAAAGCCACCTGTATGTAAGGTGATTGATTATGGTAAGTATCGTTATGAGCAGGCCCGTAAGGAAAAGGATGCAAAGAAAAAGCAGAAGACCGTTGAATTGAAAGAGATTCGTCTCTCACCTAACATTGAGGCTAACGACTTGAATACCAAGATGAATGCTGCAAAGAAATTTCTTGCAAAAGGAAATAAGGTAAAGATCACACTCAGATTCAGAGGACGTGAGATGGCTCATATGAATGCAAGCAAACATATCCTTGATGATATAGCGGAGAATCTTTCAGATGTAGCGGTAGTGGAGAAAGCACCGAAGGTTGAAGGAAGAAGCATCGGTATGGTGCTGGCAGAAAAGAGATAACAATTTAAGGAGGAACACACAATGCCAAAAATGAAAACAAGCAGAGCAGCTGCAAAACGTTTCAAAGTTACAGGAACAGGAAAGTTAAAAAGAAATAAAGCCTACAAGAGACATATCTTAACTAAGAAAACAACAAAGACAAAGAGAAATCTCAGAAAAGCAACAATGACAGATGAGACAAATGTTAAGAATATGAAGAAGATTTTACCATACATGTAATCGGTAGTATTAGTTAAGGAGGAATCAACAAATGGCAAGAGTTAAAGGCGGTTTAGGCGCTAAGAAAAGACATAACAGAACATTAAAGTTAGCAAAGGGTTACAGAGGCGCTAGATCTAAGCAGTATAGAGTAGCAAAGCAGTCAGTTATGAGAGCACTTACAAGCTCATACGCTGGACGTAAAGAGAGAAAGAGACAGTTCCGTCAGTTATGGATTGCCCGTATCAACGCAGCAGCTCGTCTCAACGGACTTTCATACAGCCAGTTCATGCACGGCTTAAAGTTAGCAAACGTTGACCTTAACCGTAAGGTATTAGCTGATATGGCTGTTACAGATGCAGCAGGATTTGCTAAATTAGTAGAGGTTGCTAAATCTAAGCTTGCTTAGTTTAGCATAAAGAGATATATGAAAAAAGCTGCCGGGCTTCATGTGAAGCCCGGCAGCTTTTTTTATTCTTGAGCTTTTTTGTATTTACTGCGATACTCCTTAGGCGAAAGGCCTTTTATTTTATGAAAGGTCTTTGAAAAATAAAGGCTGTTATCAAACCCTATAGAGCCTGCAATTGCTGTGATGGACAATGAGGAGTGTTTAAGCAGATAGCATGCCTGTTTGATTCTGAAATCGGTCAGATATTCCTTTGGTGATACACCGAGGATACTCTGGAAGGAACGAAACAGGTGACTTCGGCTTAAGCCTATATATGATGCAATATCCTCAACGGTGATAGGGTATGAATAGTTGGCGGAGATGTATTCGATGCCCTTTTGTACATAGGAGTTTGCACTGTTTTGCGGTGGCTTTGATGTGGCGGCGCTGACAAAAAGAGCGAGGGTGGTGTAGAGTCGCCCGGTCATTTCGAGTGCATTTTCAAATTCTGTGCCTCTGGCGTCGTATATATGCATGAGCTGTCTTTTGATTTCGTTTCCGTTTGATACACTGTGTATGTATGGATGCGCTTTTGTGAAATCAGTGGCTCTTAAAATGGTTGCAGCATCGCTGCCGGTAAAGCCTACCCAGGTATATTCCCAAGGATCTTGCGCATCAGCCTGGTAAATCACTTCGGTATTTGGATATACGAGAAACGCATCGCCGGGAGTTAATGTGTGAACACTGCCATTTACAGTGTAGCGGCCTTTACCGCTTATGATATAGTGAATCAGATAATGGTCTCTGATACCGGGGCCCCACTGATACAGGCTATCACAGCTCTGGAAGCCTACGTTATATACGGACAGAGATACAAGCTCTTTTTCTTTTACGATATAGGAATTTTTGTATTTATTGTTCATATTGACTACCTTTACAACATTTTTACATATTTCTTCTACATTTTATTCTATACAAAAATGAGCAAATGCGCTACAATAAATTTAACAAAAATGAAAAGGAGATATTTATTATGGCAATTTTAGTTACTGGTGGAGCCGGATATATCGGAAGCCATACATGTGTGGAGCTTCTTGATGCAGGCTACGATGTTGTAGTACTTGACAATCTTTCAAATTCATCTGAGAAGTCACTTGACAGAGTTAAGGCTCTTACAGGCAAAGAAGTAAAGTTCTATAAGGGAGATATCCTTGACAGAGACATCTTAAATAAGATTTTTAAGGAAGAAAAGATAGATAGCTGTATTCACTTTGCAGGACTCAAAGCAGTAGGAGAGTCTGTGGCAAAGCCTTGGGAGTACTATAACAATAATATTGCAGGAACACTTACACTTGTTGATGTGATGAGACAGAATGGCTGCAAGAGTATCATTTTCTCTTCATCAGCTACAGTATACGGAGATCCTGCACAGATTCCTATCACAGAGGAGTGTCCAAAGGGACAGTGTACAAACCCATATGGTTGGACAAAGTCTATGCTTGAGCAGATACTTATGGACATCTATAAGGCAGATAATGAGTGGAACGTTATTCTTCTTCGTTACTTCAATCCAATCGGAGCTCATAAGAGTGGTACAATGGGTGAGAATCCAAACGGTATTCCAAACAACCTCATGCCTTACATCACACAGGTGGCAGTAGGCAAGCTCAAAGAGCTTGGAGTATTCGGAGATGACTATGATACTCCTGACGGAACAGGTGTGAGAGATTACATCCATGTAGTTGACCTTGCGGTTGGACATGTCAAGGCTTTAAAGAAGATTGAGGAGAATGCAGGTCTTTGCATCTACAATCTTGGAACAGGACACGGCTACAGCGTGCTTGATATCGTAAAGAATTTCGAGGCTGCAACAGGTGTTAAGATTCCTTATACAATAAAGCCTAGAAGACCTGGCGATATCGCTACATGCTACTGTGACCCATCAAAGGCCAAGAGGGAGCTCGGCTGGGAAGCACAGTATGGTATTAAGGAGATGTGTGCCGACTCATGGAGATGGCAGAAGAACAATCCTAACGGATATGATGATTGATTATGACTAATTTTTAATTCAGGCTTATACTTAAATTATTTATGCCTTGGAGCATTCTGTGGTAAACAGAATACGCTCCAAGGCAATTTTACTTTAAGGCAGAAATATTTATCATAGCGTCCGGTGTCAACAACAATAAAAAAACATCGCATAAATGCGATGCTTTCGGGTTGGGCTGTATTTAATTAAATAAATATCAGTGAGCAGTCCGTACGGGAATCGAACCCGTGTTTCCGCCGTGAGAGGGCGGCGTCTTAACCGCTTGACCAACGAACCGTGTATTATACTATCATGGAGTTTCAAAAAAAGCAAGTACTTTTTTAAAAAAACTTGATTTTTTTTTCTGATAGTGCTATTATACCTATGATAACAACGTTGACTAGATTGAGAGAGGGCAAAAGTCCTCTCTCAATTCACGTTTATAAACATCAGGCAGCTATTCAGAACCACTTGGAACAATTCTGAATAGTTACAAATATAAAAAAGAGAGGTGATAAAATGTCAAAGGCAAGTGTATATGAGGCAAAGACGGAGAATTTTATACAACCAATTCTTGACAGCATGAATTTTGAGCTTGTTGATGTCGAGTATGTTAAGGAAGGCGGTATGAACTACCTGAGAGCATATATCGATAAGGAGGGTGGCATAACTGTTGATGACTGTGAAGTGGTTGCAAGGCAGATGAATGAGATTCTCGACAGAGAGGACTATATTCCTGATTCGTACACCTTCGAGGTCAGCTCGCCGGGGCTTGGAAGACCTCTCAAGAAGGAAAAGGACTATGTGCGCAATATGAATAAGGAGATAGAGATTCGCACATACAGGGCTATCAACAAATCAAAGGAATTTTATGGTCTGCTTAAAGCCTATGATAAGGATACAGTGACAATAACCGATGAAGACGGAAATGAGACTACATTCAATAAGAGTGATATCGCACTTATACGTCAGGCATTGGATTTTTAATTAAAGCGCACGATAACACAAATAGGAGGAAAAAATAATGAGCAATGAGTTATTAGAAGCGTTAAATATATTAGAGCAGGAGAAAAACATCAGTAAAGAAACTTTACTTGAGGCAATTGAGAACTCTCTTGTGACTGCCTGCAAGAACCATTTTGGTAAATCAGACAATGTAAAGGTAGAAATAGATCCTGAGACATGTGCTTTCTCATGCTACCAGGAGAAGACGGTTGTAGATACGGTTGAGGATCCGGTTGAGGAGATTTCCTTAGCGGATGCGCACAAGGTAAACGGTAACTATCAGCTTGGAGATATCGTGAGAGTTGAGGTTAAGTCAAAGGAATTCGGACGTATCGCTACACAGAACGCAAAGAATGTTATCCTTCAGAAAATCCGCGAGGAGGAGAGAAAGGTGATATTTGACGAGTACAACAGCAAGGAAAAGGATGTTGTAACAGGTGTTGTTCAAAGATACATCGGAAAGAATGTCAGCATCAACTTAGGTAAGGCAGATGCACTTCTGACTGAGAGTGAGCAGATAAAGGGTGAGGTATTCAAGCCTACAGAGCGTATCAAGGTATATATCCTTGAGGTTAAGTCCACATCAAAGGGGCCAAAGATTCTTGTTTCAAGAACACACCCTGAGCTTGTGAAGAGACTTTTTGAGTCAGAGGTTACAGAGGTTAAAGAGGGCATAGTTGAGATAAAGGCTATTTCACGTGAGGCCGGAAGCAGAACAAAGATTGCAGTATGGTCAAATGATCCAAACGTAGACCCTGTAGGAGCATGTGTAGGTATGAATGGTGCCAGAGTAAATGCTATCGTAAATGAGCTTCGCGGTGAGAAAATCGATATCATCACATGGGATGAGAATCCGGCAATACTTATCCAGAACGCACTTAGCCCTGCAAAGGTTATCTCTGTTATCGCAGATGCAGATGAGAAATCAGCAAAGGTTGTTGTTCCGGATTATCAGCTTTCACTTGCAATCGGTAAGGAAGGACAGAATGCAAGACTTGCAGCAAGACTTACAGGCTTCAAGATTGATATCAAGAGCGAGACACAGGCCAGAGAGTCAGGGGACTTCATGGATTATGAGAATGACTATGAAGAGGATGATTATGATGACGATTATGATTATTCGGATGATGAGCTTGCTGAGAACGAGAGATTAGCTGATACAGAACAGGCAGATGTACAGACAGAGGCTTTAGATACAGAGGCTGACGAGAACGAAGCAGCAGGTACAGAAAATGATGCGGCAGCTTTAGAAGCAGATGCTTCTGATATCGATGAGACAGATGATGCGGCAGATAGTGGTGATGAGCAGTAATGGCAAATAAAAAGATTCCAATGCGCAAATGCGTAGGCTGTCAGGAGATGAAGGAAAAGAAGTCACTTATTCGCGTGGTAAAGACTGCGGAGGGCGACATAATTCTCGATGACACCGGCAAGAAAAACGGCAGGGGAGCTTATATATGTAAGAGCCTTGAATGCTTTAAAAAGGCTAAAAAGACAAAGGCACTTGAGCGTTCCCTTGGTGTTAGTGTATCAGAACAGGTATATGAGGAGCTTGAAAAGGAGATGAACCAAATTGACAGATAGAGTACTTTCTATGCTGGGATTAGCAGCAAAGTCAGGCAATGTGGTTAGCGGAGAGTTTTCTACCGAGAAAGCTGTAAAGACAGGAAAGGCATTTTTGGTGATAGTAGCAGATGATTCATCAGACAACACAAAGAAGCATTTTTCGGATATGACTGCTTTCTATGAGGTTCCGATTTATTTTTATAGTGACAAGGTGGGGTTAGGGAATGCAATAGGCAAAGAGTTTCGTGCTTCCCTTGCAGTAACGGATGAAAACCTTGCAAATGCAGTGATAAAAAAGCTGCAGTCGAATAAAACTGAATAATGGAGGAAAATAGATATATGGCAAAAATGAGAGTTCATGAACTTGCAAAAGAATTAAATATAAAGTCGCAGGACGTCATAGACACATTAAACGGCACACAGTTTGCTGTCAAAAATGTGCAGAGCGGTCTTGAGGATGAGGCACAGCAAATTGTACGAAAGAAATACGCAAAAACAGAAGTAAAAAAAGATGCACCTAAGAAGGAAGAAACTAAAAAGGATGAGTCTAAGGCAGCCGACAGACCAAAGAAAAAGGCAAGCATCACAGCTGTTTTCAATGCCCAGTACAGTAAGCAGGGTAGGAAAACAAATGGTGGAAACGGCAGCGGAAATAATGGAAATAACAGTTCGCAGCGCAGGAATGGCAATGGCAGACGCGATAATCAGTCATCACGTCCTGAGCAGCACAGCATTATTAAACCAAGACCTGTCGGAGAGAGAGCTATGCGCCCTATAAGTGAGCGTACAGCGGATCCGTATGCAGATATGAAGGTAACCAATTCGCGTCCGGCACGTCAGGCTGACGCTGATAGAAAAAGCGACAGACGTCAGGACAATGGCGACAGAATCAACAACAGAAACACTGACAGAAATGCCGACAGAAGCAGAAATACGGACAGAAACAGCGATAGAAGAACAAACAATCGCGACAACAATAACCGAGATAACAATAGAGACAATAACAGAGGCTTCAGAAATGACTCCAGACGTCCTGCAGAGGGTGGCAGAAGCTTTGACAGAAATAATGACAGAAGCAGAAGCAATGACAGAAGCAGGAGCAATGACAGAAATAACGATAGAACAGGCAGCAGAGGTGATGACAGAAATCGTTTCAGAAAAGAAACAGTTGCAGTTGCAGCTCCTGATGATGTAAGAGGAAAGGAGAGCCGCGACAGAGGCAACGATAGAAAGAATAAGCATAATCACAATCAGAGCCAGAAACAGGATAAGCTCGGAAAGAAGCAGGAGAATTACATCAATCTCGAGAAGCACGGCGGTAAGAAAAAGCCACAGCAGCCGAAGGCACAGCCAAAAGAGGATGAGAACGAGATTAAGACAATTTCTCTTCCGGAGAAGATTACAATAAGGGACTTAGCTGATAAGATGAAGGTTCAGCCTTCAGCCATCGTAAAGAAGCTTTTCATGAAGGGCGAGATGGTAACAGTTAACTCTGAGGTTGATTTTGCAGATGCTGAGGAGATTGCTTTAGAGTTCAATTTCATATGTGAGGAAGAGGAGAAGGTCGATGTGATTGCAGAGCTTCTCAAGGAGGATGAAGAGGATGAGAGCAAGATGGTTCCTCGTCCACCTGTAGTCTGCGTAATGGGTCACGTAGATCATGGTAAGACATCACTGCTTGATGCCATCAGACAGACACGTGTTACAGACCGTGAGGCAGGTGGTATCACACAGCACATTGGTGCATCTGTTGTATCAATCAATGGCCAGAACATCACATTCCTTGATACACCGGGACATGAGGCATTTACAGCAATGCGTATGCGTGGTGCAAACTCTACTGATATCGCAATCCTTGTTGTTGCTGCAGATGATGGTGTAATGCCGCAGACTGTTGAGGCAATAAACCATGCAAAGGCAGCAGGTGTTGAGATTATCGTTGCAGTCAACAAGATAGATAAGCCAAGTGCCAATATCGACAAGGTTAAGCAGGAGCTCTCAGAGTATGAGCTTATCCCGGAGGATTGGGGTGGAAGCACAATATTCTGTCCTGTATCTGCACATACTAAGGAGGGTATCGACAATCTCCTTGAGATGATTCTTCTCACAGCAGAGGTGCTCGAGCTCAAGGCTAATCCTGATAGAAACGCAAGAGGTCTCGTAATTGAAGCACAGCTTGATAAAGGCCGTGGTGCGGTTGCCACAGTGCTTGTACAAAAAGGAACACTCCATGTCGGAGATCCTATCGCATGCGGAAGCAGCTATGGTAAGGTAAGAGCCATGATTGATGACAAGGGCCGCAGAGTAAAGGAGGCTAAGCCTTCTACACCTGTAGAGATACTTGGACTAAACAGTGTGCCTTCAGCAGGAGAGACATTTGTGGCATGTGATTCAGAGAAGGAGGCAAAGGCATTCTCTGACACATATATTTCAGAGGAAAAGAATAAGCTCATTGAGGATACAAAGGCAAAGATGTCACTTGATGATCTGTTCTCACAGATTCAGTCCGGCAATATGAAGGAGCTTGATATCATCGTAAAGGCAGATGTACAGGGTTCAGTTGAAGCTGTTAAACAGAGTCTTGTCAAGCTTTCAAATGAGGAGGTTGTGGTCAAGGTCATCCATGGCGGCGTTGGTGCCATCAATGAGTCGGATGTTATCCTTGCATCAGCATCAAATGCAATCATCATTGGCTTTAACGTCAGACCGGATCCTGTTGCCAAGGCTACAGCAGACCGTGAGGGCGTAGATATCAGACTTTACAAGGTCATCTACAATGCGATCGAGGATGTATCTGCTGCCATGAAGGGTATGCTTGATCCTGTATTTGAGGAGAAGGTTATCGGACATGCGGAAATCAGACAGATTTTCAAGGCTTCAGGCGTTGGAAACATTGCAGGTTCATATGTGCTTGACGGATTTATGGAGAGAGGCTGCCGTGTCAGAATTAGCAGAGAGGGTGAGCAGATATTCGAGGGAGACCTTGCTTCACTCAAGAGATTCAAGGATGACGTCAAGGAGGTCAAGACAGGCTATGAGTGTGGTCTTGTATTTGACGGATTTAATGATATTCAGGAATTCGATATAGTTGAAGCTTACAAGATGGTAGAGGTTCCGAGATAATCATATATTGGTTATCTTGAATTAATGCAGCTATTCGGATAGTTACGGTTTAATATAAAAAGAAAGCGGGATTATATGAGAAAGAACAGCATAAAAAATATTCGTATCAACGAAGAGGTAATGCGTGAACTGTCAAATATCATACGCGGTGAGATAAAGGATCCGCGTATCAATCCCATGACAAGTGTTGTTGCTGTCGAGGTGGCACCTGATTTAAAGACAGCAAAGGCTTATATCAGTGTGCTTGGTGACAAGAAATCACAGGCTGATACACTTGCAGGACTTAAGTCAGCGGAGGGATATATACGCAGAACTCTCGCAAAGAACATCAATTTAAGAAATACACCTGCCATTACATTTATCATAGACCAGTCTATAGAGTATGGTGTTGAGATGTCTAAAAAGATTGATGAAGTAACAAAAAATCTCAAAGAGGATTAACAAAGAGGATTGATTATGACAGAGATTGATTCTATTTTAAAGGATGCACAATCAGTTGCCGTTTCCGGTCATGTGAGACCGGACGGCGACTGTGTCGGCTCAACACTTGCTGTATACAACTACATAAAGGATTATTATCCTGATATAAAGGCAAGGCTTTATTTAGAGCCAAGCCCAAACATCTTTAAGTTTATGCAAAGAGCAGATGAGATTGACAGCAGCTATGCGGATGATACAGTATACGATCTGTTCATAGCATGTGATTGCAGTGACACAGGCAGACTGGGAAGTGCAGCTAAGTATTTTGAGTCTGCAAAAAGGACACTTTGCATAGATCATCATGTTACAAACGGGGCCTTTGCAGACGCAAATTACATCTTTCCGGATGCGAGCTCAACCTGTGAGCTGGTGTTCGAGCTTCTGCCGAAGGAGCGCATCACAATACAGATAGCAGAGTGTATTTACACAGGCATGGTGCATGATACAGGCGTGTTCCAGTATTCATGCACTTCAAAAAAGACTATGGATATAGCAGGCTCCCTGATGGAGATGGGCATTGATTATTCAAGGATAATCGATGATACATTTTATACAAAGACATTTGCTCAGAACAAGATTATGGGGCAGGCACTTTTGAATGCTGCTTTGTATCTGAATGGTGATGTTATATTGTCTGCAGTATCGCGCGCTGAGATGGAGAAGTACAACGTACTTCCAAAGCATCTCGATGGTATTGTAAATCAGCTGCGCGTGACAAAGGATATAAAGGTTGCTGTATTTCTCTACGAAAATGAGGATGGTACCTACAAGGGCAGTCTGCGCGTAAACGGTGATTACGATGTGGCAAAGGTTGCGTCAGTATTTGGCGGCGGTGGACATGTAAAGGCCGCCGGATTTACGATTGAAGGACCGCTTGAGGAGGCAACAGACCGCATCCTTACGGCAATTAAGGATAATATTTAGGGAGAGATTCTTGGGCAGATGGTTAATGGAATAATCAATGTATACAAGGAAAAGGGCTATACAAGCTTTGACGTTGTGGCAAAGCTTCGAGGCATATTCCACCAGAAGAAGATTGGTCATACAGGTACACTTGATCCTGATGCGCAAGGCGTCCTTCCGGTCTGCCTTGGAAAGGCAACCAGAGTGTGTGACCTTTTGACAGATAAGGATAAGGTCTATAAAGCTGTGCTGCTTTTAGGACAGGAGACAGATACACAGGATATTTCAGGGCAGGTCTTAAATCAGGCTAAGGTCAATGTGACTGAGCAGGCGGTGTATGATGCAATATCACAGTTTATTGGCAGACAAAAGCAGGTGCCGCCAATGTATTCGGCTCTAAAGGTCAATGGGAAAAAGCTCTATGAGCTTGCCAGGGAGGGCAAGGTTATAGAGAGAAAAGCCAGGGATATCGAGGTGTTTGATATCAAGGTTAAAAGCATTGATTTGCCTGAGGTTACGATGACGGTGCACTGTTCAAAGGGCACATATATCAGGACGCTGTGCAATGACATCGGAGAGAGGCTGGGCTGCCATGGCTGCATGAAGTCACTGCTTAGAGTAAGGGTAGCAGGCTTTGACTTAGAGCATGCACTTACACTTTCACAGATTCAGTCAAAGGTGGATGAAGGCTGCTTTGATATGGTGATGCCTGTTGACGGAGTATTCGAAAATCTGCCGGCAGTGCATACTGCTTCAGATGCTGATAAGCTTGTCAGAAATGGAAATAAAATTCCGGCAGTGCTTACGGATTATTTAAAACACAGTGCTGACTCTGATATAAGATACAGAGTATACAATCATGAGGGCATATTTGTCGGTGTGTATTCGTATCTTGATGAGACCGGTGAGTTTAAGCCGGTTAAGATTTTTATGGAATAGAATAGTATACAGATATTATGGAATATATAAGCAAAACTCTGGATTTTCATGTCAAGGAGCCGTCCGTCATCTCGTTTGGAAAGTTTGACGGGCTTCACAGAGGACATGAATTTCTGATGGAAAAGCAAATTGAACAGAGCAATCTGCATGGCTACAAGCGCATCATATTTACGTTTGACATTCCTCCCAAATCGGAGGTACTTGGCGTTGAGTCAAAGGTTATAATCACAAACGATGAAAAAGAGTATGTGTTTGAAAAATCAGGTATTGACTATCTGATAGAGTGTCCGTTTGTGCCACAGGTGATGACGATGGAGGCGGATGCGTTTGTCAGATGGATAGTTAAAAGTCTTAATGTCAAGTGTATCATTGTCGGAGATGATTTCCGTTTCGGGCACAACAGGGCAGGAGACCATCGGCTGCTTTCTGCGATGGCAGGAGAGCTTGGATACGAGCTTATGGTGGTGGACAAGATAAAGGATGGAGACAGGGATATAAGCAGTACCTATATCCGCGAGGAGATTGCGGCAGGACATATTAAAAAGGCGAATGAACTGCTGGGATATCCCTTTTTCATAAAAGGAAGAGTAGTGCATGGCAGAGCACTG
>ULXZ01011647.1_pt1 | contig 27694 bp, 43 predicted proteins | sample 1961701 | NCBI WGS metagenome assembly ULXZ01 (sample SAMEA4835850, study PRJEB28245) | human gut metagenome | biome: gut microbiome; material: fecal sample | place: Denmark | collected 2008 | reverse complement strand
ACTCATCACCTATATAATGAGTTACTGCTTCTTTAGGAAGAGTTTTATGAATTGGCTCATCACTAATTGTAATTAAACAGCCTTTAATACCTCTTTTCTCTAGGGCGTCGGTCTTAATGTGATTAGCAGCAAAATGCCAACACATATGAGGATCCTCTCCGTTATTACCGCCTCCTCTACCTTCAAGATCAACCTTACGGAGCCATTTCTCCATAAGTTCATCACTCGATTCAAACTGTCCTACTTGTAAAGGGGCTTCTTCATAGCAGCCTTCTACATCACCAAATGCCATAAAACAGATTTGAGGATTATCAATACCCGCCTTCATAATACTAGCTACACAATCTGGCAGGGTATTATCAATAAGATATTTAGGAACTTTACCCATAGAACCTGTCTCATCAAGAGCAATAATAATAGGAAATGATTCTGGATGCTCCTCAGAATCACAAGACTCTCTGAAATTAATATTAAGAGGATTCATTTCAGGGTCTAAATTCTTCTTACTAAATGTCTTTTCGATAGACTGAGATCTGTAACTATGACTTCTAGCTACAGCATCACTATATGAATAACTACCGCATCCCATTATGCTTCCTCCTTTGCTTGTGATTTAATATTACTAGCTAATGCACTAACTAAAGCATTTACATTATCCGTAAGTGTATCTACCTTAGCATTAATCTTATCTAATTCTGATGGTTCTGGAGTCGCAGCAGCGGGCTTGTTTGCTGCTCCGAACATATTACCAAACATGTTGCCACCTCCCATAAGCTGACTCATAAGCGTTATAGTCATAAAATCAGAACTACTCTTATCTGCAAGAGCCATAAGCATTATAGGATTAAATCCTTTACCTGCATTATTAAACAATCCACCACCATTAAAAGCAGACATCATAAGCAGATTCTTAACATCGAATCTGTTACCGCTCATAAATGCAAGTGCCAGTGGATTAAATCCATTAGAAGAATCAAAGTTAAATGGATTGACAATAACTCGGAATGTTGCAGAACCCATCAACTCATCTTCAATAGCAATCTTATTATTGATATTACCATTGAAGTTCATAATCTTGATAGAACCATCTTCTGCTTTAGCCTTAACTACACCATAAGATCTGCCTGACTTTACAATATCTCCAATTACAATCTGGTCAGAATTCTTACTAATATTGTAAATACAAGGCATAGGGTAAGTCATCTTGTATTTCTTGAGTTTGCCAGAAGGAGACATACCTACATAAGCACCGTCACTATTCTTAAAGCAGAGTACACCATCAGTAATACTAATCTTAGCACCCTCTTCAGCCTGCGGCATAAAATCATCGTACATGTCTTTAGTTAAATCACCAAAGACATCACTCATATCCATTTTTCCAAATTGTTCTATACTTGAAATATTTTTACCCATAGTATTAATTTGTTTACCATTAATCTCAGAAATTGTTACTGTCTCATAACTTTCTTGTTCTCTAGAACTTGCATAAGTCCAGACAACTTGAAACTTACTGTCATAACCTACAAGTTGTACTAAATCACCTCTTTTAAGTCCTGGGCACTCATTAGCTACTATATATGGTATAGTAGTTTCTGAATTCATTCTCTCAGGACTTAATTTAGTATTTGTAAATATACCTCTAATTATCATAATTATAAACTATTAAGTATATTTTTATATCTATCTAAATATTTAGAACCTAATGCAGACATTATCTTATAAAATCCCGACCTAAATCCATCATCAGAGCTAACTAATTGTTTTATGCTCTTTATATAATAATCAGGTATATCAGATCTACATTCATGTTGCATTAAGTTTCTAACTAGTGCCATTTTATTTAATATTTCACCAGCTGCCTTAGCTTTATCTTCCGTCATACTTTATTATAGCTAAATATATTAATAAGATGACTAAAGTCATTCCTAGCATATCTATAAACATTCAAATAGCCCTAATAGACTTAAATGGATAACGTTTCTGATCATAACTACTAATGAAGTTTTCTTTTACTTTAGCTTCATTAATACCTGTGAGCCTAATGGTTTGTTCTTTGTTTTTTAAAGAATCAAAATAAGTTATTTCAAATTTCATATAAAAGATTCTCTGTTATTAAATTTATTTTGAGCATCAAGTACCCCTTCTTTATCTGTAATATCTACAATAAGTCCTATTTGTCGCAACCAAACATCAAATGGACCACTGTACCCCTGGTCACCAACCCAACCTCCTTTACAAAATACTATCTTCTTCCAAACAAAGATAGCACATAATATCCCATCAACTTCACATAAATGTTTGCCTTCTGGAATATCTAAGAATGTTGGAGCTAAACCTATCCCTTCTCGATAATATCTAGATATTCGAGTATGAAATACATCATCCTGCATAACTACTGAATCAGTTTCATAATTAGTAGACAGTTTACCGTGCAAATAAAAATCAGGCTGATAAATCCAATTCTCGTTTCGACTACTTAATGGCTTAAATTTAATCATTTATGTTTCTTTTTCCATCGAAACCATAAACCTAATACAATACCAATTATAAACCAAACTAGTATTGTAATAATAAAGGTTCCAATATTAAGTACAATCATAATCTAATATTTATAGAGAGGACTAGCTATTAACCAGTCCTCTCTCATTAATTACTTAAATAACTTTTTAGTCCAATAGAAAAGCTCTCTACAAACTGGTACAATTGCAGTAAGACCTACAATCTCTAACCATGTTTCAATACTTAATGGTTCTGTTCTGAACACATCGCCACCAAATTGAACTATCAAAATTTGACCAATAAATATAACCAAACATATTCCAATAAATGCAGGATTACTTAACAAACCGTTAAAGATACTTCTGTCTTGTCCAAATACTCTTGCATTAAACAAGTTCCAGAATTGCAACATAACAAAGATAGTGAAGAACTCTGTAAGGCTATATGTATTACTAATCAGCAAATATAATAATATGCCAAAATACAAAATACTTACACCAAAGATTTCATACCACATTCTCTTAGTGATAATAAATGCCTTAGGATCACGAGGCTGTTCAGACATTACTGCTTCATTAGCTGGTTCTGTAGCTAATGCTAAAGCAGCAAAAGTATCCATAATTAAGTTAACCCACAGCATTTGGATAACAGTGAATGGTAAGTCCACTCCAATAAATGGACCTACACAAGCAATACCAATAGCTACAACATTTACAGTAAGCTGGAAGAGAATAAAGTGCTGAATATTCTTATACAAGCTTCTTCCCCACTTAACTCCTAAGATAACGGAAGGGAATGAATTATCAAGAAGAATAACATCAGCTGCATTCTTAGCAATATCAGTACCATTATTCATAGCTACACCTACCTCAGCTTGGTTAAGAGCGGCTGAATCATTTGTACCATCACCAGTTACGGCTACTACTTCTCCCATACTTTGGAATCTCTTAACAAGTGTCTGCTTGTCTTCAGGTTTAGTTCTAGCAAATACATCTACCTTACGTAAATTAGTATCTGTCTGGGTTTCGACTTCCTTACCAAGCATCGTATTAGGAGTTTGAGAGATATTAGCTTGGGCAGCAATAGAAGCAGCTGTTTCAGAATTATCACCTGTCACAATCTTAACTTTAATTCCTGCGTTTCTAGCAGCCTGAATTGCATCAGGTACATTACTTCTCACTGGGTCTTCAATAGCTACGTAGCCATCCCACATGAAGTCCGAGAGGGTATTTATATCAGAACCGATCTTGTGTGCAAAAGCAATACATCTTCTGCCTTTAGATTGTTGTTCTGCAAAATTAGGTATGTTCTCATTAGAGCAGAAATTCATTACTATTTCTGGAGCACCCTTAATATAGGTAACTGTCCCATCACTAGTAATCATATATTTATTCTTAGAATTAAATTCTACTCTACCTGTTATATGAGTTTTATTTCTTTTATCAGTGATATCAACTGATTTTTGTACATATTGCAAACAAGCCCCCTCCGTAGGATTTCCTACTACTTCTCCAGTAGGACTAAGATTAGCAGTAGAATTAAGTACAATATTATTTATAACAGCATTTCTATCTGTAAAGTTCTGGAATACTACTTTCATTTTATTCTCTGTAAGAGTTCCTGTCTTATCAGTAAGAATAAGAGTTGTAGCACCAAGAGTTTCACAGGCATGCATCTTTCTAATAAGATTATTAGCTTTAGCCATTCTCTTCATAGAATAAGCAAGAGCAAGAGTTACTGCCATAGGTAAACCTTCTGGTACTGCTACTACAATGAGTGCTACTGCAATCATTAAGAATTGTAAGCAATCATTTACAATATCAATAGCATCTTTGCCCACATATCCCTGCTCTATAAATATATAACGTATAGCAAGAGACACAATAAGAATACCTGCAGCTGTAAATGCTATCTTGTTAATTAAGCTAGCTAATCCATTAAGCTGTTTGTTAAGAGGAGTTTCTACATCAGTAATAGAAGATGCTTCTCTAGCAGTCTTACCTACTTCTGTTTCATCTCCTACTGCAAATACTTCGCCTACACAAGTACCTTCTGCTACGATAGTGCTTTTATAAATTCTATTTGTAGGATAGGTAGCAGTCTCTGATTCAAAATTAGTTTTAGTTACAGGATTTGTTTCTCCAGTTAAAGAAGCCTCACTTACTTTCAAATTGCTATATTCTTTAACAATAATATCAGCAGGAACTTCTTCACCGGCTTCAAGTATTACAATATCCCCTACAACTAAGTCCTTACGAGCTACTTGAATTACTCCATTATCTCGTCTTACCTTAACTAGAGTATCATCACTGCTAGTTAAAAGAAGGTCAAACTTCTTAGCTGCTGACCAGGTATTCCAAAAACCAATACCTACAGCTAAAGCAATAGCTACAATAATACCAATAGGTTCTGTAAACTCACCCTTTACAAATCCTAAGGCAATAGATACTGCAGCTGCAATAAGTAATATTACGATAAGCGGATCTTTAAATCCATCAAATAACATTACATACCAAGCATCTCTCTTTGGAGGTGTCAATACATTAATGCCATGTCTAGCACGTGAATCTTCTACTTCTGTTAAGCTAAGACCGTAATTTATATCTGTCATTTTTTCTGTTATTATAATTAATTAAAGAAATGCAATTGTTGGACGCTTCATAGCATCAATTGAAGTCCAACCTCCGAACTCACCAACTGCCTTAAAGCGCCATTCACCATCCTTCTTATAGGCAATACCAAGGATAACCGCCTGCTTATCAGAAATCTTAGTACCCTCTTTGCCGTCTTCAAGATTAAACTTAGCTAAGACATTTACAGGAGTATTAGTGTTTCTCTGTACTTGGTCACCAGTATAGATACGAAGACCCATATAAGGAATCTCACCAAATGTCTGATGTGTAAAGTTATTGAGAGTAAATGCAATATACTCAACACATGGGTCAAGTTCATTCAAGCATACCTCAATAGTCTCATTATCAAGACCATCATTACCATTGGTGTCACCTGAGCGGTCATCACCACTATGACGGATACCTGGAGCACTCAAATTGTAATAAGCTACTTCGCCAATACAATTCTTATTGGCATCATACAGAAGAACAGTAGAATCCAAATCTACTTTCTCAACAGACCCACCAATGCCGAACAGTCCACGATGCTGAATGGCGCCCCAATTTGAACCAAAGTACAACTTACTCAAACCATTGTTAGACTCTTTAGACAGATTAATTCTGCCACCTTTACTTAAATTAATCATAAAACTTTACTAAATAATTGTAAATTACTAATTAACTAAAAATGGGAGTACCTAATTAAAGATACTCTCTTATAGAATCAAGAATTAAAACCGAATTAACTTAATTAATTAAATAGCCGGAGCATCTGGCAAGATGAGTCCATAGCCACGAAGAATATCACGATAGATAACGTTCTGATAGCTACCCTTATCTTCTCCAAGAGCCTTGAACTTCCAATCACCATTATGGCGATAAAGTTGGCAAAATACAATACAGCGAGACATACTTGCATCCTCAGTGAGATCAAACTTAGCCAGAGGAGTAGTATTACCTTTAGCATACAAGTTGCAATAAGCATTGTTAACCATACCAAAGTTCTGCTGACGATTCTTAGCATCGTGAATATTAACTAAGATAATAATTTTCTGGACATCTGCAGGAACCTTAGTGGTATCTACTACAATTGTCTCATCATCTCCAGCACCAGCACCTGTACGATTATCGCCTGAATGCTTAATAGCATCTTTCCAATTTGGATTATTGTAGAAAATGAAGCCATCATCAGGATCTACTGCCTTATCCTGAGCATTCAAAGGAATAGTAGCTACATCCAAATCAAATTCTACACCTGCCTGAGTTGCTATATCCCAACCCAAACCAATTGAAAACTCTGTTACACCATTTGCTTCTTTAGCGAGGTTGATATTACCTCCTTTACTTAATTGAATCATAATTGTGAATTTAATTAAAATTTGCCGCAAAGTTTACGGCTAATTATAGTCATAACTTTATCATAAGTTAACTTTTTAGCTTCTTTCTCAGAATAACCTTCTATAATATAAGAATCTACTATTTTCTCAATTGCAGCATTCATTTCAGAGAATAAGTACTTTTGTTCTTTAGTTAACTTATCATCGTATAAATAAGATTTATTCATCTACTTGTAAATCCGCCTGAGTACTTTCTAAGTAATCCTTATTATCTAAGTCTTTAATAAGATTAACTAAGTCTCCCACAGTCTTTGGATTCTGAACTTTATCATCTTTAATAGGATAACCAAACTCCTGTTCACATTCAATGATAATTTCTACTAAATCAAGACTGCCTACGTACAAATCATCGAAAGTATCTGCACTAGTTATTTTTTCGCTTTCTATTCCAAGAACTTCACTAACAATGCTTATTACTTTTTCTTCTATACTCATTATATATCTTCCCTTTTAGTTTTAAATACATATTCTGTATGAGTAGAAGTAAATCCTGGATTATACTGCAATTTCTGAATACCAAGTACTTTATTATACATCACATTAGGAAAAGAATCCAACATAGAGTTCTGCTGTCTTACTGTTTCCATACATGCTTCTTCTAACTTGTAATACTCTTCTCGTTGTCCATTTACAAACCCAGATAAATCACTATAAAATTTAGTAAATTCAGAATAAGGAATATTTTGATTCTCTCGAAGCCATTTCCAAGTAACTTGTGCTCCATCATGTCTTCCTTCCATAATCATATTAGTGACTTCTAAGAAAGTATTCTTGTTTAATTCACAAATTTCATACTTCTGAAGATACACTTTCCATAATTTATCGAAGAACATTTTACGAGCATACTGTTGCTTGTCTAGCTGATTGGTATATTCAATATTCTTATTATACAATTTTATTATAGCACCAATAGGACTTATAAACCAACACAATATAATAATTCCAGGAATTACAATCCACTTTTTCTTAATATTTACATTTGAATAGTCTTCCCTCTCATTACCAAATGTACATATAGCAGTTATAGCTAAAACAAAGGTCGCGATAAATAAAATCCACTGAATAATACAATGACAGAAACCCATTCTTATAGCGTTAGGGGAACCCTCTAAGGTTAATGGGCCTTTATCACTAATTATATCATCTAATATCTGTGTATTCCACAAATATAAAAACAGGATAGCACATATAATAGATGCACCTAAAAATAATAAACCATGCTTAATATTATTCTTCATATTATTTAATTAAAAATTTATTAAACTTATCGTGAAGAGGTTGAAATTCCTTTCTAAGTTCTACTAGTTCTCCCATTTCTTCTATAGAACTAACATCACTTAGTTTAATGTTATTAATCATATTCAAAGCATCTCTAAGACGACATTGAATACCTTTTATTAAAGTGTCATTTACCATAATTAAGCTTCTATAAAGAATATTACAATTAAAAAGATAAGTACAATATGTACTGTCGTTATACAAAACTCAACGAGTTCCATATTCTGTACAGCAAGTATACTTTCTGTTATACCAAATAGCAATAAAACACTGCTTCTTATTATAAGTTTTTTAATCATCACCTAATAAACCTAATTTCTCTAATTTGGGAGTATCATCAATATGTATCTCCAATGGGTACTCTACATCTTTGATGTCTCTCATAAATTCCATATGTATAGCTCCATAATAAGCATCTGAATAAGCTTTTCGTAAAAGTCTTAAAAATAAATCAGTAGATAAAGTAATAGTACCATTAACTTCTTCTAACCCTTCTAAATACTTACGACACCATTCATATGATGCAACTTTAGATAAGGGCTGTGAAGTACACATAGCAAAACCATCAAAATCAGAACATTTTGGACAATTTAATTTAGCCATAATTAATTTATTTAAGAATCTTAACCTTTACATGTTTTATACTAATTCTCTTAGAGTTTTTTGGGTGTATCAATATATCGATACAATGCTTATGTCTTCTATTCATAACATCCCTAACTTCATACACTCCAAATCCCTCTATAAACACCTTTTTAGGCTTATTCTTTGGAAATAAATAAAGTAAATCGCGGGAAACTGCACACCACTTAATGTGACCCCTTTTCAAATGATGCAAATTGATTTTAGAACCATCAGATGTAACTAATGGTTTACTGTCACATTGACTCTTTACAGGTTGATAACAAGTAAGAGTTACATGAGTAGTTGTTTGGCAGAAAGCCCTACTCATGAAGCTTAATAATAATAAAAATATTAATATCTGTTTCCTCATTTAATATATCTGATTAAACTTACCTGAAGCATTCGTAGAATACCCAGATTTAATTATATAAATAATAAAATGGTTATAACAAGTTACAATATATCCCTTCTTAGCATTTATATAGAATATAGGACGGTCATCAAATTCATCACCTATTTTAAGATACTTTATTTCTTTATTTACACTTACAGAATCTGTACAAATATAAGCACCTGCCATAGTGATTTGAGCATCCCGTTCCTCTTCAGTTAATTTAGAAGGGGACTTTCTTTCTATTTTACGAGTTACTTCACGACTTCTAATTATTTTCTCAAATAACTGCTCATTAATATTCTGAACATTACTAAGAGAACCAGACTCTAACTCTATAGACTCTACTAAATAAGTAAAATCAGAGAACTCAAGATTAAAATTCTTACGGATTAAATCTATTTTGTCAACACCATGAATATTAACTTCCTGAGCGAGAGCCTTAACTAAATCAACAGTAACTATTTGCATCTGTCTAATTAAATCCAGTACTGGTTCTATTGCATCTTTGTCAATTAAAATATCATTAAGTAACTCAAGTGTAGTTTCTTCAGGTAAATTACCAAAAGAACGTACATATCTAATACGTGATGGACGACCTAATAAATTATTATTAATTTCTAACTCATTAGTGGTAAGTAGGAATATTTTACGATATTGTGAGTTGTGCACACCATCCATAAAAGAAAGCACTGATGAGGATTCCCTAAATTCTTTTTCGTATTCATCAAAGAAGAAAATACAATCAAAGTTAATTTGAGTAGCTAAGAATTTAAGCATGTCATCTACTTCCTTACAGGATTTAACAATAATAACTGGAAGTCCAATACGATTACAAAGCTCTTCTGCAGTTACTGTCTTACCTGTTCCCTTGATACCATTAAATAATACTCCCAAATTACCAGTAGTATTATTGTAAGTCTTTATAAAATGATCAATAAACTTGTTATTAATACCATATAATTTGTAATTAAATACAAAAGAATCTCCAAGTCTATTTAAATAATAACCTGTCATTGATTCTTTAACTTCATAAATTCCTTTAGGTAAACCCTCAGGATGCGCCTTTGTTGTAGCACTACCCTTCATAAAAGTATTACCATCTTGAATCCAAATGTTTTGTCCCATAATTAAACTAAATTATTCAACTTTTTATATTCTTCAAATACTTTATCCTCTGCTTCATCTCCCCACATAGTATATATCAATACTCCAAATGGACAATATTGAAATATTATAGGGTCTATTGGTTTAGATATTATAACAGGTCTTTCCTTAAGATTAAACTTCGGGCAAGCTATAAAGAAATTATCAGGAGTAACATAATCTACAAAAACATGATCTGCCCATTTCTCCTCTGTAAAATTCTCGGCATGACATAGACTAATATCAGATAGGCTATATGTATGTACTTGCAATATATTAAAATAGTATTCCAAGCGTTCTTTGACATAGGAGTCACTTTTTCCTCCGCTGTAGTTAGAAATCCTATTGACCCTGACTGTCTGATAATTTATATGTAATCTAGAGGCATTATTATCAGTATGTAACTTATTGCTGATGTCCATAAGTTCATTTAAATTCTGAGCAGGTATAACTCCGGTAAAGTCTTGCAGTAAACCTATAGATAAGTTATACTTACGACACAACTCATAAAATGTGCTAGTATTAACTAAAATAACTGAGTTTCCTAGACAATTATTTACATCTTTTAAGTACTTTAGTAATTCTTGAGCTTTTAAAATAGTATTGTTATAATAATTAATATTATCTAATTGTTTCTTTAAAATTTTAGCATTGGCACTATTTTCTAAACCCAATTTAACTAATTCCGAATATTTAGTACTTACATTATTCTCCTTTAAAGGTATAAGAGCTGTACGTTCCGAAGCACCAATTACTTCTATAGCTAAATTAGCTAAAGATTCTTTAATAGTTGGTTCTACTACAGATTTTGTAGGAACTTTTACAACCACTGTCTTTTCTTTCTCTTTTGAATTTAGCCCAAATAAACTACTTAATATACCCATTATTTAAAATTATTTAATTGTTTCACCTACTCTGTAATCGTCCCCATCACACACACGAATAGTTTTAATCTCATATCGATTAATTTTCTTATTATACATTCGTATCTTGAAAGTATTATGATCCACACATATTGTTTTTGATATTACTACACATCCCTTATAATTCAATATAGAATCTTTATATTGAACTGGAGGACCACAAGATACTAATAAAGATAAAATTACTAACACTAAAACTTTCATAATAATTAAACACAAAAATCCCTGAACTAAATAAATAGTCCAGGGATTAAAATAACGTTAAATAATAAAAACAGTTCTATGAACTGGTGGAGCTAGACGGTACTGCCCCGTCGTCTTGCCTATTTGCATCAAAACGTTCTTACAGCATAGGTTTTAAAGACTTTCCCTGTCTTAGGGTTGACAAGATTAACATTGTCAACTTCCACCACTCTGTTCCTAAAGTATACAGAGAACTTATAAGAAATGAAAGAATAGTGCACCTTTCTGTTCCTAAGCAAGTGCTGCTCGGCTTCTCAGGCTGCAATAGCGTAAGAAGCGGAAGTGTTATTTACTTCGCCAATTAATTTTTTACTTGTCTATCCAAGTTGTCTTGCTGTGTTTCTTATCTCCTAGACAATCAAATACTAGTTTAGCCCCATACTTAAAAGAGTTCTAATTTAGAACTCTTTAATATCTTCTGATTCTTCGGCTATATGGAAAACCCATATCATACCAATCATCTGGATCTATTCTATCTTCATTACCCATAATTTAAAACTTAATTAATGTTAAAAACTAAATTGAATATCTCTATTGACATCTAATAATCCTCCTTGCCAATTAGATTGAATATCCATACTGAACCATGTACCATATTTAGTTCTTGCAAACCAAATAAGATGATTGTCGTACTTAGGAATATAACAACCTATAAAATAGTCAGTATCTCCATTCCATATCCAACTACAGTTAAGAGCACTATTTATTAAATGTATCTTTAGATGTATATCAGCCTTATTAAAAGGAATTACTTTCTTTACATAAGCTTTATATAATCTACTAGGTGAACATTTACCATCGTCAAAGAAATTATAAATCTGTCTCTTTTTCGGAATCATACATTGTCTTAATATAGCTTCATTAACTATATTATCATTTGTTCTTGCGAGTTTATCTAGTAATTCCAGATTAAATTCTTCTTTTTGAAACTTGAATTGAATCCAATTAGGTTCAAATTCTCTGTAATCTAGATGAGACCGAGGTTCATCTGTATTTAGTACATATTTAACTAGTCTAGTTAAACGTTCTCCAGCTAGTTTAGATACTACAAAACCAGATAAATCATAACCTCTACTTCTCCAATATTCACCTACTTCAGGTTTAGAATCTGGAGCAACATTTTATAATAATCTGAAGACTCTAAAGTTACATAAGTACCTAACTGACTACTACAACATATACCTAAACCAATATTAGAATACAAATTATTATCACGCTCTAATGTAAGAAATACTGGAACTTTATAAGGGTCTAAATTATTAATCTCACAATGATGCAATGCAGTATGTGCATACTCAAGTAATTTAGACACTGATATAGTACTTAGTTTAGTATCTTCTTCACTTTTGTTCTCTTTAATGGCAGCATCAGAACATCTAGTGTGCCAATTTTTCCATTTATCTCCTTCTAAATACATAGCAATTAACTTATATAATACAATAAAAAAGTCATAGAAACAATTAATATTCCTATCATAATAAAGAATAGAATTACAAATTGAATATCTGTATTCATATTATAAATACTTAATCACCTCCAGGCAGGCTATCTAAATACTGAGGAATAGTTACTTCTGTATTATTCTTCTCTTTTTCAAGTTGCTGAATAGCATTTGACTGTCTATCTACAATTATTTGCAATTCCAGAATTTTTGCTTTCTGATAATAGTAGCTAGGAACTGACCAAGCTAAAACAATTATAAAACAAATTGTTGGTAATATCCAAAGTTTATTCATATTTTTTATTTTTTTTATTTTTAACCCCAAATTACATAAACTCCATGTTCACCCTTATAACAAAGACTAATCTCAAATCCTAACTCTTTAAGGTAATTATAATATTTGTCAACATTAGTTGTCGGAAGTATAGAACCAATCCAAGCTGCATAATTACCTTTACTAGCTTCTTTAATTATAGCAAAGTTTATTTGATCTAATATATGCGGGTCTAATACAGCAGACCTAGATATAGTCTTTGCTTCTGTTGCTTTAATCATAACTTTTTAATTTTTAAACTAGCATCTTTAAACCATATATTAAGTCTATCTATGGCACTCTCCCATTCAGATTGAGAACAGACTTTATAATATTTTAGGAAGTCAATATTATCTGAACTAAACTGATATATACCAACAGATTTACCATTTGGAGTAACTTTAGTTACTATATATTTAAAGTGAAAATTATCGTTGATAGTTATTTTTAGATAATTTACTTTATCTTTATAATAAGGATTTAGTTTAAGAGACATTTCATCAGTTTGTAATCTCTTAGCTTTTATTTCCTTTATTACTCTTTCTATAGTATCATCTAGAACTTCTCTTTGACTCAGAAGACTTTCTCTGAGTTCTTCTAGGTCTTCTGTTGACATTTCTGAATAATTGCTTATATTTTCTGTTTTCATACTTTATATATCAAATTCGTTACCAACAACTACCATATTTTCAGAAGGATAGTGAACTAAGAAATCCTGCCCAAAATAGAAAGCAGCAGCTTTACTGTCCCAATTAATACTACCTCTTCTCTCAGCATTGTTATCTCTGTATATAACTATATCCACAATTATCTTGACTATATTCATTTGCAACAGTTTCTATTTTCTTATCGTCTATCATATTTTTAAGTTTTATAGTGACCTCCACGACCAGTATTGTTCTGGGGCTAAGAAGGTATATGGGCATAAAGCCTTAACTTACTTTCGCTCATTCTGTGTCGTGGAAGTTGTATTATTCAAAATTATCTGTCGTACCTAGAAGATGTTCATTACCTTCGTAAGGAATACAATACTTACGACTAAATCCGATACACCGAAAAGGATATTGTGATTCTTCTCTATAATGAGAAAAGAGGTCAGCTTCCCATACACCATCTTTCTCATTTCGTCCCAATACTTTATCGAATGTCTTAAACTCACACTTAGGCTTTTCAATCTCCAAAGTTTCAAGATTGAGCTTGCCATCCAAACGCTTCTCTATGGTGTTAATGTAGGTCTGAGCAATATCCTTATCTTCAAGGGAATATCTTTCAGTTGTGCATAAGAATTCTTCGTAATATACGATTTTATTCTTATCTTCACTGTTAAGGTAATGCTTACAATAAAAACTTGTATAAGTATCATCGTACCATTTGTTAAAGATAACCTCTGTGCCACCATCATTACTTATCAGTACATCACCTTTTTCCCATTGGAACCTAGACCAATCACGCATTTCCTTAGATGGGAAGATAATACATTCTCCGCCATCATACATATTACCAAATTTAATTAAGGTACATTCTCCAGATTGTGTTAAACCAAATTTTGAAGTACAGAAGTTTATTTTAAAAATTTCATCTGTTACTGCTTCAGAACTACATTTACCATGAATCATAGAATACAATTTAGTACCCCTTGGTTTATTCTTCAAGATTTCTGCTATATTAAGTTTTTGTTCCATAATCTACTTAATTTTAATAAAACATATTGTATATTATATCTTCATATTTAAGTTTATCTATTACTTTATTCAAGTAATCGATAGCCGCTTTACAATCAGGTCTAAATTTTTTTATCTCAGAAACTAGTTGCTCTAAATCTGATAATCTAGTATTCATAATTAGCTATTAACACTAGTTACAATAGAGTTATAAACTGTATTCCAATTAGATTCTGGTCTTTCTTCAAAATCTGGATCTTGAAAATCCTTCATTACAGCAAGATAAGCATCTTTAAATTGGTGAGGAGTAATCTTTTCCCAATCTTCAATATCATATATATAAGAATAGTCTCTAGTGATACAATCCTTATCTAAACATATATAATATATGTAATTATCTTTTATCGAAACAATTTTTATTAAATCATTCCATTTTGTATTTAAGTAACAATCACCAACAGTAAACTTAGAAATTGCATTTCTCTTTTCTAGTGCTTTAATTTTACTATAAAGATTATTACTTTCTTCTTGTAATTTCTTATATGTATTTTTTAGTTCTTCTAATGTTTCCATAATCAATTTTTATAAATGGCATCAAGAATATCTCTAAAATTAGGATTATCTATCACTGATTGAGCATCTTTTTTATTTTTAAAATAGATGTTATTAGAAATAGTCGTCCAATTATAATCTACTTTATATATATCGCCCTTATATATAATAAAATATTTATATTCATTTTGATCACTCCAGTTTGGCTTCCAATCCCCATTATAATATTTAGCAATATTCATTAGTCTACTTAAAGTAACTAACTTAGAGGCATTGCTTTCATTGATAATTATACTCTTACAATTCTTGTCTAGCTTTAAGGTATCTTCAACATCTTCATAAGTAATAGTACTCTGCTTAAATCTAACTATACCTTTAGCTAAATCACTATTTTCTAAATCTATCTCCATTCCTTCAGGAATATCAATAGTTAATTGATTATTCTTTATTTCCATATTATTTATTTCTTTAAATATTACATTAGTTTTATCAGTTCTTTTAGTATAATCACAAGGACCTAAAAGTTCATTAACTAAGTCACAACAACCATTCTTTATAAAAGCACAACCCTTACATGAAAAACCTTTTACTACCTGATAAATTTTACCATTATAAGTAAATATTTCACCTAATTTTCTTTCCATAATTCTTTTGTATCATATGCTTAACTTTTAAAATGTTTAACTATTTTATCTAGAGCTTTATCATACTCTTCTTTAATACATTTCTTATAATATGTCTCTTCAAAAGATCTCCAATAATAAGTTTCCTTTGTAAGACTTAGTAAATCTGTAGTATCTAATTCATACACATGTATATTGTCACCTTTAATATCATAGACTTTACAGAATAAACCAAGGTTATTAGTATAATATCCTTTTTTAATATTTTTTAATTCTAGTATATCTCTTAATTCATTAATTTTACACTCTAAAACTGTAACGTCCTTCTTTAATAGGTCTCGTTGCTTTTGCAATTCTTTAATTTTATTAAAAAATTCTTGTTCATCCATAATTAATTTTGTTAATGTGTTAAACGTAAAAAAGGAGTATACTAACTAATTAGCTAATATACTCCTGTGAAACTGGGCATTTCAGTCCATCAAAGACTTTGGAGAAGTAATACGAATTGAACGTACTTCAGCTACTTAGATAATAATCATGTTTCGCCTTATCACCTGTCCTACATACTCCGGATTATGTAGGTAACTTCTCTTTTCCCTAATTAGGTACACAAATCTCCAATTAGGTACAACAACTGAAACTTCGCAGTGGGGGATTTACGAATCTAACGTACTTTGAAACTTTCGTTTACAAATTCCTGGGGGTTACTAGAATTACCCATTCATTGTTTCCGTTTCTTATCAATCTGCCCTATAATATTCGCGACTATATAGGTATTCCCCCAAATTGGTTATTCTTCTAATAATCCTAAATATTTAATATCAGTACTAACTACTTCTCTATATGCATAGTTGATATATACAGTAGCACCTACTGGAATTTCAAATATTCCTATTTCAGCACAATACATTCTCTACACTTTACAAAATATTTATTTTTATGTTCTGTTGGCATACTAGTTAGATATAGTAGGTTAAGTAAACCCATTCTGCCAACTTTTCTATTTAAATTATGTATTCTACCCATATGTTAATGTGTTATTTAATTAAACAATAAAAGAGCCTAACTAGATTAACTAATTAGACTCTTTAAATAATATTATAAAACTAAATTTAATAATTCTAAATCTACCAAACCAGCATGAATCTCTCTGTGACAATTTGCACAAACTAAGATACATTTATCAACTTCTGGTTTTAAATTTTCAAAAGATTTAGTACCACCAGAGATAGTAAAATCTTTCTATGAAGGATCTAGATGATGAAATTCTAGTGCTGAGGCACATTTGTTATATCCACATATCTAGCACTTACCCCTTTATAATCAATGAGTTTTTCCTTAGTTCTTTTATAATAAGACTTTTCAAGTTCTTTTTTAGGAGTATTTTTAGCCTCCTTCATTTTGATTTTTCCTTTTAATCTACTATAGGATACTTTAAATTCTTTTGCAACAATCTTAATATTATGACATTCATCATATCTATTCTATATCTACTACAGTAAATCATCTGTAAGTTCTTTAGGAGGTTCTTTTAACATATTCTGTTCTTTCAAGATTTTAATTATGGTGTTTTGCAAACTCCGACTTCATCTTGAATCTATTTATATGTAGCACCTTCTAATCTTAATTTAATTACTAATTCTTGTTTCTCTTTAGGTGTTTGCATAGTGCTCAAGGTGGGGCTTGAACCCACATGTGACCATTACCGTTTCTACTGTGTATAAGACAGAGCGGATACTTGAGCAATTTATAAAAGTGTCTGAGGGTCGCCACTTCCTCTCCTCCCTAATTGCTAGCAGGGCGTGCACTTGCCACTAAGACACTTAGCGCTTTAGGCTTTTTATAAGAAGCCTTAACTTAATAAAGTTCTCGCATAATTTATAACCAAAAACAGATAAATAATTCCATTTTCACAAACAGAATTTTTACCGAAAACTTAGAAAATTTTTAAAACTTATGAGTATAAAACATCGAATATGAATAATAATAGAGTAAATATGGACAGACTCGAACTGTCAACCTCTGGTTACCTAGCCAGTGCTCTACCGCTTTAAGCTACATATTTCTATTTATACTAGTATTGCTATATAGCCTTATTTAAAAACTCATACTACTTTCACAAGCAATATGAGTTTAAAAGAAAGATAAAATCTTCTACAAATCCGAAAATTTTACATTACTTATAAATTTTCACAAATTCATAGTAATTATGAATGATTTTAATTTTTCAAAACATAATAAATAATCAATTATGTAGCTCAGACGGGACTCGAACCCGTACAGTCATTCCTGACCAAGGGATTTTCCTACCACACTTGCTTTTACACAAGCTAACTTAAATAAAGGGATTCGAACCCTCAAGAAATATTTAACGACAACTTTAGAGGCGTCAATCTACTGCCGTATACCAATTCCGCCATATTTAAGTTATTGTGGTCTGGACTATTTTACTACCATATTAGAAATCTTGCAAGTAAGTATATAAGGTTTAATCTAACCCCTAATAGCAGTCTGCTCTTCTTATTTCTGCGAATCTTGCCAGTTTAATTTTAAATATACAATTCCTAACTTAGGTATCTCCTATATAGTCTCTACACATTTATGCTGTAACACTCCAATTTACATTTAAGATAGATTAGGGTTCTATCACAATTTAGCTCGTCATCACCAAAATCTACGTCACCATAGATGAGGCTTCTGTCGCAAGTTAATTAGATTTCTGAATACTGCTTCTATAATCATTACTCTGCTTCTTACACAGACGCTAACCTTTTTACGATTAGTAATAACTTGTTTAATTAGGGAGATTCTACTTCTGAACTTTCGTATCAGAGCACTCAAATTATGAATAAAATTAATTTCTAAGTCCCTCGTGTCTACCAATTCCACCACTGAGCCATTTGGCAGTTTTAGTCTTTAACTTCTAGTGGAATAATACTGCCAACCTTTAGACAAAAAAGGAGCAACTAATTATCTGCTAGTTGCCAACAATATTTGGGAAAAAACCAACATGTAATTTATGGGGGTTGGTATTCTTATTTTTCAAACAAATTAAATACGTTCAACATCATATCCAATACCAATGTTTTCTAATAACCAAGATGGATCATCCAATACATAATCATCCGGAACTTCTACTGTTACTTTTAATACTATTTTCTTTATATTATAATTGTTCTAAAATATTCTTCGCAATATATAAGGATACTTCTCTAGTAGTATGCTCAGAATCATTAAGTACTAGAAGATATTTATCTTTATCATCAGTTTTCTTAGTTAATTCAAGTAAATACTTTTTATTAATTAATAAACCTTTAGTTACTACTATATATTCTATACACAATTTCTTAATAACAGCAGTTAAAGAGCAACCAATAATAAATTTTCTGCAATCTTTAGTTACTATTAGGACATATTTATTCAGTGCCTCTAAGCTAACTATATCTTCTATATTTATTTGTCTGTACTCAATGCCTTTAAATACAAGAAATGTGTCAGAATTAATTTGTATTGTTTTTATTTCCATATTACTAATTTAATTAATCTATAATAAAGTGAGTGCTCACAATATCCTCAGGATGATGAATAGTTTTAGCTAACTCATCCTTTGCCCATTTCTCAATAGCAGAATGTTTAACACCTGGAGCAATTTCGTGATAATACATTAAATCATATACTTCACCACTCTTAAAGGTCACACGTATTTTAAAAGTAGGATCTACTCCATCTTCTATGAGTTTATCCATTTCTTCTCTAGTTACCATATAACTAAATAATGGATTAGAAAAATGTTCCTCCCAAAATTTCTTTTCCAATTTAGCTAACTCTGCTCGTGCATATTTAAGCACATTCTTACAACCTAACTTCTCAGCACTATCTATTTGTGCCAATAGTTGGGTCTTCTTAATAAAATGTTCTTCTCTTGTCATAATTTTATCTGTTAATGTGTTAATAATCTATTTAAATAATAGGCGATTTTCACTGGTTATATTTAAACTATTCCATTGTCCTCAGCTATCTAACGTTCTTTCTCTTTCTAACCCAAATGATTAATTTTAAGGTAATTACGCTATTTAATAGAGTTACTGAGAGTTGTTTAGTACCTATTAAAATTGTTGGACTACCCAGATTCGAACTGGGGCTGACAGAACCAAAATCTGTAGTGCTACCATTACACCATAGTCCAATAAAATACTATTCTCGCGAACCATATTTTCCAACTACAAGTTCACAATTTGTCATAAATGTTGCGGAGAAAGAAGGATTCGAGCCATGTAATATGACTAACACCTTAGCAGGGTGCCGCTTTAGACCACTCAGCCATTTCTCCAATAGGGTCACGCTAGGGATTCGAACCCTGTACTGTAGTCTCACAAACTACCGTGTTACACTAGACGGACCATAAAAGCTTCCTATCTTCACAGACCAGAAGCATAACAACTCTTTAACGTTATAAAGTCCGCTGACTTTATATTTTAAACATTAATCGTATTAGTTTTATTAAATAATATGAAAGACTAGCGATGCTCGAAATCGCCTTTTAACTTTGAAAAAGTTACGTCCTAACCAGCTAGACGATAGTGCCAAGTAGATTCTCTATCTTCACAGACTAGGAACCTCAAGATTAATAAATCAAAAAAATAATAGCATTGCGCACCCTGCAGGATTCGAACCTGCGACTTTCTGATTAACAGTCAGACGTTCTAACCAACTGAACTAAGGGTACAAATCTATACCTATTTATCACAAACCAGTAGAGTTATAATGTTTCTTTAACTTTTGAATAATATGAGGTGCTCCCTGACAGTACTGACCTATCTTCCCGAAATTAAAAGTTTCGTGCTTCACCTTAAAGCTTAGAGAGCTAATTTATAATCTTACTTTGCACACGGAGTAGGATTCGAACCCACGCTGTTCAACTCTATAGGTTTTGGAGACCTACCCTTTCGACCACTCAGGCATCCGTATATAGTGGAGACACGTGGAATCGAACCACAATCTCGGAATTTTCAGTCCCGCGCTCTGACCTTCTAAGCTATATCTCCATAGCCCACATTTCTATAAGTAGAATAGTGGTAAGAACTTTGCCCAAATAGGCATAACACACTAACAAAATATGATTAATTACAAAAATTCAAATTAAAGTGATAGTGTCTTCTCACATCATGGCTGGTGATTGTAGACTTTCCAATATTGTAATAATCTACATACGTGAGGCACTAAGAGAATCATTTTTCTCCCGTTACTTCCCAAATTTGGACGAAATCCTCATAATTAGATAGCTAACTAATTACAAAAATTAGAGGATTCGAACCCCTGTTTCTATCACTATATTTAAAAGGTTATATTGATTACAGCTTACTAATTAATTAGCTATCTTAACTAGTAATTGTTTCATATTAATCCCATTTAATGGGAGTTGCGCAATATTTTGAAACTAAACTTCTCTTCCAATCAACTTTTCACAGCTGATAGATTAGACAGATAATGTCCTATACTTCCTCTGGGAGGAGAGTCTCAATATAACTAACATAAATATCAATTTAAAAGAAAGTTTAGTGGACTTTGAGTGCTAGATATATTAAATAGTACATCCTAAATAATACTCTAGTTATCCACTAAACTTATCTTTGAAGAAACCTACAACTATTTATCACAAACCATTGTAGAATTATATTTTGTCGACCTATTTTAATTCACAATTATTACAACTTGAAAATATTTTAAATATTTTTATTGTAACTTGTAGTTGTGAAGGAGAGGGGACTCGAACTCCTAAGGGCGTATGCCGACGGTTTAGAAGACCGTAACGCTTCCAATTACGTGCTACTCCTCCAATTATCTATTATTTTCCTATTTTATTTTCAGCATCTTCTTTATGATATCTGTAATAACTACGTTCTTCACATTTATTTTTAGACTTATATGTGTCTAACTGACTGTCGCAATTAGGGCATATACATCTTAAATTATCTCGTTTATTATTAGAGGCATCAATATGGTCTAATATAAAGACTAGTTCCTTGCCATTCCATAGAGGCGATAATCCACAAATAGAACACACATTACCTTGTTCTCGCATAATATCCTTTTTAAAAATCTATGGATTATAATTAGCTCTCATAATAGAAGGATCTCCCTTTAGTATTAGCTCATATTTCTTTTTATGTTTATATTCTTTTTCACTGCAACAATATTTATTACTACAATTTATTTTATGCTCAAAATTTTTACCGCAGTTTAAACAAGTGTGAGTTAACTTTTCCTTTGTAAATGTTTCACAAGGATTAACTTTGCGCTTTACAGGTAATTCTATACCTAATTTCAGAGCAACTTTTTTAATATTACTTCCTGTGCAGTTATAATGCCTGCCAATTTCTTCATATGATAATTTATCTACTAAAATTGCCTATTCTAAATAAGCTTTTTCCTTTGCCCATTTACTTTCCATTTATTTATTTATTTATTTTTATCTTTAAGGCTGTTGCTCTATTCAGTTGAGCTATGGGAGCTGCTAATTATTAGCATTTTTCTACTAACCTTGCCAAGTGAACTAACTATATAATCAGTTATTTAGAATTGGTAGTTAATAAATGTTAATTTGTAATCAACACTTAAAAACTTACCAATTCTTTTATAGGCATAGAGTAATTATAGGGAATTAATTTTCTTCTTTAATTCTCTTATTTCAGCTTTAATACCATTTAATACTTGTTCATAGTATTGTCCTGTAACTATGATAACAGCATCTTCATCATTACAGGTAAGCCAATAAGTAAGAGTATGCGTCCATAAACCACAAATATCACCAAGAAACACATCATCCATAGACATAGTTGCTATGTTAGAAGTTCTGAACATTCCATATTGAGCTGGACATATTGCAGGATTCCATGCTAAATGCATTGCTCCTAACTGTCTGTGAATTTTAAAAGTGTCTTCAAGAGTGTGATGAGACATCAATTCACCTTTAAATTTAGTCAGCTGAAGGATTTGATGTTCTATCATATGTTTCTTATCCTTCTTCTCCTGATTTTTCCGAGCCATAACTCCAACTACAATAAATATAATTAAAGCTAGTAAGGCTATTATTGTTATTACCATAATCTAATTAATTATTACAATAGAGGTGCTTCTCTATTTTGTTTATACTTATTTCCTATTAACCAATAGTAAAGATACTTATAGTTATTAACTAATTCAATAATTGGATAGTTTCTAATATAAATATATTTATAATGGTCTATTACTAACTCGCACAAAGCCTTAGCTGGGTTAGTTTTGTATCTCTTCTTCCACTCCTTAGTACAGCATAAATAGTTAGTAGTCCAAGTATTGGTTTTTCTAACACTTATTCTATTTTTAGGAATTACTGGAAGGACACTATCCTTAACCCAGAAATCTAAAGCTTCAATTAGTAATTCGAAATTATCTTTATCGATAATCATTCTTACTTAGTCATTTCGGAACCTACAATAGCTACAAATATTAATCCAAATACTATAGCCCAAACAATTCTAAGAAACTCCATTATTCTTTACTCCTTAGTATTAAAATAATAATAATAGGAATTGCTCCACAAATTATATTTAATAGTGTCATAACTATTTGCCATTAGTTAATTTGTAGATATAGTCCCAGATTTCCTGAGGAATATTATTGCCTGTCTCATGCACATAGTCTTTCATATGACACATATTGCCATCTTCAGCAGTCTTAATTACTGCTTCAGTAAAAAGCTTAATGTCCTTGAGATTTGGAGTGGCAAGAGTGATATTGGTAGAATCTGAAGCACCCATGCCAGCAAGCAGACCCTCAAAAGCAGTTAGTTTTCCATCCTTGACCTGATCACTAACAGCTCTACTAGTAATACAAGCAGCTATCATAAGGACTTCTTTCTTATCCTCAGTCTTAGTAGCACTTTCCATGATGTCATTGTTAACTACCAACACACTGCCAAACAAATCAAAATCGTTTACTTTCTTTGTAAAATCCATAATCTTATCTGTTTAATTAATTATCTAAAAATACATAAGTCTTGTCTTATGATTAACTAATTTACTTTCCAAGATGTCAACTATTTATTATACTCTATAGTACTAGAGTGCTATTTTATCTTTATTCGTATTTTTATACTATTTACAATTAAGAGAACGTCCATCTACTACACAAGTTCCTTTTAAATCGGAAATTACATAGTTAGTTACACAATTCTCATTGTACTGAATAGAAACTACAATGTTTGGTTCAATAGTCATTGTATCTGGTTTAATATCTACACCCATTAACATAGTCTCTACTTGAGATGCAATCTTTTCTGCTTCTGCTGTTGTCATAGTTATTCCATAATTAGTAAGTTCCATAACTTTCTAATTAAATAGTAAAGACCTAACTAAACAATAACTATATAAATAATTAAAGTCTAATTAGGTCTTTTGATTATGGAACTTAACAGAAAAAATTACTTCTTTTTCTCCTCAATGAGGAGTTGCATAGCGCGACGAGACTTTTCCATCACAAACTCGAGAAGTGTACGGAATGTGTATGGTTTACGATGCCATTTCTTAGGAACATAAGCAAGTGCCATCTCTGTCTGCCACCACATGTTGGCAGTAAACTCGTCAAACTTCTCCTCTTCAGCTAACTTAATAGCTTCCTGCATAGCCTTGTAACTATTGTAGTCAAAGGTATCATCACAATCGCTCTTGGTCTTATAATCCCAAGAGTGTACCTTACGCTTGCCCCGCTCTTTAGCATTGACAAGCTCATGTTCACACTTGTCAATATATTCCTTAAGCGCATAGATAATGTCATCTTTGAATAAGTGCAATAATTCTACATCATCAAACTCATGTGGCTTGTAATCACCATTTGAGTTCAAGATGATTTCAGTACGTTGTACACCATTAGCTACCTCTGTTTCGGTAGTCACTTTGACACCCTCAGATGTCCAAGAAAAAATTCCATTTTTCATTTTGTTGTAATCTAAAAATTGTGAATCTATAAACAGACATAATGTCTGTCTCATTATAATTGTGAATTGATACCTAAATACAATCTAACTACGCTTAATTAGACTAACTTTATTGAATGTCTTTATACTTACGGCAAAATCCCTACGTTAGTTTTAAAACTAGTAGGTTCACGACTTTTCTTAAATTGTTTCATTTTATTACTATTTATATTGTTAATAACTAGGAATTAGCCCATTTAATAAGCCAATTCCAACCTGTATATTCCTTAAACAATTCTTCGTTCATAAAGGTAGAACAAAGAATACAAAGAGCAAATGCCCCGAAACCCATAAAGAGTGTCACAAAGAGTGACATATGGGCAATGTAATCTATACCACTCACATAAGTGATGATATAGAATACTGTAAAGTAAAAATAAAATCTTTTCATTTGTTAATGTGTTTAATTATTTTGTTACCAGCTGTCAGATCGATACATTATTAGCTAATTTAAATAGAGCAATATCTACTTTAACAATAGACATCTTTCTAATTGAGAACTTCTCATTAATTACGAGAGACATCAACTTAAATATCTCTGGAGTATATTCTAATCCAGATTCTTTAATAAGCTGATTTACTGCATAATTATGAGATTTTCTATTAGCTACTGCTATATTACGATATTTAGCAGCATTGAATTTCCAGTTCTTATGTTCTTTTTCTTTTATCTTATTCTGATATAACTGGAATACCTGAATAAGTGTTGAACTACCTGTAATCATTTTCTGTTAAGTGTGTAATTGGGATAGAGCTGATAACCCACTACCTTAATTAGTATTTTATTGCATAATACTACTAGTTGCCACATTGGGTGATACTGCAACTATATTTATTTTACAACTCTATCCCTTATTGTTATTTAAATTGTTATTAAAGGGAGCAGTTTATACACTTACTCAGGTGTTTTTAATTTATCGATGAATATCAAATCCAGGAACTCTTAAACTTATTACATAGTTAATGTAATTAGTCGCTACTATGATAGCTACTTTATTTGGAGTATCCACGATATCTAAGTATCCTGGATATGGATAATTTTCTCTAGAATAATTAGCAATATTGTTGATAACATTTGCTAAATGTTTCTTAATATTCTCTTTTGGGAGTCTATTGGATATTTGTGTAATAACACAGTTCATCCATAGATCATTTGTTAGAAGAGCTTTCTTTGCTTCTTCAAACATGTCTACTGTGTTAATTACAGTAGTAATAAAGTTTTTTAAATTCTTTTCCATATTGTTAATGTGTTATTTTTACTTATTTTAGTTCATAGACACAGAGTCATTACTAATACTATCCAGTGATTAGTAATTTTCCTCTGTGTTTCGTCTCGTCAACATGAATGTTATACTTTCCCTAGCTGAGTTTTATTTTTGCATAAGTCATTATTAGTTAACCTATACACTAAAAGGTTTTTAATTCTGATTTAATTATGACTATAGTTTATATTTTAGTGAAACATTAAAGTGCGAGTTACTTATGCACCCAATGTTTGAAAATTGACTTGTAATGGGAAAGTAGTAAAAACCACTCTCCCACGACAGCGTCACCTTGCAGCCGTCTCCGTCTCGATTGTGTTATCCGCTTATGTTTTGCATAAATAACACTGTCTGACTGAATATCGGCGTTCTCCGTTTCTAAGTACTTCTAATAGTTCTAATTGCCACCAACAATCACAAGCTGGATACTTGGTGATGTCTTCTCGAACTTTATAATACTTATACTCAGAGACTAATAACCTTGAAGCCTTTTTATGAGCTTTTACAGTTATTAGTTTCCGAGATAGAGGATTAAGATGGTGACCTTTGTAGATTACCATCTTAGCTTACTTATGCTACCAGGTCATACTTGAACAAAGCCTTATCAATGAGCTTTGATGTGTCTTGTACACCATCCTTGAAACCAGTAGTCTTGTACATAACCTTTGAACTTACCTTGACTCTTTTGCCAGCCAAAAGTTCAACACCCTTCTGAGTATCACTCTTAATGATGTTACCGTTAGCATCGAGATCAGACTGACCTCTTACCTTCAAGAACTCAGTAACAGCTGTACCTTCTGGATAGAGTACATCTGATGTACGATATGGTTTACCTGCACTATCCTCAGACCATACAAACAATGGATTCTGGAAAGTTGTCGGGAACCAATTAATTGAACGCTTAGTTCCATCAGGTGCTTCCACTTCGATGACCATGAACTCATAGTCATTACCGTTGAATGTTCTGCTACCGATGCGGTCTTTTATCTCCTCCAAAGTTGGGAAGATCAAGATATCGCCCTCATTGAGGATAGCACCACCGTCAAATACAGGTTTCATACCTGATGTGAACACTGTTAAACCCATCTTAATTGCACCATCTGCCTTATTGGCATTGATTCTTTCAATAACTGTCATTTTTAATTCTCCTATTGTTTAATTATGTAGTCTCTTACTATACATTAAGTATGCAAGATTTGCTACCACAACACTTATACTTGTTGCTAAGTTACAATAGGTGCTTATACACGGCTATTTTCTACCTATTTATGGCTATTTTTATGAGAAGAGAAAATAGAGGGAAGAGTTGAGGGAGAAGTTAGGGAGTTCTGAGGGAAGATTTTAAGGGAGAAAAGCTAATTAAAAAATAAGGGCTAACCCAAGGAATTTATTTCCCCAGGTTAGCCTTTCTTATTTTAGTAATCTCGGAAGAGTTTCATTAACAAAATCAATATAGAAACTCTTGACCTTTTGAAAATTCGCCTCACTCATCTCATTAACTGTGCACCAGTAGCTATTAGCTCGGCTTTCAGTTATGCAGTTGCCAGTCTCATCATAGATGATTTCTAACAATTTTAAAATGTTTTCCTTTTTCATAATTCTTTGTATTTAAAGGAGAGCAAGCTAATGCTCTCCCGATTTATTATATAAAGCCTCTACAAATGTATCTATGTATTCGTAGAGATAGTCCTCTTTCTCTTCTTCTGTCATATTTAT
>ULXZ01035469.1_pt1 | contig 27730 bp, 16 predicted proteins | sample 1961701 | NCBI WGS metagenome assembly ULXZ01 (sample SAMEA4835850, study PRJEB28245) | human gut metagenome | biome: gut microbiome; material: fecal sample | place: Denmark | collected 2008 | reverse complement strand
AAACCCATTGTAGCCAGCGTCTAAAGAAATAATAAAGTGCTTATTCGCCATATCACGGCCTCCTTATATGTTTTTATGAATTAATCATATCATTTCAATAATGATATGTCAATTTCTCTGAATAAAAATAACTATATTTTAACAACTTTTTAACTATTTTTTAACGAGTATATAACTATTTTTTAACTAGATTTTAACTATTTTATAACTATTCATAATAAAATAACTAGATTTTAACTATGTTTTAACGATTTTTTACCATATTTATAACCATTTTTTACCTATAAATTAACTATTTTTTAAAATCACATGATTATTACCAATATCCTTTGCATCTTCTTATCATTAACACCATTATCAAAATATGTTTGATTCTAATCGCCCTGTATAAGAATGACAATTTTGGTTGTATATTCGCTAATCAAAATTTTAATTAAAAACTAAGTGTACATATTAAATATAAAACTAGCGTAATTAAATTTAATTTTGTTTTTAACTAGATTACCACATTGTTTCATGTTTTGCAATTTATATGTTTTAAATAATCATATTAAAATATTAACACTACTTAGTTTTTAATTAAAATTTCAATATTGTTTAAATTCGGAATATTGCTGTATTATTCATATCTTATTCTTTTTAATAAATAGGTTGCTTTAATTAATTTACTTAAAGTTTTTCATATATTAGAGATTTAATATGCAATTATATATATTCACTTAAAACTAAATAGGTTATTTTCCGGTCTTTAATTTTAAATTAAACTCCAAATTAAATTTCAAAATCCGCATATGATATGGCAAAATTTGAATTTTTAATATTATACTTAAGTTATTATGCTTACTTAGTTTTTAATTAAAAATTTAATATAGGCTTAAAAAGGCTTATTTCTTGGCTTAAAGAAGATATAAGCAGTGTATTAAAATTGATATTTCATATAAAATTTAATTAAATCACTTAAATTGATATTGTTATTAAAGGCTTGAATATCAATTATTTTTTAATATAAACTTGAATTATCTATGAAATTAATTTAAAATACGGAGTATAAGTATAGATACAGAGAAGAGGTGAACATAACAATGGAAAAAGACTTATTACCGGAAATTGAATCTGCAGGTCAAAATTATAATTCATACAATAACGATGTAGATGTTGATTTCTCTGAGTTTGATTTAAACGATAATGATAATGCAGAAGACGATGAAGGCTTTACGCCTATCAGCAAGTTAATTGCGAATTACGGTGTAACCTTGCAGACTGTTTCAATCTACATAAAAAATCATCCGGACCTGTTTGAAGGACATTTAAAGAAAACTGCAAGGAGAACATCTGTTGACAGAATTGGTGTACAGCTATTAGACGATTTCTACATTACAGGGAAATCTAAAAGAGTAGTGTCTCTGAAAGAATATAAAGACCTGAATGAAAAATACAATGATACTCTTAAAAAGGCTGCATTGCTTTATCAGCAGTATCAGAATTTAATGAATTCCAATATGCAGCTGGAAGAAAAGGTTAGGGAAGCCGATGCTTTGATTGAGGATAAGGCTGCCCTTGAAAAAGTTAATAGTGAACTATCAGCTAAAAATGCAGAATTGATAGAAGCAGAGCACCAGAGTATGAAGAATATCAATAATCTAACCCAAAAAGTAGCAGATCTTGAAAAGAGTGCATCAGAGATGGACCAGAAATTGAAATCCAGCGAGGAAGAAAATACTGAACTTGAATCAAAGAGAGCTTCACTGGAAGAAGAGAAGCAAAAGCTCCAGGAGGAAATAGACTATCTTAATAATCGAGGCTTCTTCCAGAGACTTTTTAACAAGCAGAAGTAGAGTGTAGGTAATGCAGATATAAATATATAGATATGTATTATTACACTACTATACAGGACAAGCTTTTTTTTCAAGGAATTGAGTGTTTATGCGGATTCTTGTTAAGAAAAGACTACAAAAAGGTATAGAAAAAGCTACAAAATGGTATAAAAAAAGCTACAAAATGGTATAAATTGGATGGAATAATTTTTTAAAAATTGGGTATAATTTATAACCGCTTTTTTTGAGAAAAGACTACAAAATGGTATGAATTTGTCCGGTTCTTGGGTTATGTTTGATTTTTGCAGGTTAAATAAGCTGATTTTACATACCAGGTTTTTGAAAATATATTACCAGATATTAAAGAAAAGGCTCAGATTTGTATAAGAACACTGTTTCAATTATCTGTACAAAACCCGCATAAATACTGGGCTTGCAAAGGTAAAGTGATTTGCTTTGAAGTCTTGGAAAGTGAAGAAAAGACTCAAATTTGTATAGGTGCATAGTAAAGATATGGAGTAATCCAGATGGTGTTGCAACTGTATTAATCTTCATAGAAAAGACTACAAAATGGTATACCTGCAACTGTCAGCTTAAATTGAGTGAAAAACCGCATGATTACTGGCATTATTGATATTTAAATTAAAATTCATGTGTGTCATAAACCGAAGAAAAGACTACAAAAATGTAAAAAAATGTCCTGTTCAGTTATTAGTAAAGATGCAGCAGTGTAAGATTGAACTTTTTCTGATTCTTCAACAGAGAAAATATGAGCAGTAAAGAAGAGAAAAAGCTCAGATTTGTATAAGCGCTGCAGCTTAACAGAATATAGCTGAAACAGCATAAATACTGGGAATTCAGCTATATGAGTACTAAATCAGAGATGCTAAAACATTAAGAAAAGACTCAAAAATGTATATGCTGAAACTGGTGTTGTCAGGAATTATTATATTTGTTTTTGGGTTTAAAATTCAGAGAGAAAAGACTACAAAATGGTATAACAGATCGTGAATATGGAGCAGATTGCGGGAAACCGCATGAGTACTGATGAAATTGACATTTCACCATGCTAAATTGTATGTCGAAAAAGCAGAGAAAAGACTACAAAAAAGTATAATAATGTCTGCTGCTATAAGTCATACAATGCAGGATGTTTGAAAATCCAGAGTTTAAGGGAAAAACTGCATATTCTTCATGCGCTAAAATTCGGGAAAAGACTACAAAATGGTATAAAATGCCGAAATAGCTGAGATTAAACGCTACACCGCATAAACACTGGGATTTCTGTTATTTTGATGGAATTTTAGGACTGTCAAAATAACAAGAAAAGACTACAAAAATGTATAAGTATGTCCGCTAAGTGATATGTGGAGAATCGGAATTGAAAAATCAAATGCTGCTGGTATATTAAACCGAGGAAATAGGTACCAGAAAGCTGAGAAAAGACTCAGATTTGTATAAGCATTTGAAGTAACTTATTTTCAATGATACCGCATAAATACTTGATTTGCAGAGGTAAAGTGATTTATTGTGAAGTCTTAAAAAGTGAAGAAAAGACTCAAATTTGTATAAGGATGCAGTGATGGAATAAAGGAATCTGAAAAATGATGTCAATGTATAATTCCACAGAGAAAAGACTACAAAATGGTATGGCTTAATGTGAAATGGTAAATCTGCCGTAAGACCGCACAAATACTGGAAGTTTCAACTATTAAGGCATGGAAGATGGTGTGTCAAAAAATAAAGAAAAGACTACAAAAATGTATAAGAATGTCCGGTTTACAGGATACGGTCATGACGGAATGGAAAAGCGTGTCTTGAAGGAATCTTTGACATATAAAATTAGTGCCTAAAAGTTGAGAAAAGACTCAGATTTGTATAAGCACATGATTATGACTGAATTTGCAAAAATCCGCATAGATACTGGTGTTGGAGTAATATTGTTATGAAATCATAACTGTTAAAAGATGCAGAAAAGACTCAGATTTGTATAACCAGAACTGATGATATTATGAAATAAAATATAATTGCAAAGACATGAAATTAACAGAGAAAAGACTACAAAATGGTATAGCTTATTGCTGAGGTGTAAATTCAATGGAAAGTCAGCGTAAATACTGAATGTGATTGCATTTTGGCAGCTTGATTTGTATGTCGAAAAAAGAGAGAAAAGACTACAAAAATGTATAAGAATGTCCCCTGTGGTAAATCAGAGATGTAAAAAAGATGGAAATCCAGAATATAAGGGATATTCTTTAGGTCAAGCAGGTACTAAAATTGTAGAAAAGACTACAAAATGGTATATTATGGCGTAAAAAATAAAAAATTGCGAAGTGCTGCATAAATACTGGGATTCAAGGTAATCAGGCAGGAAAAAGCATATGATTTAAAATTGAGAAAAGACTACAATATGGTATTTCATGTTGACGAATATAGAAAAAAGATACATAATGGTGCAAAGATATATTGTTACTATTCTGGGGGATATTATGGCAAATAAGGTTTTTAGGAAATCAAGGACGGCTATATCTACGATATCAAATACGGGATTACTCGCTTCTCATATATGTGATCTTGGAATATCATACTCTGAGCTATTAGAGAATGGCCTGTATAAGTCTTCGATAACGAAAGAAGATGTTATATTCATGGCCGGGGGTGAGATGTCTAATTACAATAGAGACCTTGCCAAAGTGACTAAGGAACTCATGAATTTAAAATATTATATCAAGGACGAGAGTAAGGATAATATTGAAGAGGGGTATGAGTATTTTAAGGTTATCAATATCGTTAAGGAAATTGAGAGAAATACTGAGAACGGTGGTATAGATATTACATATAATCCGGAAGTATCGTATTTCAGGATGAACAATGGCGGAGTTGTGACATTACTTAAGAGCATAGAGAGGGACTTTTCCCACATAAGTTCTAAAAAACTATATGAAATGATTTATTCTGAGATTATGCTAAGAACCTTACCTAAAGGAGCAGAAATTGAGATTACATACAGTCTGGCAGAGTTAAAGTTAAAACTAAGTGTGCTGGATGTCTCTGAATTTTCGAGCAGCATTATAGACAGGATAGGTAATGCCAGGACGGGTGATGATGCAACTTGGGAGAGTATATACACTGATATGGGGGATAAAGCACCATACCAGCGTTGGAAAAATTTTGAAACAAGAGTGTTGGCTGTTGCTGTTGAGGAAATTAACAGCTGTTCTGATATCAGGATAAGGTATGAAAACCTGGCATACGGCAAGGGAAAAGCAATCACAAAGATAAGATTTAATATATCTTATCTTTCTGAGGTAAGACCTAGACCATTAAGTGTTGAAGGACAGGCTGAAAAGATTGAAGCGAAGATAAAGAGTATAAAGCAGAAAAATATCAGGATGGAGCAGGTTCTATCTGTCAGGAAAGAATTTTCCGACATATATGCTTATGTCGCAGAAAAGGGATATGATGCATTTAGAACGGAGCTCATTGACGATTTGCTTATAACTTACAGGGATGAGCCTGACAGAGTATTGCGTAATATCATATACTGCGCAGAGATAGATACACCTATAGCAAATATAGATTCATATTTGAAAAAATGTGTAAAAGAGGACTACGGAAAGAAAATTGAAAAGGGTTCTATTAATGGCTCTACAGCTAAATATCTGGATTACCAGCAGGCAAGAAAGGAATGGATCGAGGAAGAAGTTAGAAGAAATAACGGAGATTTCAGTGAGAAAGACATGGATATGCTTACAAGGGCATGGAGAAAGATGGCAGATAACGATACCTATGTACCAGCGTTCTTTGAGTATATAAGAAATCATTACGGCATGTCGAGAGAAGACCTGGAGAAAAATTATAGACCGTATGAGTTGGCACATCTTTGTATATCTTATCAGTTCAGGGGCGTAAGAAACTTTGCGGGTGTAAAGTTTTTCAGACCAACAGATGTTTTTGATAACTAGAAGTTAATATTTACCGCACATTTGCGTATAAGACGCAGGTGTGCGGTATTTTTAATTTATTCGATGGAATGGCTTGACAATTTAAAGTAAGCGTCTCTTTGATGTAATATAGCTAACTTGATTTAGGAGACGAAGTATGGCAAGTGATATGGATTTGGAGCAGCAGGAGCGAGAAGAAGAATTAAAGCGACTCGAGGAAGATGTCAAAAATTCTGATGTCGCGCTTGATAAGCTCAACAGTGAATATGAAGAGCAGATGGATGAGATGGCAGAAGAGCCGGAACAGGAACATGGGAAAGTATGGCTTTTCTTTGGCAAACTGCATAAAGCATTAGAGAAGAATCTTGGAAGAAATATAATCATCGGCGTGTATGCAATAACGGTGATAAGAATCATAGCTGATTTAGTTATGTTTATGAGGGGCGTATTCTATGTGGATTATGCAATGGTTCCAAGAAATTTCTTTTACTATTTTTTTTCAATCGTAATACCTTATGCAGTCTGGATATGGAGTACAAAACAGAGTTTTACATTCTTTGCATTCACGAACAGAAAGATGCGGGGATTGTGGATTGCATCTATTTCCCTTTGCACAGTGATATTAAACGTTATGTTCCTGTGTACATGCATGGTTGCTGTTCCATTAATCATGCTTATACCCGTATCTCCCGATGTAACAGGGTCCATGATTGTAAATCTTACAAGGCTGATAACATTCATGCTGCCTGTATTTGTATTTTCTTCATGTATCAAGGGATTCATTGATATTTATCAGTTTACCGGTACTAAGGAGCTTATCTATAAATTCAAAGTTGACAGAAATCTTGACTTAAGAAGGAATAAGGCTTCCTGCTATGATTATGCTATCGCAAGGGATAGAAAGACAGGAAGGATATACAGGGTAGCGGAAGTTATAAGAACCATGCACCTGCTGATTATCGGTGCAACTGGTTCGGGTAAAACCAGCATGAACTTTCTTCCGGGTATTGCAAATGACCTGAATACAAGGGTTAAGAATGAAAATACACAGAAGAAGAAAGTACAGCAGATGCTTGATAAGGGTGAAGTAACCCTGATTGATAATATTAAAGACTGTGATTTTGATAAGTCCCATTTCAGGGCTAAAGATGCAGCGGCTAAAAAGAAGCTTGAAAAGATATTTAAGGATAATCCACTCTGTGGCATAACTGTTGTAGCACCGAATGATTCTTTAGGTGATGATGTTTATCGTCTGGCAAAAAAGAGGGGTATGACTAAGATTAATCGTATTGATCCTAAGCTGGTGAATGGTAAGCATAAAGAGGATTTCATTGGATTTAATCCGCTGTTTATATCTCCAGATATAACAGACGCAGACAGAAATATAGAGATTGTAAACAAGGCAAGAAATTTTGCTAATGTGCTTCAGGCAATATTTGATTCGTCAGGTTCTTCGGATCCATATTTCTCGAACCTTAATAAGGTTTTAACAACAAGTTTAACCACAGTAATCCTTAAGGCATATCCAATACTGCATGTTAAAATGCCTGCTAAGTATTCTCAAAAACAGCCAACACCGCAGGAGTTCTATGATATCATGTCAGACTTCGGCCTGGTTCAGGATTATGTTGATGTCATGAATGAGTATATCAAGGATAATCCGGAAGAGAGAAACGAATATAAGAACAGAATTAAGTACCTTGAAGACAGACTGTTAGGTGACGGCGCTGAGAAAATGAAGGAGCAGTCGACTGGTCTTTTGAATATTATTGATGATGTACTGGCTAATCCATTGATAAGAAATATCCTTTGCTGTGAAAATTCAATCGATATTGACAAAGCTCTGGCAGAGAATCATGTAACTATTGTCAACTATGATATTTCATTAGGCTCAGACAGCAGGGCGTTTGGATTATTCTTCTTGATGAATTTTCAGACAGCCGTTTTTAGAAGACCTAAGAACAACAGACCACTTAATTTCCTGTACATCGATGAGCTGGCATGTTTACTACATCCTTCTTTCAGCAGAATATGGCAGTTATATCGACAGTATCATGTCTGCGCTGCATGTATCATACAGAACTTCAGCCAGTTTGATGAACAGCCAAGTACTAAGTTCCTGTTGAATGTTGCACTTAATAACAGCCGTACTCATATCGTGTTCGGTAATTGCGGTCCGGACGAAATGAAATATTATCAGGATTTGATGGGCGAAGATTATATTGTAAATATGCAGAATACCATATCTGAATCAGCATTGTCACTTGAGGATACATCACTTTCATATTCTACAAGAACAAGTATAACAAAAGACAATGTAATTTCTGGTCGTACAGTCAGAAATCAGGATTTCAAGGAAGCATATTTATATACTTCACAGAAGAATAACGCTACAGACATGTTCCCGGTTTTACTTGATTTCCTTGATGAAGAGGAAGATACAAAAAATATGGCTACAGTATATGCGGTTAAATGGGATGAGTATTATTCCTATGAAAAAGCTGCCGGCACCAGCTTTAGAGGGGAAAAGAGTGCTGCCGGCGTTGTAGTTAATCATAAGCCGGCTGTGCCTGTAACAAGTACAGTAAAGGTTAATGGTGCGGATATCGTCCTCGGAAATTTTGATGAAAAGGCATTCTACGGTGTCGGGTACAAATCTGAGGCGACTGTCAGCAACAAATATAAAAACACTGTTAAGAAAATGAGGGATGAGTTAAGGGAGAAAGCAGACAGGGAATCTGACAGCGGTATAGCATCAGGTGTTGTGGTATCTTTTCCACAGAATAATTCCAGCGAGAATGCTTCAAAGATGGAGCGACAAATGAATGTTTCTGATCCAATGGATTCGATTCTTGGAAGAATGGGAGCAAAATTCCAGGACTCCTCCGATGAAGAAAATGATAATGGTGAGGAAGTGGAAGATGTAAGGAAAGATACAGATACAGGAGCTGCACGAGAAGAGAAAAATGATGATGAAAATATCTCTGTGGAAATGTGCAACAGCATTGATGATATTTTAAGTAACATTGCGAAAGGTAGAAAATAATAAGCATGCTGCAATGCTTGCGTGTTCTTAATTTATCAAATATCAAGGTTAAAATGTAGGCATGTTTTAGAAAGGAGTAAGTAAATATGAATAAATTAATAGATAGTAATAAAGTCTGGAGACTTATAGATAAGACAATAGCAAAAATACAAAATAATAATTATGTTGCTGAACAAAAATGGTTTGATGATTTAAGAACGGATTTTACTGCTTTACCTAATGAGTCTTTTAAAATAAAATCACAAAAAAAATATAATGATATTTGTATAGATGAAAATATGATTGCTTCATATGAGTATGAACATAATGATGGAGACCAAATTTGGAGCGATACTACAGAATTTTATAAAGGTAAAGATACAAATACCTTTATAAAAAAATATCAAGAAGGATATACAGGAAAGATTTCTTATTGTAGTGTTCTTTTAGATGATATAATTAAAGATATAAATAGAATTAAAGAAGAAGTAAAAATAAAAGAGTCCTTTGAAGTTGGAAATGTATATAGAAGAGGTGGATATAGTCTTTATAAAGATATATCTAAAGAATATTATAATGAATCTTTAAATGATTTTGATATAGAGCTGGATTAATAAAAAGGGGATTTATTTATGAAAAGGTTTTTAAAAAAATTATTGTTAGTTATGTGCTTTGCACTGGTACTGACAGGGTGTAAGAAAAAAGAAAAGCAGGAAATTACACCGGATGTTCTTGAATATCAGGATTTAAGGGGAACGCAATCCGATGCGGAGAATCCGGACAGTGACCAGGATGGAATTACTGATGAAGACGAGAAAAGGATTGGAACAGATCCGAATAAGGCTGATTCAGACGGAGATGGTATACCTGATGGACTAGAGGTACAGTTGGGACTTGAACCGCTGAAATCAAAAAGCGACGGAAAAACAAAGGATAATAAGCGTAAGTTTGACCAGGACTATACATGTGATGATGCCAAACTTACTGTAAGTGGTGATTACAGGGTTGCAGATATTGCTTTTCAGGAGAGCGACGGAGTATTTAATGTTCCAAATGCAGTTTCTCCTGTATATGAAATATACATGCAGGACCAGAAATTTGATTCTGCAGTCATAACTTTTGACTACACACCTAAGAACAATGAAAAGGTTGGAGTATTTCAGTATCTTGATGATGGAAGCTACACACTTGTTTCGGAAGGAACGCAGGCAGAACTCCAGCATTTTTCAAGATACTTTTTGGGAAAGATAATTGTAGATAAGAGTGATTACAAGCCAAGCCTTGATATTGCACTTGTTATAGATAATTCAGGCTCAATGTATCCGCAGGAGCAGTGTGAAGGAAGCAATGAGAATGATGTGGATTTCAAGAGAATAGATATGGCAAAAGCTCTTATTGAGCAGGCTGCGCCTACAACAAGGTTCAGTTTCTATACATTTACACATGATGTAAACAAAGCTACAGGTCTTACCACTGATAAGAATGTTTTAAATAGTGCAGCAGATGCCATCAAAGAAACATTGCCTAAATTTAACGGAACAGCGGCTAATAATGCCGTATACAAGGCATTGGCAGACTTCGATGATAAAACTACAAAGCACTATGTTGTATTACTATCTGATGGATATGATACACAGGGACTTTTTGACTGGAACTGGAATACGGATGATGTTGTAAGTGCAGCAGCACAGAGAAATGTTGTAATAATATGCATAGGACTTGGCAATGAAATAGATGTTGACCACCTTACTGAGCTTGCAACAAGGACTGGAGGATTTTACAGGTATGCCCGTTCTGCAGAAGATTTAACCAATCTTTATGAGCAGATAGATACTGTTCTTAATAACAATTATTCAGATACAAACGGTGATGGAAAAGTGGACAGTATTCTTCTTGCTGATTCAGGATTTAGTATAGCTACGGATACACTGCCATTTATCAATATACGAATAAGGGATACCGAAGGTGTACATCGAGACGGACAGTGCTATGGAATGGCATCTCTTACGCAGTTATATTATTTAGGAAAGCTGCCTTACAGCTATGGGGATGTTCCTAAACATAATTATGGAATGCCGTGGGCCGGAAGTCTGTCATCAAAGGCATATGATTTTACATACTCAAAGTTCTTTAAAAAGAATGGCGATTATACTCAGAATTCGGAGTCATTAAGTAATTATAGTGATTATAAAGAACTATATGAGGTTATGTCTAAGCCTGCGACAGAAAAATGGGAGGTTGTTGACAAGACTGCGGTATTTAAACAAGAAGTAAAAGCTGTATTGAAAAAGTGTGGTCTGATTGAGATTTTTATGCTTGATGAAAGTGGAACGCTTGGCGGTAAAAAATATAATAAAGTTGAGTTTTACAGGTATAACATTGCAGATGGCGCTCCGGACAATGCGGAGGATAAATCTGTATATGAAACAATAATGGCTATTAATAATCTATATAGCAGCCAGAGTGCAAAAGGAAATGCAAAATTTTTCTTTAGCTCATCAGCTTCCGTTGATAATTCTAAGGTAATGGCGCAGCTGATTGAAAACCTTTCTGCAGGTATACCGCTTCTTGTGTGGGGAGAATCACATGCGATAAATGCTGTTTCTCTTTACAGGGATTTGAATAATCCTAATGAATACAAGTTATATTGTTATGACAACAATGACCGTAAAGAATTAAAGGTGCTTACAATTAAGCGTATCAAGACATCATTCTGGAAGGACGGAGCAACGGCGTGGGGACATGATTATGTATATAGAATATATGATACAGATGGTGTTTTCACGGACAAAGGCAAAGAGGTTAATCTTAACTTTGATTTCGCAAGAGGGTTAAAAAACTAGGAATCATAAAATATGGTTCAGATGTGAGAGCCTGATTAACTTACCAGGAGGAACTTTAAAAATGAAATTTGGAAAAGCAGGAAAAAATAAGCACGCTGAAAAAATAAATTTATTGAACGGAAAACCAGCTTTAGATGATACAGAAAAGCAGGATATCAGAACAGAAGATATCAAAGACGATGGAATATATGAGCTGGAATTATCTCCCAGCATAATGCCGGAAAATAAGCCGGTGGAATCACCTTTTATTTTCAGGAAGGGATTGAAGATTAAGAGCAGAGACAGTAATGAGATTACCATGAAAAAATACATGAAGATGGATGAAAAGGGCAATCTTACTATTACTGACAGGTTAATTCTTAAAGAGCTTGTCAGGCTCAATATTGCTACAAGCAGGAATCTGAAAATTGTTCTTGGCTGTGACAGCATAAAGTCAGAACTTAAATTCCTGATTAACAATGGATTAGTGAAAAAGTTTTATTTTTCTTACCCTTCTGGAGAGGAAGAAGTTAAGACAGTGGATTTTTACGCCCCGGCAGAAACGGTAAGAAAGGTAAGGAATATAGGAGTTTCTCCATTCAGTAAATTAAAGCTGTTTGATGTGCAGATTGATACACCGCTTGACAGCTTAAGACGCCTGGAACTCAACATGTTTGATACAAGTTTCGTAAATGAACATGGCCAGAACATTGATAATCGTTATGTTGATTACTATTTCCTGAACAGGTACAAGGAATTCAGCATGACTGTTCCGTATATGTACCGAATGAAGAAGACGGAGCTGGGCCAGAAGTTTGTTATTATCCCCCTGTGTTCAAGGAGAAATCCTAAATGGAGAGCAGAACAGTTTAACAACATGATAAATATTGTTGAGATTTGCGAGATAGAATTTAAGGGATATACACCACTGTTTATCGTAAATGTAGAGGACAATTCTATGGCATGTGAATCAGAGGCAGGAAAAAGCGGGTATCAACAGCTTAAGTCTGTGCCAATATTCTATGTAAGCGACTGGGTTGTAAATAACAGTCCAATCCTTGACAATCTGATTATTGTTAAGGATTATGTAAAGGATAAATATGAGCTTGTGAGCTTGAGCATTTAATGATGTGGCTTTGCAGGCAGCAGAAGAAAATATGTCAGATTTTGAAAAGAGTTAGTATCGTTGCAGATATTAACTTTTTTTTACATTTTTAGAAAATATAATTTTTTAAGAAATGATGTTGACAACGCTTCGCAAGCGTCCGTCAAATTAGCTGGGGTTGGAACTTTCAACTATTAATTAAAAGGGACAAGGTTAGTATGAAAAGTGTAAGAGATCCGCCGGAAATAATTAATGTACTTTCCAACACTAGATTCTAAGAAAGGGGAAAGATATATTTAATGTTAGTGGCGTTAAATATATCAGGTTAATATGAAAAAACGAATAACAGCAGCTTTGCTTACTGCAATTCTTGTAATCAGTTGTTTCCCATCTGCAGGAATGAGTACGGTAACCAAGGCTGATGAACAGAAAACAGAAAACAGCATCCTGACAAAGATATCCGAAGATGCTGAGTTAAATTACAACCCTCAAACCGGAAAATATGAGGGAATGGCCAGATTACAGGTTACAGGAATACAGGATGAACAGTGTATAGTTCTTAATGTCAATGACATAAAAGATACAAATGGCTGTACCCTTGACATTACCTTTATTGACAATGAGGATAAAGAAGAAATGACATATAAAAATGGTGATGTGATCATTATTAAATATGCTGCAAGTGATTATGAGTATAATGTTGCTTACAATATCCATTTAGAAGTAAAGGGAACAGTAAAAAAGGATTACAGGGCAGGTGAGATACCGGAGTTGTCTTCATCAGAGTGGAAATATGAAATATCCGGGGATACGGTAACCCTTAGTAAGTACATAGGAAACAATGCAGATATCGTGATTTATCCACAGTATTCTATTACGGGAGCTGTTTATAATACCCGAATGAAAATCACGCAATACAGCACAGCGTATTCAGGAGATATGGATGATTACGATTCAAACAATGATTACTCAGAAATAAATGATGCAGACGGACCGTTTGTGAATAACACGAGAATCAAAACAGTAAAATTTCTTGATGGTGTAAAAATAGGTGATGAAACATCAAAAGATACTGTAGTGTGTGCTGATACCTTAAATGACTACAGCAATATATATGGCAGCATACAATCTATAGCGGATTCCACAGTGTATAAAGCACTTGATGAGCAGGGTTCTCTTGATATGTATGGTAATAGCACTGTAGAGACGATAGAAGGACAAAACATGAAAGCCATGTTTGCCGGATGTACTTCTCTTGAAAAAGTAGAAAACATTCCTGATGATGTAGTAAAGATGGAAAATACATTCAGGGATTGCAAAAACCTTGTAAGCATCACAAACCTCCCATCAAAGCTTAAGGATATGGGAAAGACATTTCAGGGCTGTAAATCTTTAGTTGATGTCCCACAGATTCCGGACGGAGTAATTAATATGAATTCTGCTTTTAGAAATGATATTAACCTCAATCCGTCACACAGGCTGGTGATTCCTAAGACATGTAAAAACCTTATGGAAACATTTGAAAAATGCAATTCTATGGAATTATGTCCGGTTATTTTCCCAGAGACAGAAATTCATAACCTTTATTACAGCTTTTATAACTGCTATGCCATGACAGAGCTTCCAGCCATACCGGATACGGTTATTGCGGGTGTGAGAATGTTTATGGGTTGTCGCTCAGCGGAAAAAGTTTATGAAGATAATCCGATTAACATACGAAATATTAATGACCTTAAAGGGGCAGGCATAAATAATTATTCCATTTCTGAAGGCTTGATTGACGCTTTCAGGGGTCTAAAGAAAATCAATGCTGAAATATATCTGCCACAGATGGACAGTATAGATAACCAGCCTGGTTTAGCTTATGACAACTGGGGAAGCTACGGTAAAAATATATCATATGAATTAACAGTAACCAGTAGTTCAGATGAGGCTCGCAGGTATTATGTGAATAATTCTGGGATTACCAGTTTGAGCGTAAGCGGTAAAACGGTACTTAATGACATGATTCTGACAGATGAAAATGCTCATCAGCAGCTTATGGATAAAATGTCAATGCTCAAGCAGATGCCTACAGTTTTCTTAACAAATGGCACAGACTTTAATTCACTGAATCTTGTAAAGGAGATAACAGAAGATATAAAAGAAGTGTATAAGGACGCTGGTTATGCGGTAACTGTTAAATGTGAGAATCGTGGTGCAAAAGCAGACGGATATAAAATAAGGACAACTGAATCAAAGGCTTTATTCTGGGAGACAGCGATACCGGAGGATAATGGCGGAGCAGGAAATTCAGAACTGAAAGTATATCTGCCAGATAACAGCCTGTATGATGATATAAGCAGGCTTGCCAGCGCAGCAGGCACGACAGGCTCATATACAAGCAATATTCTGACAGATAAGTATACTGAATATCCTGCAGTAGAAGTTTCATATTCACCTGAGCATACAGGTGATGATGAGATGACAGCACTTGTAAATCTGTCCGTAAACTATTTTCCGGCAAAATATACAGTCACATTTTATGATTATGATAAAAGTACTGTTCTTTATACGGAAGAAGTTATAAAGGGCGAAAATATTACAATGCCTGATTCTCCAACGAGAAATAATACAGTTACAGACACATCAGTTACTTCATACGTTTTTTTTGAATGGAGAGACTGCATAACAGACAGCCCGGCAGAGTTTGATTCGATTGATAAGGATATGGATGTATATGCCGTATATACAGAAATCGTAACATATACAACAAAACTTAAACTTGAATATTACACTGTGGCTGATCTTGAAAAAGAAGAATATGATGCTAATCCGTATGAAACTCTGGTGACAGATTATAACGATGTAATAAAAACGAGCAGTTATATACCTGGAAATATAGTTATTTTTACAACTACAGAAGATGGTTTTGTTAATACACAGGTGTGGAGCTTTGACAAATGGGAATCTGACTTAGAATACCAGCTTACAGGTATATTTACAGGTACAGAAAATGTAACTGTTAAGCTGTTTGCAAAGTATAAGCTCGCAAGTGAATCTTACATAAGTACAGAGGAGCTTGACAGAATTTATATAGCAAAGCAGCCGGATAAGACATCATATATTGTAAATGAATGCTTCGATAAGACAGGTCTTGTTGTAGATGCAGTATATAAACAGACATGGAATGACGGACATGTGACATACAGGACAGAATATAACACAACATATGATGTTGATACTTCAACAGAGCTTACGCTTATGGACACAAAAGTAATCGTAAGTAAGACAGACAAAGGAATAACTAAAACGACAGATGTGGCAATAACTGTAGCTGATGAGATAGTAAACACAGAGTTAGACAGTATCAGTATTGCTAATCATGCAGATAAACTTAGTTACATTAAGGGTGAGAGCTTTGATAAGACAGGACTCGTCGTAGATGCTGTATACAAGAATACATATCGTTCAGGAAATATAACATATACAGTTAAGCCGAATGTAGCATACAGTGTTGATACTGCAAAGAGTCTTATTCCTGATGATGTAAGTATGGATATAATTTTTACGGACAACGGCATTACAAAGCATACGGAAGAGAATATTACCGTAAAGGATATATTCTGCGTAAACTATTATTCATATGACCGTAAAAAATTAATAAAGACGGATATGGTGGTAGAAGGAGAGGATTCTGCAGCTCCTGTTGCACCGGAGAGAGCAGACTTTGTAACTGATACATCAAGAACGGCATATACATTTTTGGAGTGGAGGGATACTGTTACCGATACAAAGGCATTACTTAGTGGAGTAACCTCAGATATGAATGTATATGCTGCATATACTGAGAGCGTAACGCATACAACAAGGCTTACGCTGGAATACTATACTGTGTCTGATCTTGAAAAAGGTGAGTACGATACCGTTCCATATGCGACTGTCGTTACAGATTACAATGCAGAAATAAAGACAAGCAGTTATATACCGGAAGATAAGATTATTCATATAACTACTGCAGATGGTGAGAGAATCCAGACATGGAGCTTTGACAAATGGGAATCTGACTTAGAATACCAGCTTACAGGCAGATTCACCGGAACAGATAATGTAATGGTTAAGCTGTATGCTAAGTATAAACTTGTAAATGAATCTTATATAAGTACAGAACCGGAGGAGGTTACAGAACCAGAGAAGCCGGAAGAAACAGTTAAGACAGGTGATAATATGCCTGTTCAGATATATGTATTGCTCATGTTTGTATCCGGAGCTTTAGCATTAACTGTCAGCAGTGTCAGTAAATCGAAAAGACAGAACAGACAAGATTTTTAACATGATTAATAAGCAATAATGAGAGTAGGAAATCTTTGCCGGACTGAATCCGGCGGGGATTTCCTTTTTACATATTTAGAAAAATTAAATTTTTAAAAATCATATTGACAAAGTTTTCTGAACGTCCGTCAAATTATCAAGGGTTGGAATATTCAACCGTTAAAATTTAGAGAGAAAGGAGAGAAAAATGAGACGGGAGAAACATGTAAAAAGTTTCTTGAAGAGGTTAGCCGCAGGAGCAGCAGCAACACTTATGGCAGTGACAACCATAATCGTCAATGTGGAACCGATGAAGGCGAGAGCTAATGATGGTTATTATACAGTAATTGACCAGTATAATGAGTTCTACGGTTCTGTATTTGGTGATCTTGATCCTGATATGCCGGGATGGTGGTCTACACATTTCACGGTAGAAGATTCTGATGGTGAAACATATTCAGCAATGTGTGCACAGCCTCATGTAAAGACAGCTGAAAATGGTCAGGTTGTTATTGATGGGGATACATACTCGAGCGATGAAGCTGACGATGATCGTGCCACATACGCCAGAATACTGTACTGGTCTATAGGACATGGTGGTGAAACCGGTGGTCCGCTGTATGGTTACAGCTATGAATTACGATGGATTATAGCACATCACACATTTGCACTCGCAAAAGGTGATGAAAACTGGAATACGTCACAGAGTGGTAACACATTCTTAAGAAGTGACAGTATAGGATATGATCTTGTTATGGAATTATTGAATTATGCAGCAAACATCACTACCGGAGATTGGCATTGTTCCGTTAAGTATCTTGTTAATGGTGAAGGTTATCAGGATTTGTTACTTTATTCTGAAAAGTACGTTGAACCACCATACGATGGTAGCATTAAGATTAAGAAATCTTCCGATAACGAAACCATAACAAATGGAAACAGCTGCTATAGTCTTGCAGGTGCAGAGTTTTCTGTTTATAACGATGAGGATTGTACAGATTATCTTACAACTCTTGTAACAGACGAGAATGGTGATACAGATACATATACTGTACATGATATTCCGAAAGATGAGACAAAAACACTGTACTATAAGGAAACCAAAGCTCCAAAAGGCTTCCTCTTGGATGATGCAGTCCATTCCGTCACTATTGAAGGTGAAGGCACATGGACTGGTTATGTTGAAGACGTACCTGAGACTGACCCTGTAACTATCCTTCTTAAGAAGGTTAATAAGGAAACAGGAGGAGTATCTAACGGAGAAGGTACTCTTGAGGGTGCTAAGTATGTGGTTAAGTATTATGATACGGATATGACCACAGATCCTGCTGCCAATGGTAAGAGTGCTAAGTATACTTGGCAATTTAAAACAAACAATAGGGGAAGATTGGATTTAACAGATCCAGAGTGTTATGTCGGAGGTGATGCTCTGATAATGAAGGAAGATGAAGTGTGTTTTCCATTAGGAACATTAACTATACAGGAATATGAAGCACCAACTGGATATCTTGTTGATGATACTATTTTTGTTAGTAACTTATTTAGTAGAAAAACATATGTTAATGGTGTGGAACAGACAATTGCAACTTCATATCAGGAAGCATCAGATACAATCATTCATTTGGAGCAGGAAGTCAAAGGAAAGGTTTCAATCAGGAAGACTAAGACAGTAACTAAGGATGATAATTCTAAGGTTATTCTTACCACACAGAAAGACGACTTTTCAAAGACAGTGGCAGAAGGAGGAGCAGTATTCCAGCTTTACCTTAAATCTGCCGGAAGTTATGACAATGCCGCAGACAGCGTAAGGGATATCCTTACAACAGATTCAAATGGTTTAGCAACCTCTAAGGATATGCCATACGGAAATTATGTGCTTCACCAGATTGGCGGAGAAGAGAATTGTACTTTCATGAATGATATGGAAGTTTCCATTACAGAAAATGGAAGAACTTATGAACTTACAGGAAATGATGCTCAGAAGTATTCTAAGATTCGTCTGTATAAGAAGGGTGAAGTACTTACAGGATTTAATCAGGAAACCGGATTTACATATGAAGAAGGATATGTTGGAGGCTGTACATATGTTGTATATTCGGATCCGTCATTTAGTGACGAATCACTTGTTGAACAGATTACAACAGTTGATGGAACATATGCAGAATCCAGATATGAATATGAGCCGGGAACTTACTACATCAAGGAAGTAAGTACTAATGGTAAATATCTTCTTGATCCGGAAGTACATGAGATTACAGTAACCGCTGATACCTATGCAGAAGTTGGATTTACTAATGTAACAATGGAGGACAGCAGACAGAAAGTAAATGTATCTGTTAATAAGACAGATATAGATACGGGAGCTGTTCTTGCCAACACAGTATTCGGAGTATACGCTACAACGGATATTAAGGACAGAAGCGGAAAGGTTGTTGCTTCTAAGGGAACTGTTTTGGAAAAGATAGTAACAGGAGAAGATGGAACAGCAGCCACAACATATGATTATCCGACAGGTTATGTATATGAGGTTAAGGAACTTACATCACCGATTGGATATGGCAATAAACACGATACTAAGAAAGTTGATGCAAGTGAGATTAAGGGTAATTCCGAATCTCAGGATTATACTCTTAAATACACAGACAAGCATACCTCTATCGCAGGAACAAAGGCGGCAGAATACAAGACTGGTGATAACCAGGGTGCGTATGATGAGAACTTTGTTTACAGGATTATAGACAGCGTAGACTGCCGTGATCTTGTTGTCGGCGAGGAGTACACTATTAAGGGTATGCTCAAAGACAAGGCAACAGGTCTTCCATTCGTTGACATGGATGGAAATACTGTAACAGGTGAAACAACATTTACCGCAGAGACAAAAGACCAGATTGTAAATGTTGAATTCAACTTCAAGGCAAACCTTGAGGGACTGTCAGTTGTTGTTGCTGAGAGGCTTTACCAGCAGGGCGTTGAGATTTTTGTTCATGATGATCTGGAGGACAAAGACCAGACGATAGATTACCTTAAGTTAAGAACTAAGGCGCATGACAAGGATACTCTTACCAATGTAGGTACTGTTTCAGATAAAGCATCTATAGTTGATGAAGTAACATTTAACAACTTACGCGTTGGTAATACCTATGAGGTAAGAGGGTATCTGATGAATAAGGATACCGGTTTTGAACTTCTTGACAAGGATGGCAGCAGGATAACAGCTACAAAGACATTTACAGCACAAGCAGCAGACCAGACAGTTGAGATGGAGTTTATTCTGGATTCATCACTTCTGGAAGGTGTAACGGTAACTGTTTTTGAAGATGTATATTATAATGGTGTAAGAGTTGGCTCGCATTGCGATATAGCTGATGCAGACCAAAGCATTTTCTATCCAAAAATAAGAACATCTGCCGCAGACGGCAATACTAACAGCCATGTAGGTGTTGTCGGTGGTAAGTCAACGATAATCGATACAGTAACATATACTAATCTGATTGTCGGCAAGACTTATACGGTAAGCGGATACCTTATGAATCAGGATACTAACACAGCTATACTTGACAAAGATGGTAATAAGATTACATCTTCAAGGACATTTACAGCTGCAACAGCGAATGGTTCAATAGATATTACATTTGAATTTGATTCAAGTGATATGGAGGGTTCTACAGCCGTGGTATTTGAGGATTTATATCATAATGATATACGCGTGACCACGCATAGTGATATAACTGACTCTAATCAGTCGATTTTGTATCCAAAGATTAGGACTAAGGCACATGATAAGAATACAGGAGACCATAATGGTACTGTAGGACCTGAAACAACAATCATTGATACTGTAATATACAGTAACCTTGTTGCAGGCCGTGAGTATACATTAAAGGGATATCTTGTTGACAGGACTACACAGATGCCTGTACTTGACAGCACAGGAAATATTATAACAGCGACTAAGAACTTTGCTGCAGACGGTTCTGATGGAACTATAGATATGGAATTTACACTTGACTCAACAGGACTGGGAGATCATATTCTTGTCGTATTCGAAGATATTTTTGATACAGAGACAGGTGTTAAACTCACAACCCATAGTGATATTGGAAGTGAGGAGCAGAGCATTTACTTTATTGATATAAAGACACAGGCGCATGATAAATATACAGGAAACAATGTCGGCACAGTTACAGAGAATGCCGTAATTGTAGATACAGTAACTTATCATGGATTAATTGTGGGTAACACTTATACAGTAAGCGGATATCTCATGGTTAAGAGTACTGGTAAACCTCTGCTTGATAAGAAGGGAAATAAGATAACAGCCAAAACAACATTTGATGCTGAACAGGCAGACGGAACGGTTGATATGGTGTTTGAGTTTGATTCTTCCCTGCTTGCAGGAGAGACAATTGTATGCTTTGAGAAGGTCTACCACAATGGAATTGAGGTAGCTTGTCATGAAGATTTAAGTGATGAAGATCAAAGCACTTTTTATCCTGAAATTAAAACAACAGCTAATGATGGTATTAGCGGAACTAAGTATAACAATGGTGCAGAGGATATCGTGATTGTCGATACTGTATCATATAAAAACCTTATTGTTGGTAAGGAATATGTAATTAAAGGTGTCTTAAAGGATAAGGCAACCGGAAAATCAGTAATTAATAAGGCAACCGGAAAGGAAATCACAGGTGAGGTTAAATTCACAGCTGAACAGAAAGATGGCAGCATTGATGTGACATTTAATTTTACAAGAGCTGATTTAGCAGGTCGAACAGTAGTAGTTTTTGAAAAATTATATCAGAACGAAATTGAGGTAACTGCTCATGAAGATTTGAGTGATGAAGGACAGACGATTGTTGAGCCTACTAAAATAGGCATTATTAAGATTGATGATACTTCCAAGACGAAAAAGCCTTTATCCGGAGCAACTTTACAGATTCTTGATAAGGATGGAAATGTAGTAGAGATTGAAATCCTTACTGAAACTAAGGACGAGAATGGTAATACAGTGGCAGCAGTAAAGAAGGTAACTTCTTTTGTGTCAGGTTTAGAAGAAACAGTAATCGTAGGATTAGAGCCGGGAACATACAAGATTCATGAAGTGGCAGCTCCGTGGGGCTACGAACTTACAGAAGATGTTGTATTTGTTCTTGGAGATAAAGTGGAATTACAGCATTTTGTAATGGCTGATGAAGCCAAAGTGGGACTGATGAATTTCAGCTACAATGAGAAAAAGGATTTTGAAGTTGCAGCAGATTCAGCATTAGTTACACCACAGACAGGAGACAGTTCAAACATGTTAAAGTACATGGTTATTATGCTGGTTTCTGGTATTGCACTTTTAGGCTGCTTATTCGGAAAGAATAAAAAAGCATTCATAAAGGTGTTTGGAGCAGTTTTCGTATTTCTTGCGGTAGCATTTGCAGGTAATAACAAAACTTACGCAGCAACTACATTCACAGAGGAAGAGAAATTTGAATCTGAGAATAAGGAAGCTGAATATGATTTTAAAAAAAATAAATCAAAAGATGGTGTGGATTACACCTTAACTGATGTTAAGTATGATGTAAAGGCTAAACAGATTGCTAACATCACAAAAACCAATACGGTTCTTGTAACAGATGCAGCTCCTGTATTTGAGGAATCCATTGTCGAGAATGGAATAACTTACAGGCTTAAATCAGTCACTACGGCTGAAGGCGATATGGGAAGCCGTTCTGTTACATACACAAAAGTATATACATACAATGGTTTAACAAAAACCGACGATATTCCGGCAGTTGTAGCAGGAAGTGTTCGTGACGAGGCAACTAATGAGGTTAGCACTATAAATATGACTCAGACAGGTCTCGTAAAGAAGAATGAACAGAAGAGTGATGATTTTGTTTTTTCAATTAATGTGGTTAGTGGAGCTTATTTTATGTATAAGGATAACCTTGTTGAATATAATGCCGAGAATCCTAACCTTATGCAGTATAAGGACAGTATTCTTGAGGATTTAGGGTTATCTAAGGATATTTATACAGTTGAATCAATCGAATGGACAAGTGAGCCGGAAGCTGATGCAGACGGAATGATCCACAGGGAAGCAACTGTTAAGGGTTATAAGGAAATTGCTGATTATGAAGCAACATATGTGGCTACGGTGGATTATCCAACAGCTAATGTAGTTTACACTGCAGATTATGAAGCAGATACAACAAAGAACACAACTTTTTATGAAATTAAGGGTACAGCAACATACCAGCTTACAAGTGAAATTGTTGACACGAATGCATCAGGCACTAAGAAAACTGATTTTAAGTCAGTGTTTAAAAATCCTGTTGTAGTTGGCAGTTTTTCGGCAGTAGTAATTGTCATTATTGCTGTTATTGCTATTGTTCTTTGGAAAAAGAAATCAGAAAAAGAAGTAGTGGAATAATCTATTTCGCACTGGTCTTAAATTGAAAAATGTCACAATCCCCTCTCTTTCCAACGGAGAGGGGATTTGTGGTATTAATAGTGCATGTAATTATTTAGTAAAATGCCGCTTCGTAATATTTCTGTAACAATTTTTGACATGTGTATGTATTGAAAACTACAGGAAAAGGCTGTATTTTAAGGTTAAAGATAGCACCAACCACATTTTGCTATCAGAAAACTATTAATTATCTAAAAATCTTTTAGGAATAGGGTTTATCTCGAGTAAAGAGGAATCGAGGTAAGCTGGTATGATTAAAAGAAATTTATTAAAGGGTGCAGCAGTGTTTTTATCATGCTGTTTAGTATTTACATCTGCAGGCTGCGGAAAGAAGAGTAAGACAGTAACCACCGAGAGCACTACTAAGGCCGTTACAGAACAGGAAACTAAGAAGAATGCAGGCAGTGAGGAACAGGTTACTATTGCAGTCAAGGATTCAGAGGGTAACACGGTAGAAGTAGCCGGTATTGTTGAGACAAAGGACAATGGCGAGAAAGTTGTTATCATTCAGGATAGAGACGGCAACAGAAAAGAGATTAAGGCAGATAATTTTGAGGAAGGTGATAGTAATTCAATTATAACAATCACTGATGAAACTGTAGCAGAGGAAATCTCAGAAGCTGCAAAAGACGATAAGATTCCGAAGGCTGATGAAATTATTCCTACTAAGCCATCAATTGATATAGCTGATAACGGCAATAACAGCAACGGTGGCAGCAGTTCAGGCTCTGCTGATAACAATAATGGTGGCAATAACAACGGCAACAGTAATAACAGTGGTAATAATGGCAGCAGTTCTTCAGACAATGGCAGTAACTCAGCCCCTAGCGAAGCTGATACAAAGCCATCAACACCAAATATACCTTCACATGAGCATAACTGGGAGCCAGTCTATGATTATATACCCCATGAAGAAGTAAAGGAAAAAGTTTGGGTAGTTGATAAGGCTGCGTGGGATGAACCTGTGTATAAAACCGTCTATATTTGTTTGCAGTGCGAAAATGGTGAATGTAGCGTATGTAGGGAAAGAGGAGTAGAACAGTCAGAGTTTTCTTCATCACAGGAAAGAAGAGAACATCAGTATGATTGTCAAGATAATGGTGGTAGCTGCATGAATTCAACCAATAGAAAAAAAATAGTGGATTATATTCATCACGATGAAGAAGGACATTATGAAACAGTTACTGTAACTGATGCGTATGTTGAGCAGAAATTAGTTGGCTACAAGTGTTCTTCTTGCGGGGAGACAAAATAATGATAGTAACAGGCATGATTAAGGTATCAGTATTGAATCTCACCTGATGCCAGGTTTTCCTATCTTTCCTATCTGCAAACTGCGGAGAAAGAAAAAGACAGTAACAGATTAGGAAATCAAGAAAAATGTTGGCGATAAAAATAGAGGGGCATAATAATATGCCCCAATGTATTCGCCATAGAAAATGAAGTATGTCGGAAATTTTTACATGGGAATACAAGGCTAGATTATATCTTTTTATATGATTTAGCAACAGAAATTATCAACAAATAAGTTCTTAATATTACAAAAAATAGGAGGCGTCAACATGTTCTCAAAAAGACCGATTGGAATAAAATACGAGATATTTAACGACGAGATTAAGGAGCAGCTCTTAAAGGAAAATTTCATGAATATGCTGTACAGTCCAGACGGAACAATCATGAGCTTTAGATGCCCCGGAAAGAGTTGCGGAAAACCTGTAAAGATAGGTTTTCAGAAATGTCCGTTTTGCCATACTCGTCTGAAGTGGAAGTATCCTTTTAAGGAGAGAAAAGCGAATCTTGTAGAGACACCTATGCTTAGTAATGATAAATAATAATTGATATAATCAAGGAGAGAATCATAAACGATAATGGTACAGTTTATAAATAGTAAATTATACGGAAGGTATTACCCTGTTATGGAGAGTGAGGAATACTTAAAAGAGCATGGGGAATATTTCAGACAAAAGGTAAAAAATGAAATAGTTTTCATTCAAGATTATGCTTATAGCTATGAGCATGACGAGTGCAAAAACTGGTTAAAACCCGAAAGATTTTTATTTTTTCCATTAAAAAAGAATAAGTTAGAAAATAAGCAGACAATGGAACGAATACGGAAAAAACTTGAATCTATTGACCAACAGAAACAGGTATTGGAAGATATTCTTTCTAAACCTCTGTCGGAAATAACGACTGAGGAGATTAATTATTTTTATAAGTTAAGGTATAAAAGACGGAAAACTTTGCTTATAAAATCATTACTTTATGTACTTATATCTGTTGTGGTTATTATTTTTTGCATAAAGAATCAGCTCCTGTGAAGGGTAAGAATCTGATAGAATAAGGTCAGTTTTATATAGGAAGACGTACATGTGCGAAGGAACAGACGGTTAAATTTCATTACAGATTTAATATACATTACGAAGGAGGATTAAAAAATGGTTGTAACTTTACCTAAAGAAATCTGCGGGCATGGAAATCCAAAGCCGGCGCAGGAAGTAAAAGATATAGATAAAAAAGTAACATATATACCATCTAACCTTCGGGTAGGTGAAGTTAAAAATATTCTCAGGGAATCTGGAGAGAAAGCGACTGACAATTGGAAAAATCCGGTGTATAGGAAGTTTAAAATAAAAACATATATAGGTAATTTACTGGCATTTTCAGTTTGTTATCTAACTATGTTTTATCTTGTGTTTAAGCATGTTACATTTCCAATAAAGTATGAATATATAATTTCAGTGTCTGGATCAAATTTGTTGCAAGGTTTCATATTTGTGGTTTATATTTTTTCCTGGTTTGGTATTGCAGGTAGTATTAGGAAAATCTTGACACCTGGTGAAATAACATACAGGAAATATGTTGAAAATGGTGAAATCATTGAAGATAAATATGAGAAAACAGCATTGCAGATAACAACGGTATATAATGAAATAGAACGCTTCATTGATTTTTATGGTCGAATATCCTCAGAGAATAGGAACAGGACAGGAAAAATTTTATTTTGGACCGAAAATAACTGAAATTGTTGATGAAAAGAGAGGAATAATTGATTTCTCGAAGTTAGATACATTGTATGGGTTAGTTTGATATTGCGGTAAGAAATTTGGAGGTTATTTATGAATAAAAGACAATATAAAAAATACATGAAAAAAAAGATTAAAATACTTTTAAATAGTGAAACATTTCAGATTCCTCATGCATATAAGGAGTATTATCAAGGAAGAACGGTGCCAATGCTACTTGATGGACTTGCTGAAACAGTTCTAAACCTTGTAGCTGATAAGAAAATGATAAGAAAAATAAGAAAAAACAGAACATTAAAAATTTCATGTAGGAGATAAAATGTATGAATGAAGTGATAAACGGTGATTCTCTGATAGCCGTAGTGGGACAATTTAGGAGAGAACTTGTAGAAGTATTACATATGCCAACATTGCATATTGAATTATTTAAAATAATACTAGTTCCTTTTCTTATCTTATTTATATTAAATGTGGGTTGTTATGTTTTTTTTAATAAGAAGATTTCAGTTGCAGGTATTATCATATCTCTGATAGTTGCAATCTATTTTCTGATGACATGTATATGGATTATTTACACTACTTTCGGTATTAGAACCAAAACATGGATAAGTTTATTTCCAGCCTATCCTATAGTGTTTATGTTGGTGCTCAGTATTGTGATTAGAAATTTGATAATGAAAAATAGTAACGAAGATATGGAAGAAAGCGAGGAAGTTTAAATATGGAATATGCAGCTTGGGCCGTGTATTGCTACATTGTAATACAGCTTATTAATGATGGAAGACAAGCAAAATCAAAGAAACAGGGTAGTGAACCAAGAGGAGCTTATTACTATAAAATAAAAGGACTTATTCATGCTACTTTAGGATTATTTGGAACTATAGTAGTTCAGTTAATGGATGCCATATTTGGGGAATATTTACCAGATACAGCTATTGCACAGAGAGCAGAGCTTATGCTTGTTATTGGATTCCTCGGTTTGTTTATTCTTGGAGTGATTTATGTTGCTAAGAGTATTATGTCAAGAATACCATAAATTTATAGGAGCTTTGCGAGTAGTTCATATACCATAATTATTAGAATTAATATATCTGAGGAATTTAAAAATATTTTCAACTACAGTAGGAGGAACCTAAATCTATGAGAGATGCATTACTTATAATTGTGTTGCTTTTTATAATAAATCAGACTAATGTTATGACAAATAAAAAGAAGGCAGCAAATTTAGAAGAAAAGCAAGCAGTATA
>ULXZ01077143.1_pt1 | contig 28431 bp, 16 predicted proteins | sample 1961701 | NCBI WGS metagenome assembly ULXZ01 (sample SAMEA4835850, study PRJEB28245) | human gut metagenome | biome: gut microbiome; material: fecal sample | place: Denmark | collected 2008 | reverse complement strand
TGAGAAGTCCCGAGCTGCAAACTACGGTAACGCTCTTGAATTCGCTTGTCACAGGGTAGCCCGTCGTTGCGTTGAGAATGTGATGATATCGCTTGCCGTCCTTCTCAAAGTATTTCTCATAATTGCCTGAGGTTGAAACGCAGGTGTCCCTGAGCTTCAGGGTTCCCATTGACTGCTTGTCGTTATCGGGATTGACTATGCCGACGGAGAATGTTCTTTTGCCGTAGATAAGCAGACTGCCGCCGACCGAAACAACTGCTGATTTTGTTCTGCCCTTGGCAAGCAGATCCTTTATCTTATCGCAAGCGAAGCCCTTGCCGACTGCGCCGAGGTCGAGCGACTGACCTTTATTTATCCGAACTGCGTTGCCCGCGATTGAAACATTCTTGTAGCCGACGCTGCCGAGCGCCGTTTTGATTTCATCATCGGAGGGCAGACGCTGATTATTGCCGCCGAAATCCCAAAGCTTCGTAACGTTGCCGATTGTTATGTCAAAAACGCCGCCGCAATCGTCCGAGATGTCGATGCACTGCCCGATGATTTTGGCTGTATCGGGAGAAACGGAAACAGAAGAACCTGCACTTTCGTTGATTCTGTAAACGTCGGAGCCTTTTTTTCTCCAGCTTAGAACGGAATTTTCGAGACCGTTGATCTCGGTTTCGATTTTATCGAGGTCATTTTTTGCACCGAAGCCGTAAAGCTTGAAAGTGACGACCGTACCCATGGCAACGCTCGTTTTTTCACATGAGTTTCTGCCGCTTATAAAGTCATATGAAACAATGCCGAAAACAATGACGGCACAAAGTATTACGGCAATGAGCGATTTTTTGTTAAATTTATTTTTTGCACCGTTTTTCAAAGTAATCCACCTTTTTTCATATATACTAATGTATTATACTATGAAAAATTGACAAATTCAATAGAAACGGAACTAATTAAAAATTTAACAATAATGCAGAAAGACGACGCCTGCGAGCATCTGTCCGCAGGCGTCTTTCTCAGCTAATGTCAGCAACCGCAACCGTTGTTGTTGAGGAACGATGTGCCGTTGTTTCCGCAGCCACAGCCGCAACCGCACTCTGAGAATAAGAGGATAATTATGAGAATAAGGATCCAGTTATTGCAGCAACCCATGTTTCTGACCTCCTTTCGTCTTACACTAACATTGTATGGAAAAGAGGAAGGTTGGTGACAAAGAAAAGCTTTTTATCAGTCAAAAAAACAAACGGCTGGATATATGATTTTTAACAGTTTCAGAAGCAAGCCGAAAACCGTGAATTTTTGTTGAATTTATACATTTATTTATATATTGGGAGGATAAACAGTGTTGACTTTTCAGAAAAAATAAGGTACAATATCATTGATTAAGGCAACACTGCACGTTTAGTGCAAATGCCTGAAAATGGGCGGCGGTTATTATATGAAACGTATTCAATGAACGGAAAATCGGCTGTTTTTAGAAACAGTTTGTTTTTCTGTTCTTTTTTTAGCAATCCCGCACAAATTGAGTCGTGCAAATTGCGCGGCAGGGTAAAGATTCAAGCAAGGCGTGAACCGCAATCGGTGCGGCAGTACCTTAATTATATAGGGAGGAAAATTTTATGTATGTTTTAGCACTTGACCAGGGAACAACGAGTTCCCGTGCAATAGTATTTGACAAGCGCGGACGCATTGTTTCCAAGGCACAGAATGAATTTGAGCAGATATATCCGAAGTCGGGCTGGGTTGAGCATGACCCGATGGATATTCTCTACAGTCAGATGCATTCAATTTCAACCGTTATCAATTCAGGTGATTTTGATGTTAAGGAAATCGCGGGAATAGGTATAACAAATCAGCGTGAGACAACAATTATATGGGATAAGGAGACGGGTAAGCCGATATACAATGCCATCGTTTGGCAGTGCCGCCGTACCGCCGAGCTTTGCGAACAGCTCAAGGAGGAGGGACTCGGCGACTATATCCGTGAGCACACCGGACTTCTTATTGACGCTTATTTTTCGGGAACAAAAATAAAGTGGATCCTTGATAATGTCGAGGGTGCAAGAGAGAGAGCCGAGAACGGCGAACTTCTTTTCGGAACGGTCGAGACATGGCTCATTTGGAACCTTACAGGCGGCAAGGTTCACGTCACGGACTATTCAAACGCTTCAAGAACGATGCTTTTTGACGTTGACAAGCTTCAGTGGGACGAGTTCCTTTGCGAAAAGCTCGGCGTACCTATGTGTATGCTTCCCGAGCCTGTTGAATCGAGCAAGATCTACGGCACAGTTGCCCCCGGAATTATCGGTATTGAGGAGCTTGAGGGTGTTCCCATCTGCGGTGCAATCGGCGATCAGCCGGCTGCATTGTTCGGTCAGGCCTGCTTCAATCCCGGTCAGGCGAAGAACACCTACGGAACCGGCTGCTTCCTGCTCATGAACACCGGCGAAAAGCGAGTCCGTTCGGAAAACAATCTTCTTACCGGCGTTGCGTGGAGCATAAACGGTAAAACCACATATTCAATCGAGGGCAGTGCCTTCAACGCAGGCTCGGTTATCAAGTGGCTCAGAGACGAGCTTCACATGGTCGATACGGCGCCCCGTGTTGACGAGCTTGCCGAAAGTGTTGAGAACGCAAACGGAATGTTCCTTGTTCCGGCTTTCACCGGTCTCGGCGCACCTTACTGGGATATGTATGCCCGAGGAACTATTGTAGGACTTACAAGAGGTGTTAACCGTGCGCATTTCTGCCGTGCCGTTCTTGAATCAATATGCTTCCAGATGACCGACCTTCTCCGAGCCATGACGAAGGATTCAAATATAATTCTTTCCGAGCTCCGAGTTGACGGCGGCGCAAGCGTAAGCAATATTATGATGCAGATTCAGGCGGATCTCATCAGAACGGTTGTCAACAGACCAAAGACAGTCGAAACAACGGCACTCGGCGCGGCTTATCTCGCAGGTCTCTGCGTAGGAATGTGGAAAACGCCCGAGGAGATAGAAAAGAACCGTGAGGTTGAAAGGGTATTTATTCCGAAAATGGACAAGAAGGTCAGGGATAAGCTCTGCGAGGATTGGAAGCGTGCCGTTGAGCGTTCGCGCAACTGGGCGCAGGAGGACGATTTTGATTGATAAAGATCAATCTTAATTTATAAATTATTTATTTTACATAGGAGGTTTTATTATGGGCAAAGTTGTTTGTGATTGGAAAACATTGCATGATTTTATGGTTGACGCATTTAAGGGCGTAGGTGTTCCTGCCGAGGACTGCGAGATCGTCGTTGACGTTATCCTTGAATCGGACAGACGAGGAATTGAATCCCACGGCTGCAACCGCTTCAAGCCGATTTATATCGACCGAATCGAAGCGGGAATTCAGAATCCTGTCACGAATTTTGAGATTATTAAAGAAACCCCGACAACGGCTGTTGTTGACGGCCATGACGGCATGGGTCAGGTCATCGGCTACAAGTCGATGGAAATGGCAATCAAAAAGGCTAAGGAATACGGCATGGGCATGGTTGCCGTTCGTAATTCCTGCCACTACGGTATTGCGGGCTACTATGCGTCAATGGCTGCGAAGGCAGGCTGTATCGGTATCACGGGTACAAATGCCCGTCCGTCTGTTGCTCCGACCTTCGGCGTTGAGGGTATGTTCGGAACAAACCCGCTCACGATCGGTATTCCGACCGATGAGGATTTTAATTTCGTAATCGACTGCGCAACATCAATTACGCAGAACGGCAAGATTGAGTATTATGCAAGAATTGACGAGCCTGTTCATCCGGGCACGGTTATTGATATCGACGGCAATCCCGTTGAGGGCGACGCAGGCGAAGCTCTCAAAAAGATTCGTAACGGCACAGCCGCTTTGACGACCCTCGGCGGTATCGGCGAGGCTCTCGGCGGATACAAGGGCTACGGCTACGCTATGGTTATCGAGCTTCTTTCGGCTGCTCTCCAGGACGGCAACTACGGCAAGATGCTTGACGGCAAGGACGAAAACGGTAATCTTGTACCTTATCATCTCGGTCATTTCTTTATAGCTATTGATACGGATCACTTCCTCGGCGAGGAACAGACAAGGAAAAAGGCAGGCGAGATTATTCGCTCCGTTCGTGCCTCCAAGAAGGCACCGGGTCATGACCATATCTTCTCGGCAGGCGAGAAGGAGTACAACGTTTGGCTTCAGAGAAAGGATTCCGGCGTGCCGATAAACGAATCCGTTCAGGCTGAAATGAACAAGGTTCGTGATGACCTCAAGCTTAACTATGTATTCCCGTGGGAGAAATAAAATAATTTGATCGGAGGACAAGTATAATGGATTATGCAAAGGAATCCCTGAGACTTCATTATGAGTGGAAGGGTAAGATAGAAGTAATCGCAAGAGCAAAGGTCGATAATAAGGATGCCCTTTCGCTTGCTTACACACCCGGCGTTGCTCAGCCGTGTCTTGAAATTCAGAAGGACATCAATAAGAGCTATGAACTTACACGCCGTTCAAACCTCGTTGCCGTTATCACCGACGGTTCGGCTGTTCTCGGTCTCGGCAATATAGGCCCCGAGGCAGGTATGCCCGTTATGGAGGGCAAGTGCGTTCTTTTCAAGGAGTTCGGCGGCGTTGACGCTTTCCCTCTTTGCATCAGGACACAGGATGTTGACGAATTTGTAAACACCGTTGCTCTGCTTTGCGGCAGCTTCGGCGGAATCAACCTTGAGGATATCGCCGCTCCGAGATGCTTTGAGATTGAAAGAAAGCTCAAGGAAAAAGCCGATATTCCTATCTTCCATGATGACCAGCACGGCACCGCAGTTATCTGTTCGGCGGGAATTATCAATGCTTTGAAGCTCGTCGGCAAGAAGATTGAGGACTGCACAGCCGTATTCAACGGCGCAGGTGCGGCAGGCGTTGCGATTGCAAAGCTTTTCACAAGCATGGGTATGGGCAACATCATCATGTGCGACCGTAAGGGCATAATCTGTGATGGCGACGACCTTAAGCCGGCTAAGCAGGATATCGCAGACTTCACAAACAAAAATCACCTCAGAGGTTCCCTCGCCGATGCGATGAAGGGTGCAGACATCTTTATCGGCGTTTCCGCTCCCGGAGTTGTTACCGAGGATATGATCAAGTCGATGGCTAAGGACCCGATCGTTCTCGCAATGGCTAATCCCGTTCCCGAAATCATGCCCGATCTTGCCAAGGCGGCAGGCGCAGCGGTTGTCGGAACAGGCAGAAGTGACTTTCCGAACCAGATCAATAACGTTCTTGCATTCCCGGGAATTTTCCGCGGCGCACTTGATGTCCGCGCAAGTGACATCAATGAAGAGATGAAGATCGCAGCGGCAAAGGCACTCGCAAGCCTTGTTTCCGATGAGGAGCTTTCCGCAGATTATATTATTCCGAAACCGTTTGATCCCCGTGTCGGCAAGACCGTTGCGGCGGCTGTTGCTCAGGCGGCTCGTGATTCGGGCGTAGCAAGAATATAAAACCATATAAAAGAGGGCATTATAATGAAAACAGCAATTTACGGCGCAGGCTCGCTCGGTACGGTTCTCGGCGCATATCTTTCAAAGGCAGGCGTTGACGTTGACCTTATCACAAGGAATAAGGAGCACGTTGACGCAATGAACAAGGGCGGAGCGAAAATTATCGGCACAGTCAACATGACAGTCCCCGTTCATGCACTCACTCCCGATCAGATGACCGAGAAATATGAGCTTATAATCCTGCTCACAAAGCAGCTTGATAACGAAAATATTCTTCGCAATCTTGAAAAGAACATGACCGACGATTGTATCGTCTGCACACTTCAGAACGGACTTCCCGAGCTTTCGGTTTCCAAAGTCGTCGGCGAGGACAGAACAATGGGCTGTACCGTCGCATGGGGCGCAACTCTCCACGGCAAGGGCGTATCGGAGCTTACGAGCGAACCCGACAGTATGTCGTTCGGCCTCGGCAGAATGAACGGCCAAAAGGACGAAAAGCTCATGCAGGTTAAGGCTCTGCTTGAAAAAATGTGTCCCGTTGAGATTGAGGACAATTTCATGGGCGTTCGTTGGTCAAAGCTCCTGATTAACAGTGCGTTTTCAGGCATGTCTGCTGTAATAGGCGGAACCTTCGGCGATGCGGCGGAGAATAAGGAGTCCAGAGTCTGCTGTCAGAATATAATCAAGGAATGTATTGACGTTGCAAACGCAGCAGGTATAAGGATTGAGCCTGTTCAGGGTAAGGACATTGTCAAGCTTCTTTATTATAAAGGCAACGGAATCAAGAAGAAGATTTCCTTTGCACTTATTCCGATTTGCATCAAGAAGCACAGACTTCTCAAGGCAAGTATGCTTCAGGATCTTGAAAAAGGCAGACTTTGCGAAGTCGACGCAATCAACGGCGTTGTATGCGAATACGGCAGGAAGTACGGTGTCCCGACCCCGTATAACGATAAGGTCTGCGAGATTATTCACGGCGTCGAGCAGGGCAAGTATAAGTGCTGCTTTGATAACGTAAAGCTTTTTGCAGGCTTGGCAAAGTGATTTAACCGAGAAAAAAGTTGAAAACAGTTCGGTTACATAAACCAACGAAAAAACTTAATAGCAGATAGGGTATAAGGTTGTCGCAACTTTATACCCTTTTCTCTATTGCCGTATTGCTCCGGATTGATAAAATCAAAGCGCAGTAAAAGTACAATTTGTAGCGGTCGATGACCACTACGATAAAGTGAAAAAAGAACAAAATGCATGACATGATGCTCATATTATGCCGCCGAATCCGACTGCTTTTATTATAATGTGAAACACAATTCCTTAAGTTAATTACATTGCTCAAGAGGGCGGCCACGAATATTCAGCGTATAAATAAGATGTCATCAGACTTTCTCTTTAAGTGTCGCTGCTTCGCTACCCTAACAATCAGGGGAGGCTGAACGTAACGTAAATCCCATGATTCAATCATAAAGTCAGCAGAAATTATCCAAGCCTCCCCTTGTTGCAAGGGGAGGTGTCGCATGAGCGACGGAGGGGATAAAGAAGAGGCGGATTAAAGAATATTTCTAAGGTCAGTAAATTTCAAGGGTCGATGCCTACATCGACCCAAGGTCAGAAGAAGATAAAAGCGGACGATCAATGGTCGCCCCAACAAATAGACTGTGAATTTCATCTGATATTTTAACCACTCCGTCGCTCCTTTGTCACGCCTCCTCAATATGAAAGCAAGAAAATTTCTGCGTTTAAAATGAACTTTTTCTGACCTCTGCGGTACTGTGCGGAGCGCTCCGCTAAGCGAATAGTATTTACGAGATTGATAATGTTTGCACCGACTTAAAACTCCGCTAAAAAAACCATTTTTTATTTCAATTTTGTTATTTACGTCAATATTTTGATTTGTTATAATTCTAAATAATAATAAAAGCAAGAAAACGTAGGTAAAATAATCAAAATTTGTTTGTTTAATTCTTAAAGCTTGATAAAAAGTGGTATTTTTATGAATGGTGAAATTGAAAAGAATTTTAAAAAGGCAAATATTCTAAAATTTGTTTTATTTGGAATTGATGCAGTATGTGTGTTTGTTACTTTTTTTGGAATATTTTATTTTGATAATTTTGTATTATATCCGTACATGGTTCTCTTACTAGGTGTTCTTTTTTGGATAACTATTTTTTATCTTTTTAAACTATATCCTATATGCAAATCAGTGCGCTTGTTAAATAAATATAAATTACAGGATACGTCAGATGATTTAGAGACAAAAAGCTTCAATCTTCAGCGTTCAAAAATTTTTATAGGTTCAAAAGCTTTTTACGCCAAAAAAACTAATACTGTTATCCCATATTATATGGTTTCTTGGGTATATATCAGGCAAACAAGAATATATTTTATTCCTTTGCCTGAATTTGTCGTCTTTCAATGCAGAGACGGTTCGAGATTCTTGGTCAGAGCAAATCGAGACGAGCTTCAGATGTTACTGCAATGTATATATCAATTTTCACCGGATTTGATACTCGGATACGGAAACGAACAAAAGAAACAATATGAATTAGTTAAACATTATTTTCGTAATATTTCATAATACAACAAAGAACCGTCGATTTTTCGACGGTTCTCATTTTCTATATTATGTTTTACGCTTCCGTTTGCGGCTCAACGTGGATCTGAGCGGCTTTTTCGTTCATTTCCTTAGCTACGGCTTGTCGTCTTTCGGCAAGCTCACGGTACATTCTGTCTCGTGTTTCCGAGTCGATGGGATAGAAGAACTTCGGAATAAGTCCGAGGACAGTTGTTGCAACAGGAATAATCGTACACATCGCAAACAGCATGTACTCCGTATGAGCCGACTGATTGCCGTAGCCTGCGCCCTCTTTATATCCGATGCGGCTGAGAATGAACGCTTTGATTGTTCCTCCGAGCGTTGAAACAAGCTTCTGTGCAAGACCCTTTGCAACGCCCGTCATGCCTTCGGTTCGGTAGCCGTTTTTCCATTCGCCGTAGTCGATACATTCATTACGCATCTCCTCGGGAATAACCTTGCTGATTCCGTAAACGCCCATCCAAATCGTTTCACGAATCATAAACGCAGGAATCATTGCGGCTCTCTTTTTATAGTTATTGTTGATTGAACCGACTCCGAATACACCGAGCATCAGTACATCGGGAAGAACTGAGCTAAAAATCCACAGTGTTTTGGTTGAAAAGTGCTCTCTTGCCTTTGTAACGTAGGAATAGCTTATCGGCGAAACAACTGCGCCCGGAATTCCAACGATTGTGGACATTGAAGCAAGTCCAAGAACGTTTATGTAGTAATAATTCGTACCTGAATTGATACCGAAAGCGGAAAGAAAATCAACCAAGGTCAGAATAAGCAGAGGCTTGTTGGTTATAACCGATTTTACACCTTGGAAGATGCTCGGTTTCTCCGATTTCTGGATAACACGTTCCTTGGCAACAATTGAGAAGTAAAGTGCCATAATGCCCGAAGCCAGCGACGTGAAAAGACCTGCGCTGATAAAGAGGGTAGGCAGTTTTTTACCCATTCCGCTGTTGTTGAAAACGTCAATCAATAGTCCCATGAGAATTTCGGGACCTTTCTCAACAAAGCCCGAAAAAAGGTTCGCCTGCGTGATAAGTCTTGTTCGGTCAACAACATTCGGTGTAATCGTTGAAAGCATACCTGTTTTGGCAATATTGTTCATCGAACCTGCCAGGTTATTGAAAATTGAAAAAATCATGTATGAGGTTAGCTTGGTTGCATTGTACGGCCCCATTCCGGCAAAGAATACTGGCATCATCCAGTAGAAAAAGCTCAGAAGCAAGCCCGGACCTGCGTACAAAATGAGAAAAGGCTTGAATTTTCCGAAACGTGTTCGGGTCCGGTCAATGATTGCGGCAAGAAAAATGTCGTTGATTACGTCCCATATTCCGATAACGAAGGTAACAATTGTTTGGAATCGCAGACCTATTTGCACGATATCGGTGATGAAAACGTCATTGTACTTTGAAATGTTAAAGCTGGCGGAAATATCATAAATGATATAGGCGAGAGTCTCTTTTGTACCGACATAACGTCGGTTCTTGTTGAGATTGCGGTCGGCGTTTATACGAGCTTCTATCTGTTCAATCTCCAGATTTTCCGCTTCCTGCGCGGCGTTAGTAGACATATTCACACTCCTTCTTGTTTTATTGCTGCATATTATAACATATTTTAGTGCACTTTTGCAATATGTTGTTATTTTAATCTAGATATTTTATATAAATTATCATTATTTTAAAAATTCTTATGTTTTTTACAAATTTTTGCTTGACATATTTTAACTAATGAAGTATAATGCTATAACGATTATAATGGCATTGTGTGTCCTTGGGTCTTTTTTCCTTGGAAAAATAATGCCCGTTTTCATGACAAAAACTGTCATATTTCACAAGTAATTCATAAGTATAAGTTTCACACACGGACGAAAATAAAAAGAACGGAGTGGTTAGTCAATGACGAATGTTTCTCCCGTTGCAAGGGGCAGCAGGACCAGAATGAGCTTCGGAAAAATCAAAGAGGTTATGGAAATGCCAAACCTCATTGAGGTTCAGAAGGACTCATACAGGTGGTTTCTGGAGACCGGACTTAAAGAGGCTTTCCGTGATATCGCGGATATTACCGATTATACCGGTAACTGGGTACTCAAGTTTGTCGATTACAGAATGGACGACAAGCCCAAGTATTCAATCAGAGAGTGCAAGGAGCGTGATGCAAGTTATTCTGCACCGATGCGCGTAAAGGCACGTCTTCTCAACAAGGAAACCGGCGTCGTAAAAGAGAGCGAAGTCTATATGGGTGATTTCCCGATAATGACGGACAGCGGTACCTTTATCATCAACGGTGCCGAGCGTGCGATAGTATCGCAGCTTGTTCGTTCACCGGGCGTATATTACGATATGACCCATGATAAGACGGGTATTGAGCTTTACTCAAACACCGTTATCCCGAACCGAGGAGCTTGGCTTGAGTATGAGACCGATGTAAACGATCTTTTCTATGTTCGTATTGATAAGAACAGAAAGATCTTTATCACAACCTTTATTAGAGCTTTAGGTCTCAGCTCAAATACGGATATCCGTGAATTCTTCGGATACGATCCTCGACTTGAGGCTACGCTTGAAAGAGACGAGACGCAGAACACCGAAGAGGCTTTAATGGAAGTATTCAAGAAGCTTCGTCCCGGCGAGCCTGCAACTCTCGAAACCGCACAGACTCATCTTGACAATCTGTTCTTTGATCCGTACCGTTACGATATTTCCAGAGTCGGCAGATACAAATACAACAAGAAGCTTTCTTTGTTTGACCGTATTGTAGGCGCAACACTTTCACAGCCTGTTATCGCACCGCTCACCGGCGAGCTTCTCGCAGAGGAGGGTGAGGTAGTCTCCAAGGAGAAGGCTACTGAGATCGAGCAGGCAGGCGTCAACGTTGTATTCGTTAAGGTTGGCGACGATAAGGAAATCAAGGTTATCTCAAACGGCATGGTTGATATCAAGCCCTACTTCCCTCAATTCACGGAGAAGCAGCTTGACGAGATCGGCATCAATGAGAAGGTTTCTTTCTCGGCTCTTAAGGAAATTCTTGAGGCTGACGTTGAGGATGATAACGCACTTCTCGGACTTCTCAAAGAGCGTTGTGATGACCTCATTCCTAAGCATATTACAATTGATGATATCTTTTCATCAATCAACTACGTTAACTCCATTGCTTTCGGCATCGGCAAAACGGACGATATCGACCACCTCGGTAACCGTCGTATCCGTTCCGTAGGCGAGCTTCTTCAGAACCAGTTCAGAATCGGTCTTGCAAGAATGGAAAGAGTTGTTCGTGAAAGAATGACACTTCAGGCTCAGGAGGATGACGACAAAATAACGCCGCAGACTCTTATCAACATTCGCCCCGTGCTTATGGCGATTAAGGAATTCTTCGGCTCATCACCGCTTTCACAGTTCATGGATCAGACAAACCCGCTTGCCGAGCTTACTCATAAGCGCCGTCTTTCGGCTCTCGGCCCCGGCGGACTTTCCCGTGACCGTGCAGGATTCGAGGTTCGAGACGTTCACTACAGCCATTACGGCCGTATGTGTCCCATCGAGACTCCCGAAGGTCCGAACATCGGACTTATCTCCTATCTTGCAACCTTTGCAAAGATAAACAAATACGGCTTTATCGAGGCTCCGTACAGACGGGTTGTTGACGGCAAGGTCCTCGACGAGGTTGTTTACATGACAGCGGATCAGGAGGACGAGTTCATCGTTGCTCAGGCTAACGAGCCGCTCGACGAGGATGGCCGTTTCATGAGACGTAAGGTCATGGCTCGTTACCGTGACGAATTCCACGAGATTGACAATTCAAAAGTCAGCTTCATGGACGTTTCGCCGAAGATGCTTGTTTCCGTTGCTACCGCAATGATTCCGTTCCTTGAGAACGATGACGCAAACCGTGCCCTCATGGGTTCAAACATGCAGCGACAGGCAGTTCCGCTTCTCCGCACAGAGGCTCCGATCGTCGGAACAGGTATGGAATACAAGGCAGCCGTTGACTCGGGCACAGTTGTTCTCTGTAAGAAGGACGGTGTCGTAGTTCACGTCAATGCCGACTATGTTGAAATTCAGACTGCAGACGGTATCGACAGATACAATCTCACAAAGTTCATGCGCTCCAACCAGGGTACATGTATTAACCAGAAGCCGATCGTTGATCTCGGTCAGCAGGTTAAGGCAGGCGACGTTATTGCCGACGGTCCGGCAACCGATCACGGTGAGATTTCACTCGGCAAGAATGCTCTTATCGGCTTCATGACCTGGGAAGGCTACAACTACGAGGATGCCGTTCTTATTAACGAAAAGCTCGTTAGAGATGATGTTTACACATCAATCCACATAGAAGAATTTGAAATTGAAGCAAGAGACACCAAGCTCGGACCTGAAGAGATCACAAGAGATATCCCGAATGTCGGTGATGACGCTCTTAAAGACCTTGACGAGCGCGGAATTATCCGTGTCGGCGCAGAGGTTCGCTCAGGCGATATTCTTGTCGGCAAGGTAACTCCGAAGGGCGAAACGGAGCTTACTCCCGAGGAGAGACTTCTTCGTGCAATCTTCGGCGAAAAGGCTAAGGAAGTCAGAGATACTTCACTTCGTGTACCGCACGGCGAGTACGGTATTATCGTTAATGTTGAAGTATTCACAAGAGAAAACAGTGACGAGCTCAGCCCCGGCGTAAACAAGGTTGTTCGCTGCTACATCGCTCAGAAGCGTAAGCTTTCCGTCGGTGATAAGATGGCAGGCCGTCACGGAAATAAGGGCGTTGTTTCCCGTATTCTTCCGCAGGAGGATATGCCGTTCCTTGAGGACGGTACACCGCTTGACATCGTTCTTAACCCGTTGGGCGTTCCGTCCCGAATGAATATCGGTCAGGTTCTTGAGGTTAACCTCGGATTTGCCGCTAAGCATCTCGGCTGGAGAGTCATGACTCCCGTATTCGACGGTGCACATGAGTCGGATATCAAGGAAATGTTTAAGGATCTCGGTATTCGCGAGGACGGCAAGTCAATCCTTACAGACGGACGCACGGGACGCAAGTTTGATAACCCCGTAACAGTCGGTATCATGTATTACCTCAAGCTGTTGCACCTTGTTGACGATAAGATTCATGCCCGTTCAACGGGACCGTATTCACTGGTTACTCAGCAGCCTTTGGGCGGTAAAGCTCAGTTCGGCGGTCAGCGTTTCGGTGAGATGGAAGTTTGGGCGCTCGAAGCTTACGGCGCAGCATACACACTTCAGGAAATCCTTACAGTCAAATCGGATGACGTTGTAGGACGTGTAAAGACATACGAGGCGATCGTTAAGGGTAACAATGTTCCTCAGTCGGGTATTCCCGAATCCTTCAAGGTTCTTGTTAAGGAGCTTCAGTCACTCGGTCTTGATGTTCGTGTTTATGACAAGGACGAAAACGAGATAGATCTTAAGCAGAATTTTGACGATGAGCTTGGATTTACTTCTTCGGATGATAAAGCGTTTACACAGGTCAATGATGCAGAGGGCGCAGAGGGCTATGCTCTTGAGGACGAGGAAGGCAACCTCATTGAGGATGAGGACGACGAAGAATCCTTTGATGAAATATTCGAGGACATTGACGATATGTTCTCCGATGATGACGAGGAAAGCTTCGATTGATAACAGACTGCAAGTTGTATTGAAATAGATTAGAGGCAATGCCGCATTTTGGGGGCTTTGCCATAGGAAAAGGGGCATTCAGATTGGAAAACAATACCTTTGAATCAATTAAAATCGGTCTTGCTTCACCGGAACAGATCAGAGAATGGTCTTACGGTGAGGTAACCAAGCCCGAAACTATAAATTACCGTACCCTTAAGCCGGAAAAAGACGGACTTTTCTGCGAAAGAATTTTCGGACCCACCAAGGACTGGGAGTGCCACTGCGGAAAGTATAAAAGAGTTCGCCACAAAGGCATCATCTGTGACCGCTGCGGCGTTGAAGTTACAAAAGCCAAGGTTCGCCGTGAACGTATGGGTCACATTGAGCTTGCAGCTCCCGTTTCTCATATCTGGTATTTCAAGGGAATTCCGTCAAGAATAGGTCTTGTTCTTGACATTACACCGAGAAACCTCGAAAAGGTTCTCTATTTCGCATCGTATATCGTAACCGATCCGGGAGATACTCCGCTTGAGAAGAAGCAGATCCTTGACGAGAAGGCATATATGGAGTATCGTGAAAGATACGAGGACGATTTCAAGGCAGGCATGGGTGCCGAGGCTATCAAGTCCCTTCTCCAGGAGGTTGATCTTGACGCTCTTTCGGTTGAGCTTCGTGAGGAGCTTAACGGCACATCGGCTCAGAAGAGAGCAAAGGCTCTCAAACGTCTTGAGGTCATCGAGGCTTTCAGAGCATCCGGCAACAAGCCCGAGTGGATGATTCTCGATGTTATTCCGGTTATCCCGCCGGATATCCGTCCCATGGTTCAGCTCGACGGCGGCAGATTTGCAACATCGGATCTTAATGATCTTTACCGTCGTGTTATTAACCGTAATAACCGTCTCAAGAAGCTTCTTGAGCTTGGCGCACCTGACATCATCGTGCGCAACGAAAAGAGAATGTTGCAGGAGGCCGTTGACGCCCTTATTGATAATGGCAGAAGAGGCCGTCCGGTAACGGGTCCGAACAACAGAGCACTCAAGTCTCTTTCCGATATGCTCAAGGGTAAGCAGGGACGCTTCCGTCAGAACCTTCTCGGTAAGCGTGTTGACTATTCAGGCCGTTCGGTTATCGTTGTCGGTCCTGAGCTTAAGCTCTATCAGTGCGGTCTCCCGAAGGAAATGGCACTTGAGCTTTTCAAGCCCTTCGTTATGAAGCGCCTTGTTGAAACAGAAAAGGCAGGCAACGTTAAGTCTGCAAGAAAGATGGTTGAAAAGGTACATCCGGAGGTTTGGGATGCACTTGAAGTCGTTATCAAGGATCACCCGGTAATGCTTAACCGTGCACCGACACTTCACAGACTCGGTATTCAGGCATTTGAGCCGGTACTTGTTGAGGGTCGTGCCATTAAGCTTCATCCGCTCGTTTGTACAGCTTTCAACGCTGACTTCGATGGTGACCAGATGGCTGTTCACGTTCCTCTTTCTGCTGAGGCACAGGCTGAAGCAAGATTCCTCATGCTTGCCGCTAACAACCTCCTCAAGCCGTCGGACGGACGTCCTGTTGCCGTTCCGACTCAGGATATGATCCTCGGTTCCTATTACCTGACTCTTGAGAAGCCGGGTGAGCCGGGCGAGGGTAAGGCTTTCCGCAACGTTGAGGAAGCTATTATGGCATATGATGAGGGTATCATCACTCTCCATTCATCTGTCAAGATTCGCATGAAGAAAACGATCAACGGCGTTGAGTATACACGCCTTGTTCCGACAACTCTCGGTAAGGTCATCTTCAACAATCCGATTCCGCAGGATCTCGGATTTGTTGAGCGTAACCCCGAGGATATAGACAGCATGTTCAAGCTTGAGATCGACTTCCTTGTTAAGAAGGGCAATCTTGGCAAGATCATTGACAAGTGTATCCGTGTCCACGGCACAGCCGTTGCGGCGGAAATGCTTGATAATATTAAGGCTCAGGGCTATAAGCACTCCACACGAAGCGGTATCACAGTTGCTGCATTCGATGCAACGATCCCGCCGAAGAAGGCAGAGCTTATTGCAGATGCCGAGGCTAAGGTTGATAAGATCAACCGCAACTATGAGCGAGGCCTTATCACAAACTCCGAGCGTGCCGACAGAGTTATTGAGGTCTGGGAGAATTGTACTCAGGAGGTTGCCAAGGAACTCAAGGCAAACTTCGACAAATACAACCCGATCAACATGATGCTTGATTCCGGTGCCCGTGGTAATGATTCGCAGCTTCGTCAGCTCGCAGGTATGCGTGGACTTATCGCTAACACAGCAGGTAAGACAATCGAAGTCCCCATCAAGGCTAACTACCGTGAGGGTCTTAACATACTTGAATACTTCATTTCATCCCGTGGTGCTCGTAAAGGACTTGCCGATACAGCTCTTCGTACAGCCGACTCGGGTTACCTTACCCGTCGTCTTGTTGATGTTTCTCAGGAGTGCATCATCCGTGAGGAGGACTGCCACTGCACAGAGGGCGTTGAGGTTTACGACATCTTCCACGGCAACCGTAAGATCGTTGATCTTGCAGAACGTCTCACAGGCCGTTTCCTTCTTAACGATTATGTTGATGAGGAGACAGGCGAGGTCATCATGGAGAACTCCAGAATGATGACAGCCGAGGATGCAGAGAGAGTTGCAACACACGCAAAGGCAAATCATCAGGCAAAGATAAATGCAGGCGAAGCAGAGGAAGGCTCGGTAGCTTCCGTTGTTATCCGTTCGCTTCTCACCTGTAAGACCGAGCACGGTGTATGTATCAAGTGCTACGGTTCAAACCTTGCAACAGGTAGTCCGGTTACGATCGGTGAAGCTGTCGGTATCATCGCCGCACAGTCAATCGGTGAGCCCGGTACACAGCTTACAATGAGAACATTCCACACCGGCGGTGCCAAGGATGCCGGCGATATTACACAGGGTCTTCCGCGTATCGAAGAACTGTTCGAGGCAAGAAAGCCGAAGGCTCTCGCAATCCTTTCGGAGATATCCGGTACAGTTTCATTCGAGGACGTTAAGAAGAGCCGCCACGTTGTTATCACTGACAGCGAGAACGGCGAGTCGAAATCCTACCTTATTCCTTACGGCTTCCGTGAGATCGTTAAGGAAGGCGACCGTGTTACAAAGGGTCAGGCCCTTACCGACGGTGCTCCGAATCCGCATGACGTTCTTGCAATCAGAGGCGTTTCGGCTGTTCATGATTACCTTATCCGTGAAGTTCAGAAGACATACCGTACACAGGGTGTTGATATCAACGATAAGCATATCGAGGTTATCGTTCGTCAGATGATGCGTAAGGTTAAGATTGAGGATGCCGGCGATACAGACTTCCTGCCCGGTTCAATCGTTGAGAAGCATGAATTCTATGTTGCCAACGAAAAGGTTAAGGCTGCTGCCGAGGCCGAGGGTAAAGAGCCTAACTACGCAACCTGCGTACCGACTCTTATGGGTATCACAAAGGCTTCCCTTGCAACGGAGTCGTTCCTTTCGGCTGCTTCCTTCCAGGAGACAACGAGAGTTCTTACCGACGCTGCGATCAAGGGCAAAACCGATCCTCTTCTCGGACTTAAAGAGAATGTTATCATCGGTAAGCTTCTCCCGTCAGGTACCGGCATGAAGTGCTATTCCGAGGTTGAACTCAGACCGACCGAGGATCACTCAACAACAGTACTCGGTGAGCTTCTCAAGGGCGTATAATTAAATAAACAAATCCTCTCCCTATTCAAAGGAGAGGATTTTTTCTGACATTTTGTGCGAAGCTGTGTCAAAATGAAAACGGCAGTACCCGTGAGGATACTGCCGTAAATTTGTTTTATTTATCAGTCAAGCAGACTTGCTGCCGCCTTATCAAGCATAACAACAACATCATTATGCTCATTGAGGATTGAACAGGGAATCTGCGGTGTAATTTCACCCGAAACCATGGCTTTGATTGCCTTCGCTTTGCTTTCGCCCGTTGCGATGAGAAGAATCTTCTTCGAGCGCATGATTGAGCCGATGCCCATTGTCATTGCGTATCGCGGCATCGGAACGTCGCCGAAGTATTTCTGATTTGAATTTATGGTGCTCTGAGTGAGCGTAACCTTGAAAGCCTCGTCTGTGAACTTGTCGGCAGGTTCATTGAAAGCGATGTGACCGTTTGTACCTATTCCGAGAAGCTGGAGGTCAATTCCGCCTGCAGCCTTAATTGCTTCGGCATAGCGCTTGCTCTCTGCATCGCAATCCTTAGCATTGCCGTTAAGGAAGTTTACGTTCTCCTCTTTGACATCAACATGATTGAAAAGATTCTCGTGCATGAAGGTGTAGTAGCTGTTCTTGTCATGCTTGTCCAAGTCACAATATTCATCAAGATTGAATGTTGTAACGTCCTTGAAGCTGATTTCGCCGTTATTGTAAAGCTCAATAAGCTTCTTATATGTAGGTACGGGAGTTGCGCCCGTTGCGAGTCCGAGAACTGCATTCGGCTTGTTCCCTATAAGATCCTTGTAAAGCTGAGCTGCCGCACAAGCAATCTGCTCTGCGTTGTCGAAAATTTTAATATCCATTGTTTTGCCTTCCTTTTATTATAATGTGACCTCTTTACCGGAATCCGAGGATCTGTAAATAGCGTCAAGAATTTTTGATGTTATAACGGCTTTGTCAATATATGCTTGATTGGGTTTCCTTGCGATAACGGAGTCAACGAAAGATTTGATTTCTGCTGCATAGTCAAAGCCTGTTGAGTTGTAGTCGGGTGTGATGTCAGTAAGCATACCGTTCATTGTTGAATAGAGCTTGAATTTTCCGCCGTATTGCATTCTTATGCCGCTCTTTGTGCCGAGAAAATCGACAAACAATTCGTTCTCGTTTATGTTCTGTGCCCATGCGCCGTTAAAGGTAATTGCCGCTTTGTCGGTTCTGATGAGTCCCGTAACAAAATCGTCAACGTCAAATGTGCCGTTTTCCGTATCCTTGGTGTCCTCAGCCCACATACTTGTGTAGACATAATCTTTCATCGCTGTGCCGAGCTTTGAATGAGCGACACCCGAACAGGTGAGGGGAGTCGGATCATCAAGACAATAAAGAACAAGGTCAATAAAGTGAACGCCCCAATCAATGAGAACTCCGCCGCCGGAAGCTGCCTTCGTGGTAAAATCGCCTCCGAGACCCGGAATCGAGCGGTGCGACCTGAAGCTGATATACACCTGATAAACCTCGCCGAGAACACCGTCAGCGATAAGGTCTTTGATTTTATTGACTGTATCGACAAATCGGTTTACAACACCGATTGAAAGCATTCTGCCCGTCTCGTGAGCAACCTTTTGCATTTCAAGAGCCTCGGAAAGGATTCTTGCGGCAGGCTTTTCGCAAAGCACGTCTTTGCCGTCACGCATAAAGTCGATCGAAATCGGTGCATGACAGTCGTTGTGGGTGCAAACGGAAACAATGTCAATATCGTCGTGACCGAGAAGCTCCTTGTAATTATACACAGCCTTGCCGCAGCCGTAGGTCTCAACAGCATTGTCGGCGCGCTCGGGAATAATATCGCAAAAATAGCGTATCTCAATATTGTCAAGCTTAAGATAGCTCGGTATGTGTGAACGGGAAATGTTGCCGCAGCCTATAATGGCTACACCTAATTTTTCGGACATGCATATCACCTCACGAAAGATATAATAATATTTTAACAAATTTTTCAAGAAAAGTAAAGACATAATAAGTATTTATATAAATAATGTTATTGCTTTCAAAAATCACAGTGCAATTTGCATATATTAAAAAACTTAATTTTATGCATAATGACGCTTTGGGGAGTTATGCAATTTGCTTTTGAAATGAAAAAGCTGCTTGAGGACGTGACGTGCATAACAAGACGGCATCATTAGAGAGAAATAAAAGAATAATTCAATAGGTTTTGAATTTTAAATATAAATATATATGGATTTATCGATTCAATCAAAAGCAATAAAGATTTATTATTTCACTGCTATTATCCTCAAAAAGAAAATTTATTTAATAAAAAAACAAAAATTGTGCTAAACTTATTTACAAACGTGAATGAATGTATTATAATTGGATTATAATCCTATACAAGGGAGGCAAATAAATGAAAAGACAAACAATGAAACGGATTTTTACCGTCATTTTGGCGGTGTGCATGCTCCTGAGCATTGCACCTGTTACGATGGCTGCCGACACGGCGGACGGCGGTTATCAGAAGGGGGATATAATCGAATTCGGTTCATATCCTCAGTCAAAGGTGACCAATCCAAGGATCATTTCGGCACTTGACGGCTTCCTGACCGACGACGTGTGGGTGTCATATGACTACTACATCGGCACGGACACGGAGTATGACGGCAAAATGACAGCGTCGGACTACATGAAGTATGCCGATCTTGAGCTGAACGGCGAAAAATACCGCGCGGTCAGATTTTCGCAGTACCGTCCGAAATTGACGAGCAGTACTTCGAGTGAAACAAATTCAATGCAGGATAACAACGGCTACTATTTAAACACCACATACTTCTTTAAATATGAGCCGCTGACATGGACGGTTCTTGACCCCGAAGAGGGCTTTGTTATGTCCAATATTGCCATTGACGCTCAGGCTTTTGAGAACTTTTCCTATTATGATCCCGATTCTTTTGATTCTGCATCGGGACCAATGGTTTATAACGGCAAGGACTGCAAGTATTTAGCCAACGATTGGTCAAAATGCTCTCTGAGAGAGTGGCTGAACAGGGATTTCTTCAATACTGCTTTCACGGCGGAGGAAAAGGCTCAGATAGGAAAAACCTATCTTGACAATACCAATCCGTTCAGTCCGAAATATGACGGAGCAGGCACATTTGATAAGATTTTTACAATAAGTTTTTATGACGCAATAAACAGCGATTACGGTTTTGATGAGGACGGATCACGTACCGATTTTGCGAGAGCAAGACCGGCTACGGATTATGCAATGTGCCAAGGTGCAGAAGTTGTTTCGTATACAGGCGGCAACATTCCGTATTGGTGGCTGCGTACAACAGGTCTCTACGGCGCATTTGCCTTTGGCGTAGCTCCGGGCGGCTGGATCGTTTCCAGCGGCGGCGGTTATTACAATGTCAACAGAACCGATATGGGCGTTGTTCCTGCGTTCAAGTTCAATCCGAAGACGCCGACGCTCGCTAAGGGCAGCAAAATCGAATTCGGCTCATATCCTCAGTCCGAGGTCACGGACGCCGATGAGGTCGCAAAGCTTGAAGCGGACTCGGAGAATTATCTTTGGGTTTCCTATAAATATTACAGCGGAACAGGCCATAGCACGGACGGCGAAATGGAGCCGGGCGATTTCATGCTGTATAAGGATTTCTACAGTGACGGCGAAATGTTCCGCGCGGTTACTTTTTCGGAGTACAGACCGGGCACCGGCGGCGGATTAAAAGGACATCTTTATTCTAACCAGTATGACAACGGCTATCACCCGAACAATGTATATTATTTTAAATACGAACCGCTGACATGGCGTGTGCTTGACCCCGACGAGGGGTATATTATGTGCGATAACGCCATTGATTCGCAGGCTTATCAGAATTTCGTTATAAAAAAAGACGGTAAGCTTTATAACAGCAAGGACTGCACAAATTATGTCTCAGATTGGGAAACCTGCTCACTAAGACAGTGGCTCAACAAGACATTTTATAACACGGCATTCTCCCGTGAGGAGAAGATGCTGATAGGCACAACATTCCTTGAGAATAACAGCCCGGACGGCACTTGGTTCGGCACCGATACGGGCGATAAAATATTTATTCTCTCATTTGACGATGTAATTAACAGCGCATACGGCTTCGACTCATCAAAATCGGAATTTGAAGAAGCAAGAAAGCTCAAAGGTACGGATTATTCAAAATGTCAGGGCGTATATATCAGCCAGGGTTATCCGCATTGGTGGCTTCGTACCCCGGGCGATGCCGAAGCGGTTTACCTCGTCAGCAGCTACGGCTGGGCGGCTCTCGGTCAGGGAGTTTACGGCACAGGCGTGGGCGTCGTTCCTGCACTCAAATTAAACCTGAAGGCCGTTGATGTCAGCGTTGTTTACGACCTTGACGGCGGCGCATGGGCAGAGGGCTACACTGCACCGACAAGCTATAAATCAAATGAAACACTTGCACTCCCGACGGCGGAAAACGTTGTAAGAGCGGGCTATACCTTCTCCGGCTGGGAGCAGACGAGCTTCATAAACAAGACTGTTACCTATGCGGCAAAGTGGATATCCAACGGTTATATCGTAAGTTTTGATTCAAACGGCGGCACGGCGGTTGCGGATAAGTCTCTTAAATGGAGCGACAAGGTGCTCGAAGGCGTTTCGGATCCGACAAAGGCAGGCTACACATTCGCAGGCTGGAAGTACGCTGATTCGGCAGTTTCGTCAGATACAAAGTTTTCCGACCTCGCTGCAGATGATAAGGTAAGCGGAATTACCCTGGTGGCAGAGTGGACTGCAAAAACCTATACGATTAAGTTTGATACAAGAGGCGGCACTCCCGTTGCCGACAAGACGCTCCACTGGGACGATAAGGTTCTCGACGGTGTTGTTCCTCCGACAAAAGAGGGAGGATTTGAATTCATCGGCTGGAACATTGTTTCTCCGAAATTGAGCGTAACAACTTTGAATTGCACATACGGCGAGCTTGTTCAGGACGACAGCATTGACACGGTTACGCTCGGTGCGGTTTGGAGAGATACCGAAAAGCCGGTAATAATCGGTCTTGAAAACGGCAAGATTTATTGCGGACCTCAGAAGTTTAAGGTAACCGACAATGACACATCGAGTACGGCAATCGTAATAATAAACGGCAAAAATGTTGAGCCGGACGCAGATGGATATTATACGGCTGAACCAGCAAACGGTGAGTTCAAGATTATTGCTGTTGATTCTTTTGCTAACATGGCAATGGTCCAAATTACCGTAAATGCCGCTCACGATTACAGCGATTGGAAGTTCGACGAGAACGAGCACTGGAAGGAGTGCAAGTACGGCGATTCAGTAATCGAAAAGGGTGAGCATACCTTTGAATGGGTGACGGATAAGGAAGCGACCGAGACGGAAAAAGGTATCGCACATGAGGAATGTACGGTCTGCCACGCAAAGCGCAACGAGAATACCGAGGTTCAGAAGCTCAAGACAAAATGGGAAAAAATCCGTGATTGGCTTATCTCGATTCTTGTGAAGATAATCAAGTGGTTTATCGACCTCATTAAAGATGTTTGCTGAACGGCAACAAAAAACTACAGCTAAATAAACAAATTGCGTCTCCTCTTGATTTTTTCAAGGGGAGACTACGCTTTTAGCTTATGATTTGTTCAATCGGCGGATTACATTGTTTAATCAACGATAAGCTTCTGATTGTTCGTTAATTGTCGAATAGGTGATAAAAAACTAAGGCATGACAACTTTTTCCTCTGCCAAACCTACTAAAAAACACCTCAAATATTACCAATTTGTTAATTCTTTTATTTACCCCTTGCAAAATAGCATAAATAGGACTATACTAAATTAGCACTCAGCAATAAAGAGTGCTAATTTTCTTATTACATTACAGACAGGTGATATATATGCGTACAAAACAGTTCAAGGCAGAGTCAAAAAAGCTGCTTGACATGATGATCAACTCAATCTATACTCACAAGGAAATTTTTCTTCGTGAGCTTATATCAAATGCGAGCGACGCAATGGACAAGCTCTATTATCATTCATTGCAGAATAACCTCGCTCTCAACAGAAGTGACCTCACAATCAAAATTCAGCCCGATAAGGAGGCAAGAACCCTCACGATTTCCGATAACGGTATCGGCATGAACGGCGAGGAGCTCGAGCAGAACCTCGGCACTATCGCAAAGAGCGGTTCGTTCGATTTTAAAAATGATAACGAGAAGAAAGAGGACGTTGACATCATCGGTCAGTTCGGCGTTGGCTTCTATTCCGCATTCATGGTCAGCGACAAGATTGAGGTAGTCAGCAAGGCTTTCGGTGACAGCGAGGCTCATAAATGGACCTCAAAGGGTGCAGACGGCTACACGGTTGAACCGTGCGAGGCCGACTTTGACCACGGCACCGTAATCACCCTTTATCTCAAGGAGAATACAGATGACGATGATTATGAGCAGTACCTTGAAGAATACAAGATCAAGGAAATCGTGAAGAAATATTCAGATTATATAAGATATCCGATTACAATGGACTGCACCCACAGCCATCTCAAAGAGGGCACGGAGGACGAGTATGAGCAGGTAACGGAGACCGAAACGTTAAATTCCATGGTTCCGATCTGGAAAAAGAATAAAAACGAGGTCACGGCTGACGAATACAGCAGCTTCTACAAGAATAAGTTCTATGACTATGAGGAGCCGGCAAAGGTTATCCACGCTAAGATGGAAGGTCAGGTAATGTACAATACACTGCTTTATATTCCGCGCCATGCTCCGTTTGATTATTACACAAAGAACTACGAAAAGGGCTTGCAGCTCTATTCAAACGGTGTTCTCATCATGGACAAGTGTGCCGATCTGCTTCCAGATTATTTCAGCTTTGTAAAGGGTCTTGTTGACAGCGAGGATCTGTCGCTCAACATCTCCCGTGAAATGCTCCAGCATGATGCACAGCTTAAGCTCATCGCAAAGAGCCTTGAAAAGAAGATTCATTCCGAGCTGATCAAGCTGATGAAGGATTCTCGTGATACCTACGAAATGGTTTATAATGCATTCGGCACTCAACTCAAATTCGGCATTTATAACGCCTTCGGCGCAAAGAACGATACGCTCAGTGATCTTTTGATGTTCCACTCATCGAACGATAAGAAGCTGACAACGCTCAAGGAATATGTCGGCAGAATGAAGGAGTCACAGGATACGATTTACTATGCATGCGGCGAATCCGTTGCAAAGATCGAGCTTCTTCCGCAGGTTGAGTCTGTCATTGACAAGGGCTATGAGGTTCTCTATTTCACCGAGAATGTCGATGAATTTGCAATTAAGATGCTCAACGAGTTTGAGGGAAAGAAGTTTGCAAACATCTGCACCGACAGCATTGAGCTTGACAGTGAAGAGGAGAAAGAGGAGCTTAAAAAGAAGAATGAGGAAGGCAAGGAGATGCTCGATTACCTTAAGGAGAGCATCGGCGACGGCGTTTCTTCCGTAAGATTTACAAATAAGCTCAAAAAACACCCCGTATGTCTTACAACTGAGGGCGAAATCTCACTCGAAATGGAGAAGGTTCTCAATTCAATGCCGACCAATGAGCAGAAGGTTAAGGCAAATATTGTTCTTGAAATCAATGAGAATCACCCGATTGCGCAGAAGCTTACCGAGCTTTATGAGAGCGATAAGGAGAAGGCAGGCAAGTACGCAAAGATCCTTTACGCTCAGGCACGCTTGATTGAGGGCCTTTCAGTCGATGACCCGACGGAGCTGAGCAACCTGGTATGCGATTTGATGGTATGATATAACAGCTTCAAGCACCGCTGATATTTCGGCGGTGCTTAAATTTTTATGCTTTACGGTTAGATTCATAAGGTCGTACCCTAATCATTACTTGCGCAACTTGCACAAAAAAACAATGCGTTTTTTGTAATATAGTTACTTTACTTTTCTTTGCAAAAAAAGTATAATATAGTAAACATTTATGATCTCGAAAGGGGCAGAATATCATGAGTAAGAAGAAGAAAGTCTCGGCAGATCCGAACGAGGAAGTTGTTGAGACCAAGAAGGCAAAAAAAGAAAAGAAAGCTAAAAAGGAAAAGACTCCAATGGATCTTGATTCCAAGAAAACGCTTGCAAAGAGCATTACAGCTCTCGTTTGCGTTATCGCTGTTTGCGTTACGGCTGTTGTAAACACCGGTAAGATTTGTGACGCTGCAAAGAAAGCGGCAGAGCAGAGAGGCAGCGCTTCAGCTACCGATACGGTGGGCGAAGACGTTGATAACAGCGGCGAGGTTCCGACAGACGCTAACGGCGCAGATGTAACAAATGCTGCCGGCGGTAACAGCAGCACAGGCGGAAGCACGGGCGGCTCGGCATCCAAAACAAACGCAGCTAATGCAGGTTCTTCAATCCCGACAGGCACAGCTCAGATCGTTAGCTATTACAACACGGCTACGGCAAAGGTTGCCTCCAAGAAGGCAGCTTTCAACAAGACAAGAACAACAACCGAGAAGTCATATGATGCCGGTGTTGCTCTCAAGTCCATGAAGAGCATTGTTTATAAGTTCATGGGCGTAGGCGATTCCAACAAGTTTTCAAAGTCCGTTACTTCGGCAGACGCTGGAAGCTACCATAAGTATTTTAAGGCATCCAAGCTTACAACCTCAGACGTTACAAGCGCAACATGCGTAAAGAACGGCAACAACTACACAATCACGCTTCATATCAAGAACGGATCAAGCACCGTTAAGGGCGGCAAGGTTGTTTCTTCCAACAATGCTCCTCTTGACAGAAGCGGACTTGCATGCGGCGAGAAGGATAAGGATTATTGGGATCACAAGACAGCGGAGAACGTTATGTCTGCAATTTCGGAGGTTCCGGGATGCGGCGGCGCTAACATCTCAGAGAGCTACTCTAACGCTGTTATTAAGGCTGTTGTAAATGCTTCGACAGGTAATCTCGTTTCCCTCAACGCCAAGTTCGATTTTAAGTTTGAGCTTTCAAGCATTATGAGCTCATCGGGAACGGCTGTTGCATCGTCTGTTGTTAACATGACAGGCTTCAAGATGTAATCTCGATAACAGAATACATAATTAAGGCATGGCATTTCGCCGTGCCTTTTCTTTGTTGTACAGATTTTTGTTAATGCGTCGCATTGTTATGTATTAACTGCTTTTTATTTTAACAACCGCAAGTATTCTTTCTTAAAACGGAGTTAGCTAAGACTATAATAGCTGTTAAGCGTCAATTTTATGACCATGTTTAACACTTATATTTAAAAAGACTATCGTATTTTTCGATAGAATTATGTAACACTTGCCTTTAAATATGTATAAGAAAAGAGTAGATTTCTCGACTCTTACCGCAGATATAACATCGGGAAACAGTTTTGAAAATAAATCTTTAATACTTATTCCCAATCTTGCGAATACACAATATAGTATGACCTGATTTGCCAATATGCCGGAATCAGCAGAAAATATAATCCTGTTTAGCATCTCTAATACTTTTTGTGTTATTCCAATGTGGACTTTCTCGGCAGAAAAATAAGAAAGTGCGGTAGCCCATTGTATCATGGACTACCGCACTTCGTGGCGGAGAGTTAGGGATTTTTTTCGGCGCACTCCCGTGCACCTTCGCGTCGCTTCACTCCTTGACCACGTCGGCAAAAACAGTCCACCGGACTGTTTTCTTCCGCAGACTTCGTCTGCTCCCTCCTTGTTCGAATCCCTCTTTTTGTTTTGCCAAAGCAAAAAGCAGGCCTCGCGACCTGCTTTTCATTCTGGCGGAGAGTTAGGGATTTTTTCGGTGCACTCCCGTGCACCTTCGCGTCACTTCGCTCCTTGACCCCGTCGGCAAAAACAGTCCACCGGACTGTTTCCTTCCGCAGACTGCGTCTGCTCCCTCATTGTTCGAATCCCTCTTTTTGTTTTGCCAAAGAAAAAAGCAGGCCTCGCGACCTGCTTTTCATTTTGGCGGAGAGTTAGGGATTCGAACCCTAGGTACATTACGTACACAGCATTTCGAGTTTTATGGGTTAATGGCTGTTTAGCGATTTTTGAAGGCGGTTTGAGGAAACTTCGTATTCGCCGAAAAGCTTGATATTTAAGGCTTTTTGGGCGGTTGCGCCGCAGAAATCCCGATAAATACAGGTGAATTCGAATAACGGCATTTTCGCTGTTTTTGGAAAGAACAGGCACTATTTTGGAAAGAACTGCGGAAAGAACAGAATAAACACATCAACAACGGCAATACACGGGAAAAACCCACACCGACAAAAATATTTACGAGGTGTATTGCTATGAATGAAACCGCAATCAACTGGGATTCGATTCCCGATATTATTACCAAAGACCAACTCTATCAAATCTGTCACATCAGCAAATCAACGGCTTTGTATCTGCTGCGAAGCGGAAAGATTCCGTGCGAATACACGGGCAAGAAAACTCGCTGTTACAAAATCAAAAAGGCTGATGTTATTACATATCTTGAAAAGAGAAAAGTATTCCCCGAATCCTATTCCGCACCGGCAGGTTGGTACAAGGGGAACTATGCCGTCAAAATGAACGCCGAAGTACCCGAACAGACTCTTGAAAATATGAGGCTGTATTACACGGAACTTTTTGCGCAATACCCCGATGTGCTGACTGCGACCGACATTTCAAAAGTAATCGGATACGGCACAACGTCAATAAATGATTGGTGCAAGAAAGGACATCTTAAAGCCTTCAAGAGAAACAATGTGAATCACATTCCGAAAGTCTATTTAATCGAATTCTGCAGTTCGAAATACTTTCGCACTATCACCCGAAAATCTGATTGGCATATCCGGGCGCTTCAAGAATTCCCCCGTTGGCAAGTGATACGAGGATTAAAAACATAAGAGTGAATATTCGCTGTAAAAAGTGGCACAAGTTTGGAAATATTCGCTGTATTTTTTGGCACTGGCGATATATGCAAATTCATAAATCGCACATTCGACTTTTATTCGCCTCCTTTGTACAATATAGGTGCAAAGGAGGTTTTTACTATGACTGACACATTATTTAAACAACTCGGCGGTACTTATACACAGACCG